>Ga0255169_1000033_pt1 | contig 117470 bp, 110 predicted proteins | sample Atl_Miss_RepC_8d_FD_183179 | JGI IMG/M metagenome (GOLD analysis project Ga0255169, IMG submission 183179) | Freshwater microbial communities from Altamaha River, Georgia, United States - Atl_Miss_RepC_8d | ecosystem: Environmental > Aquatic > Freshwater > River | place: USA: Georgia...
AAGATGTCAGTTTTAGGAAATTGGAGCAACCTCAAAAAAGTAAATTCCAACTCATTGATGGTGAGTTTGCATTAGAAGCATACAAGTACAATCCAAACCATAAAGAACGTGAGAGTTTACAGAAATTTGAAAATGAAAAAAATCAAGCCAATCCGGCATTTAAGAAAAAAAACAAAGCAGCTGATGGAGTTGAGGCGTGAAATCTGTCGTAAAACTATTCACCATTATGCTGACGATGTTGATCTTACCACTTGAGGCACAGGATAATTTGTCTGCAGTTTTCAAGGGGAAAACGAATCTTAAAAATCCTCTCGACCTACGCGATCCTTTTAAGAAGACTCAAAATAAAAAACGTCATCATACAAAGGATAACTCAGTATCAGCTATATCGGGTGTTTTTAAAAATTATGATGATTCAATTGAAGGTCGACCAATTAGCTCAATTAAAATTACGGGAGTGCTTATTGGTGAAGAGCGAAGAGCTATGGCCCAAATCAATAATGGAAATGAAAAGTTTGTTTTAAAAGAAGGAATGATAATTGGTCAAAATAAAGCGGAAGTGAAAGCGATACTTCCTGGCGGTGTCATTCTGGTTGAAAAAATACGCAACGTCTATGATCAGGATGAATACCTCGAAACAGTATTGCCCGTTTCGGGAGATTAAACAGTGCTTTGATCCTATAAAGTGCTAGGTCATTTTAAGATTCATGCTATAATAAATTCAGCACCTTGTTTCTTTTCAATATTAACTTAGGGAAGAGTTATATGAAAGTATTATTAGCAATTGCCATATTCACAATGGCATTCATGACAGCAAAAAATTTAAAGGCATCAGAGTTGAAGGCCATAAACTTTAGCCAAGTTGCGGACACAACTGAAATTGAGTTTTCATTTGATAGTGAGAAGGTTCAAGTATCAAAACAAGAGATCAATGAAGATAAGCAAATCATTATTGATTTTAAAAATACAGTTGCTAGCCAGCGCGTAATGAGAGGCTTTGATGCTTCTCAATTTACTGGTGCAGTTGTCTATGTTAAAGCTTATAAAAAGTCTTCAAGCGAAGAGGATGTTCGCGTCGCTATTCAGCTTAGAGATAATGTAAGATCAAATCTCGTTAGATCTCAAAATAAAATAACATTGCAAATTGAAAATAGATTTGGTGCATTCTCCCAGGGAAATAATTCCCTAAAGAGTAGCAGTGAGTTGTCAGAGGAGTTGATTTCAAAGGATGTTAAAAAAATTAATATTCCAGCATCAGAGAGTGTTGAAGATATTCTTGAAAACTTAACAATGTCTGGAAAAAAGAAATATATTGGAAAAAAAATATCACTCAACTTAAAAAATACTAAACCAGATGAAATGCTAAAAATGATTGCCGAAACTTCTGGCTTCAATATCATTACGACAGAAGAAATAAAAAAGTTAGAGCCCATTTCATTGACACTTAATGATATACCTTGGGATCAAGCACTCGACACAATTTTAGATATGAATAAATTGGTGGCGCGAAAAAATGGTATGATACTTATGATAACGACCTCGGCAGTTTATGCGCGAGAAATTGAAATGCTTAAAAAGGCAAAAGACGCATCACGCGATCAAGAGCCAATGCTTACAAAGGTCATTCCACTTAGTTTTGCCAATATTGATGAGTTAATAAAAATATTAAGTGAATATAGCACTCCGATGAAAGGAAAAATTTCCAAAGACTCTCGTACGAATTCTCTCATTATAAAAGATACGAATGAAGTTCTTGAACGGATGAAGAAAATTGTCGAAGTTTTAGATACTCAAACACCACAGGTTTTGATTGAATCAAAAATTGTCGAAGTCAGTGAGAGTTATTCAAAGGATATTGGCTTTGGAGGCGCAAGTGGAACGACTCTTGGTTATAGCTTGTTTAGTGGCGGTGGTGGAGATGGTATGTTTTCACTCGCAGGTGGAACTACAGTTAAAAATCCGACGGCTATAGGTTTATCAATATCAACATTTAAAAATTTAAGAAACCTAAATTTTAATTTAAACTTAATGGAGTCGGAGTCAAAAGGGAAAGTGATTTCAAGTCCGAAAGTAATTACTAAAAATAATGTGGCTGCAAATATTACTGAGGAGCAAGTAAAATATTATGCTTTTACTCCGCCAAATACTTCTACTGCTACTTCCGCTACTGGTGGAGCAACAACCACTGTTGCACCGAAGGATTTTACCAGCCAAACAGCAAAGCTGGAATTGTCGGTCACACCTCAAGTAACCAATGATGGTTCAATATCAATGGACATATCGGTTAATAAAGATTCGTTTAATGATGGGGTAGCTGCAAGTGATGGTCCGAAAGACATTATTAAAAGAAAAGTTAAAACTTCTGTTTTGGTTGATAATGGTTCAACGGTAGTTCTGGGTGGGATTTATACTTATTCACAATCAGAGTCACAATCAGGGATTCCCTTCTTGAAAGATATTCCAATTTTAGGTTGGCTATTTAAGTCATCTTACAAGCCAAATCAGAGCAAAAATGAACTTATAATATTTATTACTCCAAGAATTATTAATCAAGAAGAAGCAGGATTAACGGATAAGGTTTAAGGTCATAGGTCGATGAAGGATAAATTACATTTTTTATCACCACTTTTTTTAAAGTATCAAAACGAATTTGAGCAAAACCCTCGTTCAAAGGTCTTTGCACCTCTCGCGGAAGCTTATAGAAAAGTTGGAATGCATGATCGCGCCATAGAGGTTTTAGTCGAGGGACTTAGACATCATCCCGAATATTTAATGGGGCATCTTGGTTTAGCATTTTGTTACTATGACATGAAGCAATTTAATCTCGCTTATGCCACCTTGAAACCCTTTGTAGAAATTAATAGAGACAATATTCGATTACAAAAATTGTTTTCTGAAATAGCACTTGCCATGGATTATAAAGAAGAGGCACTTAATACTTTAAAATATTTGCTATTTATAAATCCTAAAGATAAAGATGTTGCTCAGCAAGTAATTGCTTTAGAAGATGAAATAGCACAGAAAAGTATAGTGCATCACCGTCCCCTCTTTATTCCTTCGAATAATATTGAAGATGAATTTGTGCAATTCGATTTATCTAAATTGGGTGAGAAAAGTACAGATGTAGATAGTTGGCAAAAAAAAGACTTGTTACTAAATGAACAAGACAACCCAGATGAGCAGTGGACGGTAAAAAAAATATTAACGATAGAGCCAGTATTACAAAATTCTGAAATCGAATTGGCTCCTGAAGCAAATCTTCAAACTACTCCAGTTGTTACACATACATTAGTGGATCTCTACATTGCACAAGGACACATAGAGAAAGCTGTAGAGTTGCTGGAAAAAATACTCCTGCTAAATCCTAACGACCAAAGAACAAAAGAAAAGCTAGTTGAGATTAAAGCAGTCAATGAAGACTATCGACCCAATGACGATTTTGAGACTGAAAAACCAACCATTCAGCTTGAAGTTGAAACGGAAACAGAAGAGGGTGGAAGAAATTTCTTAATGAGTTTAATTGACGAAAAAGTCCTATCTCAAGTTAATGAAGATCCTAAAGCTTTTGAGCAAAATAGTAAAATTGAACTGCATTTAGATCAAATGGTGGAAGATAAAAAAATAGCAAATTCCCAACTTGCTTCAAAATATCAGTTGTTTCTGAGTAAAATAAAAGAAAGAGCACTGGCATATCACGATTGATTTTGATACATTTCTCCAATGAAAAACAAAAAATTCTTAATTATTAATGGCCCAAACTTAAACATGTTGGGTTCAAGAGAAGTTTCGATCTACGGGCACCTTACTTTAGAGCAAATCAAGCAAAACACTGAAGATCACTTTCAAGGCCAGAATATTGAAATTGAATGGTTTCAAAGTAACATTGAGGGTGAGATTGTCACAAAAATTCAAAGCTTAGTGGGGAAAAATGAATTTGCTGCCCTCGTTATAAATCCTGGGGCATATTCTCATACGAGTGTAGCCATTTTAGATGCATATATGCTATTAAAAATTCCTGTAATTGAAGTTCATCTTTCCAATACTTCTTCGAGAGAAGAGTTTCGTAGGATGAAACTAACAGGAAGCGCGGCCCAAGCGATTATAGAAGGGCTAGGTCCTAAGGCTTATATTTTGGGAATTTATTCACAATTAATTTAATTCTAACTTAGAGATAAATTAATAATTACAGATAATTAAAAAGGAAAATTGTATGTTTGACACAACTGAGTTGAAAAAAGGTGTAAAGATTGAATTGGAAGGTAAACCTTACGTTATTTTAAAATCAGATTTTACCAATCCTGGTAAAGGATCTGCTTTTGTTACTGCTAGAATTAAAAATTTAGAAACTGGACAAGTTATTGAGAGGACTTTTAAATCTGGAGTTTCAACTGGCTGTAGTGTACCTGACTTAGAGCAAAAAGATGTTGAATATACTTATGCAGATCAAGATGGCTTTAATTTCTTAGATCAAGCAACATTTGAAACAATTCACTTAACGACAGAACAAATTGGAGAAGATAAATATTATCTTCAAGAAGGTTCAAAATTAACTGTTCTATATTATAAAGGCCGTCCTATTTCTATTGAGCATCCTACTTTTATTTATTTAAAAGTGACAGAAACTGACCCAGGTCTGAAGGGTGATACAGCTGCAGGTGCTATGAAAAAAGCTGTTATGGAAACTGGTCTTCAAGTGCGGGTGCCACTTTTTATTAAGGAAGGTGAGACGCTAAAAATTGATACAAGAACTGGTGAATACTTAGAACGCGCTAATAATAAGTAATCTATTCTGGTCAGGTTTTGATTTTCAGATTTGTTCCCCGGGAGGCTCAACAAAAATGAGCCTCTTGAAAATCAAAACCGATCTGGGCATAGGGCGAAATTGCCCTCTAAATCTCAAGTGAAATTCAAGCTAAAATTTAAGTATATTAATGACTTAAATAATGGGAACGAGGAATGTTAGATCCCACACTTCAACTGGATGAAGAAATTCATAAATTAGCCAACCTTTTAAATCAAAAGAATCGCTCTGAATTTGAATTTGAAGTTAAAAATCGTCCGCTCTATCACAACTATCAATTAATTTTGTGTGCTTTAGACAATGGAAAAGTTTCACTCAGTAAAATACTTGCATCCATTTTTGTTGAACAAGTAATTATAGCTAAATTACTTCCAGCTCTCGAAAAGTATATCCCAGAGTTAATCAGGAAAAAAATTTCACCCATTAATGAAGAAGAATTAAAAGAAATTACTGAATTCTTGAAAGGCTTGAGTAAGAGCCTTAATTTCAAGTTTACCTTTCGCTCCCATCAAAGAGAGATTGCCTTGGAACATTACCATCAAGGTCAGTTGACTGAAGAAGTACAATTGTTTTTACACGATGTAAAAAACGAAACATTAAGTCCGAGCGAATTTTATAGTAAATCGTATGAGCTCATTTTAAAGTATGGCAGTACTGAAGTAGTGCAAAACCTCATTCAAAAAAACTTCAGCGACATAAATTCTAATTTAAAGTTTAAAAAATCAGTGAGTCAATTTCAAAAAAAATATGGTCTTACGCTTGAACTAAGTGAAAAAGATCGAGACGATTTACAATCGCGTATAGAGAGTTCAGGCATTCGAGTACTTTCGGAGCAGCTAAATGCGATTGATATTTTCGATAAAAAGCTCAGTAAGACGGAACAGCTAGAAATGTTTAATTCTATTAGCTTAGATAATGTGGAAGATATAAATAAACATTTTAATGAGTTGATGACGACGTTTTATATGGCCGACGCGTTCTGGTTGGCGGTGCAATTTGCTGACAAAATGGAATCATTTTTATCCGAGGCAGATCAAGTGAGTGCTTTATATTTGAAGGCATTATCGTATGTAGGTTTAAATCAAGTAGGTCTTGCTCACTTTGAAATTGAAAAAGCACTAAATACGAAAGAATTATTAAATCACGAGAGGTCGGCATTTGTTGAGCTAAAGAGAAAGATTCTAAATACTAAACAAGGGCAGCTAAATGGCACGAAGGAAAAAAATTGAAGCTCGTTACTAAAACAGTTTTAATATTTATGCTTCTACTCCTATTGTCTTTGCTACTTGCTTGGAAATTTGTTCATTCAAAACAGTTCTCCTCTGAAATATCGCATAAACTTTCAAAGCTGTTGATTGATAAAGCAGGGGCAGTTGCCTCATTTGATCAAATGGAATTAGGTTTTTTCCCACCTCGTGCCATAGTTAGCCAAGTGAGCTTAGTAAAAAAGAACGAGCTAGTTGATATAAAATTTAAAGTTGAAAAGTTAGAATTGATATTTTCTGTTCTAGATTTATTTACACAGCATCTTAATATTGATGAAGTCAGATTTTCCAATGGAGAATTTTATTATCACTCAAATACAGAATCTAGCTTAACATTTGATGATTTTAAAAAGCTTGATTTATCAAAAATTTTTAAAGTGTATCAGTTGGAGTATTCTAAGGCTCCGATACAAATTAAAAGAATCTCTTTTCTGAATATGGCCCTCATTTTAAATAATTTAAGTTTTAAAACGAACGAACTAGTAATCTCGCCATTAATAAATAACTTAAAAGCCAAGGGAGAAGTACAAAGTTTTAAAATATCAGATATTAATATTCAGCCGATTGATTATCTAAAATTCGGAATTGATTTTAGTTCGAGTCATATTTTTATCCAAAGTATTCAAGCGAAACAGGCTGAAAATTTTTTACAAGTTAGTGGAAATCTGTCAAACGATAATAAGTTGAGCCAAATTAAAATCGACGGCAGTGGTAAGATAAATCTAGGAGAAGTGTCGAGAGAATTGTTTAAGCAGTATAAAATTGAAGAATATTTAGAGGGTATTCTCAATATAGATTTTAAAATTGGTGGGAATTTAGCAAAACCAAGAATCAATCTAAAACTAAATGTCGATAATTTAAATACAAATTATATTCAAGTTGAAAAATTGTCTCTTGCTGCGAGTATGTTGAGAAATGAATTGTGGGTAAATGAGCTGAAAATAGTAAATGACAAAGAGCTTTATGAGTCACAAAAAAGTTTTGCAGTTTATGATTTCAGCTTAAACAGAATACAAAATTTTAAAACAAAAATAAAAGTGATCAATGCTAAAACCAATACTTTTTTGCACATCTTGCGTGATGAGTTGGAGAGTCTAAAGGCAACAATTAATGGATTTGTTGATGTAGAATTTGCAAACAATAATTTAACTTTTTCCTCTAAAGAAAAATTAAACGTAGAAAAACTTATCTTAAAAATTAAAGGTACAGAAAAAAATATTTTAGACACCAAGAACTTTGCCCTTCAAGAGCTAAAGTTTCATCTAAAAAGATATACAGATTTAAGCTTTGAGGGAAAACTTTTTGCAACAAACACTGCCCTTAATTTTAAAGGTGAGCTTGATGGTAGTAAAATTTCAGTAGTGACTAAAGAATCAAAAATTGACTTAGATATATTAGGACCAATCTCTGGAGTTGCATTAGGCGGTAGTGGTCCAGTTGATTTACACATTCATGGGCCTTGGAATCATGTGGTTTTTGACTTTAAGACAAAGTGGGACAATTTTAATGTAGTTGATTTATATTTTGGCAAAATAGATTCTTCATTTTCATTAGACTTACAAAGTTTAGAGCTAAAGATTGCCAACTTGCTAGGCGAGTATAATCAAACAAAATACTCTGGTACGGGATCACTGTTTTTTGATGAACGATCTGGATTAGACGTGTGGCTTAATTTTTCAGAGGGACATTTTGCTGATTTACAAAAGATGATTCACTTAGTTTTTAAAAACTTTGAAATCCCTTTTGACGTCCAAGCTGTCGCTCAAACAAACTTTCGCGTTTTTGGGGGGTTTGCCACTGATGATTTAAAAATTGAAGGAATGTTCAAGGCAAAAAAAATAAATATTCTTGGAGAGGATGCTGATGGTTTAGGATTTAATCTAAGCATGAGTAATCATATTATAAATTTCAAAAATATTTTCTTTAAGAAGTCTCAAGGTCTTTTTTCTGGAAATGCGAGTGTCGATTTATTTACCAATTATATTGAAGTTGAAGGCAATGGCTCTCAATTTAAATTATCTGACTTTTATCGTTATCAAGCTTTGGCATTGGACTTAGACAGCGAGATGACGTTTGAACTGGAAGGGAATGGTGTCGGGAAGAATTTTAGTTCAAGGATAGACTTTAAAACAACCAGCCCAGAAATTCTAGAGACTCCCGTGTCGCAAACATCGGGAGTGATTTTCTTATCTAGAGAGGGCGTTAAGTTCAAGTCTTCCGTTTTTGGAGGTAAGTTAGATTTAGACGGGGGATTGAATTTTGAAAAAAAATCTTTCAAAGTGAAGTCGGAATTAAAAATGCGTGATCCGCGAGAGTTTTTAGCACTGCTTTCAGGCGTCAATATTTTTGATAAGACAATCAAATCGAATATTGTTGGAAGTTTTAATTTGGATTACCAGTATTCCAATCATTATATTCAAAATCTCGACCTCAATATAGAGAGTTTTAATTTTAAAAGAGATGATGTCGATTTATATGTGTTGCCTACATATAATACTATTAAAGTAGAACAGAACAAAGTCAAAAAGTGGGATTTGAAATTTGTTGATGGTTTGCATTTTTTTAATTTAAGTGGCGAAAACATTGGGAACTCTATTCAAGGCCATACAAGTTTTAATTTGAAGAGCTCATTGCTTGAATTGATATCTTCTTGGGTCGAACGTGCCAAGGGGGACGTGAGTGGTTCGGCTAGCATCGTCTTAAATAATAAATTTAAGTTAGAGAAGTTTAGCTTAATGGCGAAAGAAAATTCCTTTAAGCTAAAAAATCTTACGACGATATTTCAAAGTGCAGAATTGCAAATTGTTAAGAGTGATGAGCATTTATCCATTCAGAAGGCGAAAGCAAGACTGGGTGAGGGGGATATAAATATTAACGGAAATATTTATTTTGACGGCATACTTCCCCTGGTTAGCTTAGAATATGAATTAGAAAAAACAACACTGCCAATATTTAAAAAGTCATCGATATCACTAAGCTCCAAGGGAAGTGTGACGGGCAACAGGTTTCCTTATCATTTAGTCGGTCGAGTTTCTCTATTTAACGGCGAAATAGGCGATGATGTAGTGAACTCTGTAGGTCATGAGGGAATTGGTTTTGATGAATTAAAAAAATTTCTCCCGGTTAATTCTGTTAATCGCAAACTAAAACCAATTGACCTTTCCCTGCAGTTTGAAACAATTAATCCCATCATATTTAAAAATAACTTGGCAGAGCTTTATTTAAAGTATTTTGGTTCAGTGGAAGGTGATTTGAATTCTCTACAAGTGAGTGGGAAATTAAATGTATTACCGCAGGTCTCTAAATTCAAGTTTAAGGGACATGAGTTTTTAATTTCTGATGGGGGAGTAGACTTCGCCGATCGAAGCAATATTAAAAATTCAGATGTAAAATTTGTCGCCTTAACTAAAATTAATGAATTTGATATTAAGCTAGATGTTTCTGGAAAAATTGAAAAAATTAATACTCACTTAAGTTCTGAACCCGTTAAGAGCCAAGAAGATATACTGTCACTTTTAACTCTCGGAGTGACGTCAGAAATGAATAAAAATCTAGAGGCCAATGAAAGAACATCGATCACGCGCGTAGGGATTGGATCCATCTTTTTAGATCAATTTAAATTAAATGAAGACCTCAATTCAACTATTGGGGTAAATGTCAGTGTCTTGCCAGAATTTCAAGAAGAAAGCTCTAGTTTGATCCAAGGAGCAAAGTCTGCGGTTAATGATTCAAGTTCATATAAGCTTAAATCAGGAACAAAAATAAAAATAAACAAAAGACTCAATAATAAAATGGATGTATCTGCATCAAGTACGGTGGGAGGGTCTATTGAACAAAAACAGGAAATGAATTTTAATTATAAAGTAAATAAGGTTATTTCTTTTGAAGGGGTTTATGAAATAAAATCTGCTGAAGAAGAGGCGACATCTACTCCAAATTCACTAGGGGCAGATTTAAAGTTTAAGTGGTCATTTTGATGAAATCCTTAACAGTAGATAAATGGTTGGCAACTCTAATTTTTTCTCTGGCATTCAACCTAGAGGCGATGACATATGTTTGGAACATGCCGAATGACTTAAGAAATTATTTTGCCCCTTATTTTAATTCTGGATTTGATCCGATAAATGAAAGTGAATTACAGCAGAAATTAGATTTTATTAATCGGGAGTTGTTTAACTTAGGTTATTTTTCAGCAGAGATGCAGGCGGATAGAAAAGGTGATTTGATTGTGTTCACTTTAACAAACTCTTTTCGCTCAAATTTTAACTTTATTGGACATTCGTATTTTTCAAAACAAGAGCTAAAAAATAAAGTTTATGAAAAAATTAAAAATGATTTGGGCAAGGTCGATGTTGAAGCCATTAAAAACTATCTGATTGAAGCCTATGAGGATAGCGGTATTTACGGTACTAAAATTGAACTGCGTAAGTTTAGTGGTTTCGATAAAAGTAAATCATTAACGACTAATTATCATTTACAATTTTTTGAAGGTAAAAAAGTAGTATTAAGCAAAATAAACTTTAGAGGAAATAAGTTTTTTAATAGCTCACAGCTTCAAGAGCTCTATGATGAAAACTCATTATTTTTAAGCAGTCAGTTCTTAGATAAAAAATTTGCTGAGAAGTTTCCAGCAACACTCAAGCGAAAATATTTTGAAAATGGCTTTGTTCAGGCAGAAGTTTCAAAACCCAAAATAACTATCGAGGAAGATGGCCGAGCTGAACTTACTTATACTATCTATGAGCGATCTCAGTTTATAATTGATAATATTATAGTTGATGGAGTGGAGTCGGGTGAACAAGACATTTTGAAATCACTTTTTAAGTTAAAGATTGGTGAGCCCATCAACGTTTTAAATATTGAAACAGATCTAAAAGAACTGATTGCTTATTACCAAGATAAGGGCTTTTATTTTATTTCGCTTACCAACTTAAACTCTGACAAACTCCTGCAATACCAATTCGACAAAGAAAAGGTTACATTTAACCCAGCTATTTCTAAAGGGGATAGATACTGTGTTCGAGACATGATTTTAAGTGGACACGTGGTCACTAAAAATGACGTGGTTAAACGAGAGTTTATTACCTTGCAGGGCGACCTTCTCACTCCTATAAAATTAAATCAGTTTAAATCAAAGCTTTCAGCTTTAAATTTGTTTTCCGACATTTCAATTACGCCAACAATTTCCAACGAGAAAAACACGATCATGAATTGTGTTCAAGCAGACTTGTATGTGCAGGTAAAAGAAAAAGATTTTGGCACTATTGAGCTTGTACCAGGATTTAGAACTGATTTGGGGTTAAAACTTGGAGCAGGTGTGACATACAACAACTTGCTTGGACAAAATCGATCGCTATCGTTAAAAACTCAAGTAAACCAAAGGATTAATCAAGACAATTTAGATTTAAGAAGAAGAACAGAAAATAGAAAGCTTCTTGAATACTCTGCCAAAGCATCATATTCAGAGCCATATTTATTTTATGATATTTTAAATTCTCAATTAGAATTTGAGACATCATCCTCATTTCTAAGAAAAAGGTTTTCAACTTTTGATGCCGACATATTGAGAGTGTCACCGCAGTTGTCAAAAAACGTGACTCGCGTATTTACAACCGCTCTTCGTTACCAATTAGAATTTATCCGACAGTTCGATGCCTCGACTCAGTCTGATAATGATAACTATGCCATCGGGTCAATGACTCCAAGTGTGACTTTTGATTTTCGCGATGACAGCATCAATCCTAGGAGAGGTGCATTTTTTAACCTATCCTCGGAGTGGGCCAATCATTTTTTTGGCTCGCAAAAGAAATCCACATTCGAAGTGAATTACATTAAAGTGATCTCTCGAAATAAGTTCTATTTTCCTTTTAAAGATATGGTTTTAGCGACCTCCCTTGCGTTTGGTTTCCAAAAAAACTATGCGATTAATGGCAATATCCCAAATATTAAAGTTTTTAGGCTAGATGGATATGATGAAATTAGAGGTTATGAAGAGACGGAGATGAATCGACTAAAAAATGGAGAAATTATAGGTACAAGTCCCGTCTCAAATCGAGCTTATTTTGTCTCTTTTAAATTTGAACCAAGGTATAGCTTAAGCGATCACTTGGTTTTAGCAGTTTTCTTTGACGCAGGGCGCTTGTTTGTTAATTCGCTCAACCCTCTAGATTTGCGAAGTTCTGGAGGTGTCGGTGTCAAATATATGACACCGGTTGGTTCACTTGATTTTGATTACGGCTTTAAGTTTTCAAGAAAAACGTATCCAAGTGGAGAACGAGATAGTTTTGGAAAGTTTCAATTATCTATTGGCTTCTTTTAAATTGATTCCTGTAAGATTCTCTAAGATTTAATATAAGTTCTTGACGATAGGCCTTATTAACTTATATAAGGTACATCACCGTTGCGTTTTTGGAATTCTCTATTTAGATTTAATGTTCAGTCTTTTAATGGGAATTAATTTAATTTTAAGGGTTTAAGTTATGTTTACACAAAGATCTTATGTTTTAAAGCCTGCTGAGACTAATAAAAAGTGGTTTTTGGTTGATGCCAAAGATCAAGTTGTTGGTCGTTTAGCAACACAAATTGCTGACCTTTTAAGAGGTAAAGGCAATCCAAAATTTACTTATAATACTGATTCAGGTGATTATGTTGTTGTGATCAATGCTGATAAGGTTAAGTTCACAGGAAGTAAGTGGGAAGAGAAAGAATACTTCTGGCACACTAACTTTACTGGTGGGATTAAAAGTAGAACTGCGAAAGAGCAGTTGGAAAAGCATCCTGAACAAATTATCATGGAAGCAGTTAAAGGCATGCTTCCAAAAAATACACTTGGAAGAGAGCAGTTAACAAAGCTTAAAGTATTTGCTGGCGAAACACATACTCATCAAGCTCAGTCTCCTGTTGTTTTTAAGTTAAAGTAATAGTTAAGAATTTTTAATAATCGAGGTTTTTATGGCTAAGGGTAAAACATACGAAGCTCACGCAATCGGAAGAAGAAAAACTGCTGTTGCAAGAGTTTATTTGTCTCAAGGTACTGGAAAAATTTTAGTAAACAAGAGACCAGCTAATCATTTCTTTAAACTTGGAACTAACTTGTTTGTTGTTAATCAACCACTCAATTTAGCTAAGTTAACTGACAGATATGATTTCAACATCAACGTTGCTGGTGGTGGAATTTCTGGACAAGCTGGAGCAATTCGCTTGGGAATTTCAAGAGCACTTTTAAAAGTTAATCCTGCATTAAGAGCAGAGTTAAAAGCAGCTGGCTTCTTAACTAGAGATTCTAGAGAAGTTGAAAGAAAGAAACCAGGACGCGCTGGAGCAAGAAAGAGATACCAATTCTCAAAAAGATAATACTTTATTGTTTCATTTTGATTATAAAAAAAGCCCACCAATCGGTGGGCTTTTTTGTTTTAAGAGTCTTTACTTTTTATCCGATAAATTCTCATGGATTTTGCTCTGTTGGGATTTATGGAAAAATCAAAAATTAAATTTATTATTTTCTTGCTACAAATTTTTGTAGCGCACTCCTTAAAGGGAACACAGTTTCGTGAAATGAGTGTTAAGGAAAGAGTTTTGGAAGCTAACGCTGCTGTTGAAGCAATATACTCAGGCTCAATATCCTATCAAAATTCTAGCGGTCAAATAATGACTCAGCATCAATTTAAAAAACTTAGAAGTAACATGGTAGGTGATGAGCCTACACTACTATTATCGATCCTTGGAGGGGTATTTCAAGGCGAGGTGATGAGTATTGATGGGGCGCCTGATTTTAAGGTTGGGAGTCGATATCTATTATTATTAAATATTCGAGATAGGCACATATACCTAAGTAATTTCACAATGGGCGTTTGGGATTTTATAGCGACGAGTGAAGGAGAGTTTTATCGTCCACAAGTGAGAGTCTTGGGCCTAGTAGATCAAAAAATCTCTCGAAGTAAAATTTTAGAAATAATCGAAGATAGCTGGAAAACAAATTTTAAAGATGTAGAAAAAGTAGTCAAGATAGATCATGAAGATCTTCTATTTCCAGAGTACAAAACGTCTGGTTCAAGAAAGAGAAACATGAATCAAGAATTCCTCTCGGATAATGAAAAAAATGCTATGCGAGATTCAGAAAGGTCCTTGGCGAGTTTAAATCAAAATTTTAGCAATGGGGTTAGTTTAGGCATTCGGGAGATTGTATTAATGATCACTATCGCTGTGTTCATCATTTATAAATTTAAATTTAAGTAGGATGTGTGGAAAAATTAAAAAAATATTTAGCACGATTTTGTTTTTTAGGATTATTAGTCTTAAGTGAATCTTTGAGTAGTTATGTGCATACAGTTTCATCAACGGGTGTAAAGGTGTTCTGGCCTAAGTTTGACAGCGATGTTGTGGAAGTTTTTGTCAATTTCTCCAATGACAGTGGTTACAATGAATCAACATTAGAAGCGATCGCTAATTTGTCTGTGAGTGAGTGGAATAATCATTCAAAGTTAAAAATTCAATTGGGTCGTACTGCCGGTTCAAATCAGGATGGACTAAATGAAATATTTTTTTCAAATGATCCAAATTTCTTTTCTGGAACAGGAGTTGTTGCAGTTACACAAGTTGCCTACAAAGAAGATGACGGAGTCATTTTAGAGGCAGACATTGCCATAAATTCTGATGTTGTTTTATCGACCAATGCAAGTTCGACAAATTATTTGGGAAATGTCTTGAGTCATGAGTTGGGACATTTTTTAGGTCTTGCACATAGCCAGGTTTTTTCTTCAACCATGTTTTATCAAATGGCAAAAGGTCAATATAAGCTGGATGCCGATGATAAGGCTGGAGTCCATTCCATTTATCCTATTGACCAAAGTACGAAGTCGAGTATTAACGGAAAAATTTTTGGTGGTGCCAATGTTTTAGGAATTTATGGGGCGACGGTGCAGGCTCTCTCGAAAAAAGATGGCGAAGTAAAAGCAAGTGCAATGTCGCAATCTGATGGTGGATTTTCGATACAGGGTTTGAATCAAAATGACGATTACTATTTGTTTGTACAACCAACAGTTACATCTGTTCTTCCAAGTTTTTATTCAAAAGCTCAAAACAATTTTTGCCAAAATAGTTTAAGTTATCGCGGAAGTTTTTATCAAACATGTCGAAGAAGCGAAGAGGGTTATCCTCAAGCAGTGAGAGTCAACACTAGCAATGTTGATGTTGGAAATATAACAATTCGATGTAGTCTAGATTCTCCTCCCGATTATTTAATGGCAAAAAATACGCAGCAAAATTTTGATCTTCCCATTGTTGTGGGCGAAAAAATTGGAAATGCCTTTGTCGGATTTTTTTCTTCACAAGAGTTAATGGCGAACAGTGTGGACAAGGTGACGATCGATTTAAGTTCCAAAAATCAATCTTATTTTGACGGTCTATCTACCAAGCCTCTTTATTTAGAATTGCGAGTTTTGAATCAAAAATTTAATAGCATGTTTAAGGCCAATGTTTCAGTAAAGCAAGGAAGTCAGGAGTATGCACCTGCATCCAAGTCATCGCTTCTAAGCGACGGTAGCGTCAATATTGAAACGACCCTGTATGTCCCCATCAATAAATCATTGGCGAGCGAGAATGTTTTTGAAGTTTCGATTCGTCCGGAGGATCTTTCTTCGGGGAATTTTCCAAGTGATATGACTTACACGCGATCGGAAATTTTTCCAGCCTATTTGACGTATAAAGATCCACTGGCATTTTATTTTTTTCAAGCACAGTTAGTAGAACTTTTGAGCGATGGTAGTTATGCGATCGTGGCTGCAAAGACCTATCAAAATGCCGATAACCTCACTTGTCCCGATGCACCTAATACTTACGAAATAAATAAAAATATTTCGAGCAATAATTCATCTTCCTCGGGCAAGGGGGGACTTATGTGTGGAAGCATTGCTTACGTGAGTGATCAAAAGAACATTCGCAAGGATTTTCCATTGCAATTTGCAATGGGATTTTTTTTCGTTTTAGTGTTTAAATTTTTGCACGCCATTCGCTTAATATATTTAAGAAAAAGTCACATCTAAGCTTAAAAAAGACCAAATTTATTAGTCACAATTCTTTTGCTGGATTATAATAATTTAGATTTATGCCTAAGTGGAGATAGACCATGCTTAAGAATACAAAAATTTCTGTCTTAAACTCAACCATTGCAATCTGTACTCTCGTTTTTCAATTGCTGATGGCTTGCAATTCGCTTTATGCTCAAGATTTATTAAAAGAGCGCATTCGCAAAATATCGGGGAAAAAGACTTCCGTTTATATTGAGAATGGAATTTTTCACAACGGTGGAGTGAAGTCGGAGGGAACGATTAAGGGCCTGCGACAAAGTTACAACCCCAAACAAGGCTTTGAAAGAATCGTGATCGATTTGGCGCAAACAGAGATTCCAAAAGTGTATGGAAATATAAATTCTTTGGATCAAAAGGTTTACATTGATTTTTTTGATACCAACTTAGATAAGGAACTAAAAACAATAAGTGCAACCAAGTTTGTCGAAAAGGTGAATTTTTATCCAATAGAAAAAAATCATGTTTCGGTGGAATTAAAATTGAAGTCCAAGGCAAGCGCCGACATCTTTTTTCTCTCCAATCCTGGCCGCCTCGTTATTGATTTAAAAAATTAAACTGGAGATATTATGAGTGAATTTGAATCGAATGATTTGCCAGAGTTTGAAGTAAAAATTAAGCCTGCCAACAATAGTGAATTAAATACTAAATTTCCCGAGACTGTCGTCATCATTCCGATAATGAACAGTCCCATTTTTCCCGGCATGATCGCGCCGATAATTTTAAGTGAAGAAAAATTTACTCCCGAGCTCGATGAGTCTTTGCTGAAGACGGGTTATGTTGCTTTAAACTTAGTGAAAAATGAACTCAAGGATGAAAAGGGAAAAATTATTCCCGAAGAAGAACTCGACTTCGATAAAAAAGAAATTAAAGCGGGAGATATTTATAAAGTTGGTGTCCTCTGTAAGGTCGTCAAAAAATTAAAGCTTCCCGATGGGTCGGTCAATATTTTAGTGCATGGAATTAAGCGCTATCGCGCAAGTGGAATTAATTCCGACGGCCCAATTTTAAAAACTAAGTTAGAAGTTTTTGATGATATTTTAGAAACAGACGAAGAGCTCGATGCTTACACTCGCTCGGTGATTAACCAAGTTAAAAAACTTTCTGAAATTAATCCTTACTTTAACGAAGAGATGAAGCTTGCGATGTTAAACTCGCCTTCACCTGGAGCTCTCGCTGATTTAGTGGCATTTGCGATTTCACTCGACATTCCAGAAGCGCAAGATTTTTTAGAAACCTTGGTGGTTAAAAAACGATTTGCAAAATTATTAGTTTATTTAAAACGAGAAAAAGATGTCGCCGACATTCAGAAGAAAATTTCCGATGAAGTAAACGACAAAGTGAATAAGTATCAAAGAGAATACTTTCTGCGCGAACAGTTAAAAGTCATTCGCAGCGAACTTGGCATGGAAGAGGATGATAAGTCTCGCGATGTCAAAAAAATGAAAGAGCTGATAGAGAAACTAGAGCTTCCCGAAGATGCTTTAAAAGTAGCAAAGGAAGAATTAGAGAGACTTGAGCTTATTCCCGATAGTTCACCCGAATACAATGTCGCCAGAACTTATCTGTCGTGGTTGATTGAGCTTCCATGGGATAAAACCACCAACGACAACGTAGATATTGCTCATTCTAAAAAAGTATTAGCTAAAGATCATTATGGTTTAGAAAAAGCGAAAGAAAGAATTTTGGAATTTTTAGCCGTAAGAAAATTAAAGCCATCCTACGATGGAACAATTCTTTGTTTATCGGGGCCTCCTGGGGTTGGTAAAACGTCCATGGGAAAAAGTATTGCTGAATCACTGGGGCGGAAATTTTATCGTTTCTCGCTCGGAGGAATGAGAGATGAAGCAGAAATAAAAGGACATCGTCGGACATATGTTGGGGCGATGCCGGGTAAAATTTTGCAGGCTTTAAAAAGAGTTGAAGTCAATAATCCTGTTATCATGCTAGATGAGATTGATAAAATTGGAAAAAGTTATCAAGGTGATCCCGCTTCGGCCTTGCTCGAAGTTTTAGACCCCGAACAAAATAAAACTTTTATCGATAATTATTTAGATGTCCCTTTTGATTTATCAAAAGTTTTATTTATCGCGACAGCTAATTATATCAATGACATTCCAGAAGCCCTCCTCGACAGAATGGAAGTCATCGAACTTTCTGGTTATACCTTGGAAGAAAAATTAGAGATAACTACTAAGTGGGTTATTCCAAGACAACTTAAAAAGCACGGCTTGCTTAAAGCAGATGTGACTTTAAGCAAAGAAGTCATAAAGAAGATCATTGCAGATTATGCTCGCGAACCAGGTGTGCGCGTACTAGAGCAGCATATTGCTAAAATTTGTCGAAGAGCAGCCTTGCAAAAAGTTGCTCAAAGTAAAAAGACTATTAAGTTTGCACCTAAAACGACTGAGCTCGAAGACATCTTGGGAACACCGCGATTTCAATCAGAGCTCGCAGAGAAAAAGAATCGTCCGGGAGTTGTCACGGGACTCGCATGGACATCTTTTGGCGGGGAAATTTTATTTATTGAAACACTTCCACTAAAAGGCAAAGGCTTTAAATTGACCGGACAACTTGGTGGAGTCATGAACGAATCCGCTAGTCTCGCTTATTCTTTTGTTAGAAAAATTTTACAAGAAGAAAAAGAACAAAAATTAAATGCAAAGTCGAGCAAGCTTAAAGCTCCTAAAAAAGTTAAAACTGAAAAACTAAATGAGTCTCAAGCAGATTTTGAAGGGGATGATTATTTAGCTACTCACGAGGTACACTTACATCTTCCGGCTGGAGCAACGCCTAAAGATGGGCCATCAGCAGGTATTACCATGGCGCTTGCACTGTATTCACTGGCCAATAATATTGCAGTAAAAAGTGATGTGGCGATGACTGGAGAGTTGAGCCTCACCGGAAAAGTACTACCTGTGGGTGGAATAAAAGAAAAAGTTCTTGCGGCAAAAAGAGCAGGGATTAAAACGATTATTCTTCCTAAGCAAAATGAAAAAGATCTGAAAGAAGTTCCTGTCGCCCATAGAAAAGGACTTAAGTTTTATCCTGTTGCTCATTTTGATGAAGTTTTAAAAATTGCTTTGAAATAAAAACCTAAAAACTAAAGAGGCCAGTATCTCCTACTGGCCTCATTTACACGACATTCATTCTAAATCATTTCCCCAAATCATTTAAAACTTAGGTCATGCTGAAATTTTTATCGGCAAGCCTTTGTTGAAGTTTAATTTAGAGGATCAACTGAACCTTGATCATAAGGAAAATTAACCCCATGGTCGACAAAACTGGTTCAGTATTCTCTAAGGAAGCATATTTTGCTTACTGAAATAATTTTCTAGAGAAATGTAAAATGATTGTGGGTTTGGTTTTTAAATTTTTTGAGGAGTCACCAATGAAATTAGCATCAGTAAGCGTATTTATTTTATTAGGATTATCATTTGCGCAAGCACAGGATCAGAGTGGGACTGGAACATATAATGCTGCTAAGATAAACGGGGCAGCGGCACGCGTTGTTATCGCTGCAGATGAAACAATGAATGATATCTCCAATGCTGCACAAAGGGGCCAAACGGAATTTTTAAGTTTTATGAATGGCCTTTCTATTGGTGCTAGACTTAAAACTCAAGAGATAAGTGGTCAGACAGCTGCAATGGCAGCAACCCTTTACGCTCAAGAGTTAAAAAAATTAAGTGATGCGGAAACAGAAAAGTCTAATCAATCAAAACAGGCTTTAAGACAAAGAGAGAACGCTCTAAAAAATATTGCATCTCTTGAATCAAGCTTAGCTAAACATCAAAAGGCAAATGAAGAGCTTAAAGAGAAGGCGAATGCAGCAATGGATGAATTTTTGACTGCAGTGGAGAAAAGAGCAGAAAAAAATAAAGAACTTAAGGACAAGATTCAAGAGATAAGATTACAAAGAGAAAAGTTAAAAAATGAAAAAGACACTGGTAAAATAGCCATTTTAAAATCAAAACTTAATGAGGGCATTGCTTCTTTAAGTCAAAAAACTGGATCGTTTTTCTCTGGTATTCGAACAAGCCTCTTAAAACAAGAATATAATAATATGGCGAGATTAGTTGATAATAGCCAAGTGGAAATGGACTCTATCACTAATGAAATAGCCGATCTTGCAAAAGTTATAACTAATCCACCAATTGAAGAGACTGTAGCAAGCCCTGATGAAAAATCTAAGCTTGCCATGATGAATGCCATTTCAAATTTTTTAACTAATGCCGAGTTTGCTAAAATGCGTGCCGATATGGCCATGACAAATTTTAATGACATCGATGCGGCCTTGGAGAAACAAGGATTAAAAGATGCGAAATCAAAAGATAATTTTGCTGATCAATCGGATAAAATCATCGAACAATACAACAACACTCCCATGGGTCTATACGTCACTAAACAAATAGCACGAGCCATGTCGGGAGTTTGTGAATTGGTAGCTAATCAATGTAAAGATGGAACTAGCTCTGATTTGTTTAAATTTTTAAATGATTCAAAAAGTTTAAAACAAAACTTGCAAGACAAGCTTAAAGATCAAAGTAAAAGCGAAACTAAGTGAGAGCCTTTTTAAAATAAAATTAAAACTCGTCGGAATCGTATTCGCTCATTTCGGCGTGTTTAATTTTTCCTGCTGCGATTTCTCTTAATGCAGTAACGACTTCTTTGTTTTTCGACTTAACTAAAGAATCAGCACCTTCGCGTAGTTGCTTAACTCTTTTAGTTGCAAGATGCACAAGTTCATAACGGTTTTCAACTTTTTCTAAACAGTCTTCGATTGTAATTCTTGCCATGGTGATATCCTTAAAAAATCGTAAAAATAAATGCCTTGAACCTACCTTTATAGGAGAAAAGGCTATTTTTGTAAAGAGGTCCCTTCAAGCTTTGCATATAAAGCATCGATCTCATGCTCATAGGTTTTTAACAGAACTTTCTTCTTAAGCTTAAGTGAGGGTGTAATCTGTCCGTTTTCCACTGAAAAATCAGAGGGGACTAAATAAAAACCCTTAATACTTTCAAAGCTTGCAAGTTCGCGATTGACGGCATTGACCTCTTCATCGATTAGGTCGTAGATGAGCGCTTCTTTGCTGGTTGCATCATAATCTTTATGGATGATTTCGGTGTTGTTTTTAAAGGTCGCTCGGATTGCCTCTAAGTCGATGCTAATAAGGGCAATAAGAAACTTGCGCTTGTCGCCCACGATCATGGCATTAGAAATATGTTTTTGAAGTTTTAATAAATTTTCGATTTTCTGAGGAGCGACGTTTTTGCCACCACTGGTGATGATGATGTCTTTTTTTCGATCAGTGATTTTTATATAGCCCTGCGGAGTCATTTCGCCGATATCGCCAGTTAAAAACCATTTACCTTTACCATTTTCAATAAAGGCCGCTTGAGTGGCCGCTTCATTTTTATAGTAAGAAGAAAAAAGTGCTTCTGTTTTTAAAATGATTTCTCCATCTTCTAAAAATGCCACTTGTACATCGCCCAGTGGGATGCCGATAGTGCCAGGGATTTGCCGAACTGGTGGATTTAAAACACAGGGAGCGATGGTTTCAGTTAGGCCATAGCCTTCGAGAATTGTCAGATTGGCATATTGTAAAAAGTTGATAATTTCGGGAGAAAGGGGAGCGCCACCTGAAACGAGAAAGCGCACTCGTCCGCCGAATTGATCGTAAATTTTTTTAAAGACCAAATTGTAGGCCAAGTTTTTTTGCAAGATTTCATAGGGAGATGGAGCTTTGTCTTGATTGATTTTGTCGAAGTAAATTTTAGAAACGGTTTCGGCCCAGTTAAATAATCTTTTGATCGCTTCATTTTCATTAGAAATTTTTTCTAAAGTTTTGGAGTACACTTTTTCAAAAATGCGGGGAACGGCAATTAAAATAGTGGGAGAAGCCAATTTTAAATTATCGACAACTTTATCCAAGGACTCGGCGTAAACCGATTCAAATTCAAAAATAAAATTTAAAAAAGAATCGCATCGACCCAACACGTGGGAGAGAGGAAGAAAGATTAAATTGCGATCTTCCGCTTGGATGTGATTTTTTAGTGATGACTTGGCATTCAGCAACATCTTCGAGAAAGCTTTTTGAGAAATGACTGCGCCTTTGGGTTCGCCCGTTGTGCCCGAAGTGTAAATAATGGAAGCGATGTCGTGCGGTTCACTTTCGTCGATAAAAGCATCAAAAAGTTTTGGCGAATTTTTCAGATGTTTGGAGCCTAGGTCTAAAAATTGATGGAACGTTTTAAAGACAAATTTTTCATCGAGACTGGAAAGTATGTCATCGGCAAAATCTTTTAAAGAAATAATGTATTTTACATATTGAATATTTTTTTGCTCATTGATGATTTTTTGCAATTGAGCTTCGGAATCAATAAAGAGAATCGAGACTTCGGAATGATTTAAGATAAATTCCACTTCGTGCGAGAGATAAGTGGGATAAACGGGAACCACTACGGCGCGCGCGCACATCGAAGCGAGATCGACAAAATGCCATTCTTTAGATGTGTTAGCGAGGATGCCCACTTTATCTTGAAGATTAATGCCCAGAGCCTGCAATCCGTGAAAAAGCAATCGAACTTTTTCTTTGTACTCGTTGTTATTTAAAAACAACAATCGATTTTCTTCAATATGGCCAATGGCTTTTTTGTGGGGAGATTTTGATGTTTTGAGATTAAAGAGTTTAGGTACAGTTGGGTTTGGAGTCATAGAATTTCCGTAAGCTCTCATTCGTAAAATTTAATTAAATGTTTCCATGCAATCTCATATCGAAGACTTAAAAGACGATTTCTCATTTTGAGACTTGCAAGTTGAGACGTCATTATTGTCATTCGGAGGAGAGCAGGTGGATGTGATCATTTTAATTGTTGGACGATGTTTGTGTCAAATGATCGCAGGGAAAGGCGAAGATAAGTCCGGCCAGTTGAGGGTTCCACAGTGGAAATTTCACTTTAAAGGCTATTATCTCGGACTGAAGATTAAAGAGGTTCGAGCTCGTCCAAGGCTTGGTGAACAAAATGCAAATCATCATTATGATCTAGGAGAGGATTATATTTTGTGGGCAAAGCCTCTCGACTGCTCGAATGAAGTTTTACAAGTTGAAATTATTAAATCTAAAAAATTGTTTAGTGATTAAAAAAAGGTTATAATAAATTTAGTTTAGAGACCTGTTCATTAGTTTAAACTAAAGGATCATTTATGAGTGCGAACACTCTCGAAGAGCTCAAGCTCGGAGAAAGAAAATTTCTTCACGATATTGCCAATCATATTGTTGTCGCCCATGGAATGGCTTCAGTTGTCATTAAAAAATTAAAAGATAACCCTTCCGTGGAAGCAAAAGAAATCGAACGACTAGAGAAGTCTATAGAAGCAATAAATAAAATGTCCCAAGAAATTAAAGCTCGAAGAGCCGTGCTCATGGGCGATCAAATTATCTAATTACCAAAAAATTTTTTTAAAAAACTTAAACATTTTAATTTGTGAGCAGGAGTCGCTGATCTAAGTGCAAGCACATTTCCGTTTAATTTTAGACTGGAAGAAACTCTGAGGTAGGACGGAGTAGGTTCAATGATTTTATGACTTAAGAAAAATTCTTTGACTAAGTTTTTAAATTTGGGATTTTGATATAGCTCAAGTATCGCCTCTCGATGGAGCTTATGACTAAGTACATCACTGCTAATTAATTTGAAAATATTATTTCTTAAATGAGCATCTTCAGTTGAAAGCATGATTCTATACATACTCCAGAAAAGATCTTCTTGATAGATTTGAGGATACTCCAAAATATGTTGAACTAATTTATATTTTAGCTCGCTATAATCATCAAAAAATTGATCTAAAACTGATTTAATAGAATAGCGCAAATAAATAGATTCTTTATTTATCATGTAAACTTTCGCTTGAACGAGAATGCGAACGTATTGTTCTGGGTTAATGAGGTATTTCACTGGCGGTGGAAATAAAAATGCTATTTTAGGTCTTATGTCGTGTGGATGAGTTGCAAAAAAGGGATTCTCGAAAAGCATCTTATAAAAATATTCGGACAGTCGCGGTCCAAAAATCTTATAAAAAATACGATTTTCAAATGAAATATAAGGATTTTTTCTTGTGAAAAATTCTTGAAAGCCCAAAGACTGCGCTAAAAAATTTTGAACAATGTCCGACAGAAAGGAGCTGTAACTATCGGGTCTCGACATGAAAGTTAAAAGTTGCGAAAAAAATTCGGCATTGAATTTAACTTTACTATATTGGCGGTAGAGAAATTTATCTTGAAAATAATTGTTGCGAAAAATAATTGATGCTTCTTTAGGAGTGAAGGATAATTTTTCCAAGAGACCGATAATGTGTTGTTCAAAATCCCCATTGCCTGGCTCTATTCGATTGACATGAAATGTGAAAGAATTAAATGCTCGGACATTAAAAAGTTCAATAAATGACTGGATGCTTTCTGGGGGGAATAAGTTTAGGGATTGAATGTAGTTTAAAAACCGAACTTGAGTGTTGTCGATAATATAAAAGTAGGTTGGAAAGATGGTGAGAATGTGAGTGAGGAGCACTTTCTTTTCAAGTGGTGTAAACAATTCCCCCGCTTCAATGGCCATCCGTATTTCATGATCGGTATAAACATTTTTTTTAATGCTATTAAAAAAATAATTGGCCCATATTCTTGGGTTTGGGTTTTCTAGAAGCTCGCTAAATAGTTGTACGCTTTGCCGATGATCGTACTCTTGGCGAAAAATCATTGGATCTAGTTTGGTTAATTGAATGAGCAAGGACAAGCGCCCTTCGGGGTTTTCGGCGAGTGGTTTAATGATAAAACTTAATTCCGACACGCTTAGTGCGGCCTGGGAAAGATGATGCATCTTTCGAGGATCTCTTTGAGGGAAGGTGATGATATCAGCGGAGTAGAGATTGTATTGAATGAAAATAAATATGGAAAAGAAGAGTTTTTTCATAAACTGTATTATCGAGAAATAATCTGTTAAAGTATTTTTTAAATTTTAATACATGAAAAATTGAATTAATTAAAGAATTACCACCGCCCAGAAAAGGAAGGTATGCAATATTTATCTATTTTAGTGTTTGGTTTAGTGTTATCGGTCGATTCCTTTACTGCAAGTGTTGGAATGGGAGCGAAAAATCTTTCTAAAAGTGATGGGTTAAAATTTGCATTAAGCTCGGGAGGGATGGAAGCGCTCATGACAGCACTAGGCCATGCTTTTGGAGCTTTTATTGTTTTAAAATTTTCCCAGTACGATCATTGGATAGCCTTTCTTTTATTAATGGGAGTAGCGCTTCATATGTTTAAAGAGGGTTGGGAAGAAAAAAATCATCATTCGCATTCAGGTGAAGAGCTAGTTGCTAAAAAGGGAAACTTGGTCAAAATTATTCTGTTGTCATTTGCCACAAGTATCGATGCCCTGGGGGTAGGAGTAAGCCTAGGAGCTGCACAGAAAATAATCTGGCCATATTTAATTTCAATTGGGTTGTTTGCTTTTTTTGCCACCATTTTAGGACTTAAATTAGGGCAATATGCAAAATCAAAACTGGGATTTTATGCCCATGTTGTCGGGGCAATGGTGCTATGTGGGTTGGCAATTCATTCCCTGCTTACAATTTAAATGAATGCAGCAATTGTGTAGAGTATATAAGCAAAAGGAACTCAATTAAAACTTAAATATTGGCTTTGACTCTAAAAGCACACGAAAGTAAGCCTGATCACTTTGAGCATTTTTTCCCTCGAAGTAATATTGATCACCAGCTTCACTATTTGACATCTCTTTTGCGATCACAAGAACATGGTCATCTATAAAGGCTTCTGATAAAAAATTTATTTGATAGCGAGAGACTATTTTATTTTTTTGCAATTGGATTGGGATGGCGTCCAATACCCACTGTGTGTATTTCACATTATTGACATGCATATTCATGTCCAAATCATTATTTCTCACTTGCATATTTAAAAGTGGCCCTGTTTCTTCAGTTTCAGCGGGAATTTTTTCTGGTGAAAAATTGAGTTTATAATCGGCGCGTGTTTTTGAAGTCGCATCTTTTAATTGAGGCAAAATGGGCTTTCTCGATTGTCCATCGATCACCATCCAAGAAGTGGAGGACTCGCCAATTTTTTGATTTTTAACATAGATTTCAAAGTCTCGGTATGCGACCATATTGTCGAGGGGGCGCGACCAAGTTTTAATGGTGACGACTTCCGATAGGGCCGGATAAGTATCCATTTTTAATTCTTGTCTGGTTAAAACCCAAAAGGAATTGCTTTTAAGCATTTCTAGGTAGCCAATGCCCATTTGGTCGGCGTGAGAAAAAGCTGTTTCTTGGAGCATGCCTAATAGTCCCACCAGTCCGAGTCTTTTTTGGACGTTTACATTGAGAGAGTTGACTTCAAAAGATTTCTCAAAAATTTGCATGCACGATCCAGTATGTTTATTAAATGTTATTTAACTTTCGGAGTGACAATATCGCCAATCATTAAATGTTGTTGGTCTAATTGTATCTCTTCTGCATCTAATTTTAGAATACTATTGCCAGCTATAGAAGAGCTATCTTCGGCGTGAAGTACTTTTAATTCACCAATTTTAATTTTATGGTTGTAGCGTTTTTTATTTTCAAATGGCGAGAGCACCGAGATGCTGCGATAGACATCGACGACACTTCCGTTTTGTAAACCTTGATTTTTACCCATGTCGATATAGTAATTTTTTTTCAGAACTTCGTCTTTTTCTCCCATGGGAAAATCTTGTGTGATGGAGTAGATGACATAGTCTTTTGCTATGGCCATGGAGGCTGTATAAACAAGACTCAAAATTAAAAAGAGATGCCAATCGAATACTTTGCCTATTTTTTTTAAGATATTATTAATCAACATATTTAAATCCAGAAATCCCGAGATTAATTTCTCTAGTAACGCTATCGTCATTTTTGTGCTTAGATTTGTGCTCATCGCTGACATTGATTAAAGATCGGCACAATTTTCCACTTTTAGATTTTTAAAACTTGTTCTGACGAAAATTTTCGAGCAGAATTCTCTTGAGAAAAAAAATCAACTAAACATCTTAGGAGTATTCAAATGAAATTTGGAGTTATTTTAATCGCAATTTTATCTTTGACCTTTGGCTGTGCCAGCGATAATAAGCGCGCTTACGCTGGAGCTGGAATTGGTGCAGTGACCGGGGGAGCCCTCGGAGCCATCCTGGGAAAAGGTAAAGGAGCTGCTATTGGAGCAGCGATAGGTGCGGGAGTAGGTGGTTATGTTGGTCACCGCATGGATAAGCAAGCGAAGGAATTAGAAAAAATTGCTGAAACAAAAAGAACAGATCAAGGTTTAGTAACAAAACTTAAAAGTGATATTTTGTTTGATTCAGGTAAAGCAGAGTTAAAGGCTGGGGCAAAAGAAAACTTAAAACAGATGGCAGATATTATGAAAAAATATCCTGAAAATGTTTTAACGATTAAAGGGCATACAGACAACGTCGGATCGAGTGCTACAAATGATGCACTATCTTTGAAACGTGCTGAGGCTGTGAGAGCGGAACTTTTGGCCAGTGGGATGAATTCTAATGTAATGACAGCAAAAGGAATGGGCTCTTCTTCGCCAGTTGCAGACAATACAAGCAAAGAGGGAAAAAAACAAAATAGACGCGTAGAAATTGAAATCACAGTCGACGAGAGCAAGGTTCCACAAGAAAAATAATAATATTGTTTTAAAACATGGAGTTTATAATGCTGAAAATAATTTCAATAGTTACAATAGTACTTTTTTCAATGTCCAATTTATCCGCTTTTGTTAATGGAACATATACATTTAAGGATGATAACTACGATTGCAAAATTTCTCTCACTCAAGAAAAGGCGTCGCTCATTTTTAATTCCTTTATTTGTGCAAACAATTTAACCAAATTAACTGTCGATCTTCCTGCTAATTATAAGTTCGACAAAGGAATTTATAACTTTGAGTCACCTACAGAAGATGGATCTGTGAATTATGTGACGATTAAACTGGAGGAGAACATTTTTTATTTAAAAGTATCGATGACCGCAAGTGGTAATAATAAATACTATGAAATGTTATTAAGCCAACTCAATTCAAATGAATTAAATTACAAGTTTCATTATCTTTACGATGATGTTAATGAAATGCCTTTTGATCTTGTTTTAAAAAAATAGATTCTAAAAAAAGTGGGTGTGATAGTTTCTGTAATACTTACAAAATTTCACACTCCTTTCAATTTTACGTCATCTTCATATAAAAAAGTTTTATTCAGTTAAGAAAAGTGATAAGTGTTTTCGTGCGACCAATTTCTTGAACTTTAAAAACGATTAAATCAGGAGCCATCAAGATGAATTTATTTTTACAATCAAAATTAGAAAAATTGTCTAAATCAAAAATGGCATTAAAGTTTTTGTCAGCAACCTTCTTGATGATGGCCAGTCAATCCATACTATGTTTTGAAGCAGGAACGTATAAAGTAGATAACGAAACTGGTAACTGCACTGTTGAAATTGAAAAAGTAACTCCTAAAAAAATATCAATGGATCGAGATGAGTGTTTTTTTAAAAAAAGTCATACTAGAACAATGAAAAGTGGTGGGAGTTTAACGAAAGGCTCATTTAGTCAGGAGTTTAAAAATTCTGACGAAACTATATTGGTCAGTTCGATAACTGTATCCGACAATGAGATCGTTTATGAAGAAAGAATTAAAGGCAGTAATAAGCCAAATGCAAGAACAGTTTTAAAACATTCTCAACCTGGAGAGTTGCTTTACACGATCGAAATAAATGAAGAGGGAATCCCTCAAATCACAGATGAGCTTATTCTTAAAAAGCAATAGAAGGTAACTATAACCAGTACTCGATATAGATGGCGCCATCCGCGCCTTTACTTCAAGTGAATATATTTTGGATAACTCCAAATAAGATCGCTAGGCCTAAAGTTTTTAACACGCTCGTGGTAGAGGACGAAATTGCGTGAGTAGTATTGCATGATCCACGGGAAGTCTTGGTTAAAGATCGCTTCCACTTCCTTTAAGTACTTCTTTTTTTCGTCGCCATCTTTGATCTGTTGAATTTTTTTATAGAGTTGATCAAACTTTGGATTGCTGTAAAAGGAAGCGTTGGGCCCTGGGGGGAAATTATTTGATTGAAGTAATAAGAGAGCGTTTTCGGCGTCTGGAAAATCGAGAGTCCAGCCATCTTGGAAAAATTGCAATTCGCCTTTTTTTCCTTTTTCTAAAAAGACATTAAAATTATTTCTTCTTATCTCGAGTTTGATGCCAATTTTTTTAAGCTCCGATTGAAAAAAAAGGGCTTGTTTATAACTAAGCTCAGTGGCAGAACGAGTGTCAAAAGTGATCGTCGGAAGTCCTTTGCCTTCGGGATAGCCGGCCATTTTTAAAAACGATTTAGCCTTTTCGGGATGGTAGCTAAATGGCAATTGCGAGCTTGGGTTGTAACCGAAAATTCCAGGGGGAAGAATTGAGTTTGCCACTTGGCCTGTGCTCTTTGTAAATTTTTGGATATATTCATTAAAATTGATGGCGTGTGCGATGGCCATTCTTAGATGCACATTTTTACCAACAATGGGATCTTGCATATTAAAAGCGAGCCACCAGTAAGTAAGTGTTGGGCTTGCTTGTAAGCGAATATTTTTTGAACGCAAAAAATCTTTAATATTGCCCAATTCATTGAACGCATCTTGATAAAGATCTTGCGTGAGGGGCAAGATGTCGATTTCTTCCTTGATGAATTTTTCAAAGCGTTCTTGATTATTTTTGATCACGTAATATTGAATGGTTTCAATAAATGGAATTTTCTCACCCGCATCTTTTAAAAATCCGCGATTGTTGGCAATGCGATCGCCTACAGAAGGATAAAAACTGTCGCGATAAAGTTTAAATTTTTGCAAAGTGATTTTTTCTTTCGTAAGCTTTTCAAGATAAAAGGGGCCAGTTCCAAATTCGTGTTGCAAGTCTTTTTCTAAATCTGTTCCAAGTACTTCATATGGAGTTGGTACGACGAAACTTAAGCTCAAGCGATAGAGAAATTGTGGAGAAGGATTGACGAGTTCAATGGAAAGCGTGTGACTGTCGAGTGCTTTTAATCCTGAAATTTCAAACTTAGTTATATTCTCAAGTTTGTCGCCCGCTTTTTCGCGAAACTCATTTGTGCCTTTAATGACATTATCGACTAACCACCAGCCGCTAGAATTAATTGGTTTAAAACAAAGGCGCTTTATTGCATTGATAAAATCTTGCGCTTCTACAGTGCGATCGGGCTTAAGCTTGGGGTGAGCATGGTAAAAAATATTTTTTTTAATTTTGATGATATATTTTTTTCCACCATCTTCTACGCGCGGTTGACCTTCGGCTAGCAAGGGAATTAATTCGTAGGGGCGATTTAAATATTGGTATTCGTAGAGTTGTTCGTAAACGTTATAAATAATCGCACCGGAAACGTTATCGTAAGAGAGAGCAGGGTCGAGCGTCGACACTTCCGATGTTAAGGCGAGATGAAGTACTTTGTTTGATTTTGAAACGGGAGATCGATGACAAGAAATCGATCCCCCTAGAATCATGATGAAGAAAAAAATGAAGAATAACTGATTAGAGAATTTCATTTAAATATTTTTGGGATTTAGTGAATAACTCGGAAAAATATTTTATATCGGCAGAGCCTTGGGCCAAATCTGGTTTTCCTCCACCTTTTCCGCCACCGACCGATAAAATTTCCTTTAAAACATTGCCAGCGTTAAATGCTTGAACATTTTTTCCGGCCCGAACTAAAACTTGAGCTTTGTCGGCATTTTTAAGTAATAAGACAAGCACTCCATTTTGGTACTCGCTTACATATTGGTCGGAAATTTTTTTAAGATCTAAGCCTTCGGGTGCTTCGGCAATTAAAAGATCGGTATTTTTCACTTTGAGTACGCGAGTAAAAATATCCTTGGCTTCAAAGGCCATAAGTTTGTCTTTTAATTGTTCAATTTGTTTGTGCTTATCTTTGAGTTCTTTTAATGCACTGTCGATCTTGTTTAAAGCTCGCTCTTCCTTGTCGGCAACGAGCGCTTCAATTTTTTTAAGAATATGTGAACGCTGATTTAAGTAGGCGACGGCATTATCTGAAGTGGTCGCTTCGATTCGTCTAATTCCCGTGGCGAGTGAAGACTCACCGAGGATGGTAAATAAGCCGATATCTTGTGTGTTGTGAACGTGCGTCCCACCGCAAAGTTCCATGGAGAAATCGCCCATGCTCAATACGCGGACGGTGTCTCCATATTTTTCACCAAATAAAGCAGTGGCACCTTTTTTCTGAGCTTCATCGATACTCATAATTTGTGCTGCAACATCGTGGGCCTTTTGAATTTCTTGATTAACGAGAGCTTCAACGACTTCTAATTCTTCTTTGGTAACTGCTTGCAGATGAGTAAAGTCAAAACGCAATCTTTCTGCACTGACACTAGATCCTGATTGCTTCACATGCGTTCCTAAAACTTTGACTAAAGCCGCTTGTAATAAATGCGTCGCCGAATGGTTTCTCATGGTTAATTTTCGATGAACGGCATCGACTTGCAAGGTGTATTTTTTTCCTTCCTCTAGTAAGTCGGCATCTTTTGAAAGGTGCAATGTGATTCCATCGATGGGCTTTTGGCAATCGCTAATGGTTGCCGCAGTGTTCGATCCCATTTTAATTGATCCAATATCGCCTGCTTGTCCACCGCTCTCGCCATAAAATGGCGTTTGATCAAAGAGCAAGCCGGTGAACTCGCCCATATTAATTTTTTGTAAAAGAGTCGCTTCAATTTTTAAGCTCTCGTAGCCGTGAAATTTTGTTTCGCCGTGCTTTTCTTTAAATTCAAAAAAGACTTTATCGGACATATCCAGAGAACCTTTCCACGATTTGCGAGAGAGTTCTTTTTGTTCCAGCATCGCTTGATTGAAAGCATCGATGTCGACTTTGAGTGAAAGAGGTTCGAGATACAGCTCCGTTAAATCCAGTGGAAAGCCGTAGGTGTCGTAGAGTTTAAAAGCGGAAGCTCCATCGAGAATTTGATTTTTAACTTTTGTTTTAATCGTTTCTTGTAAAAATTTTAGTCCCGTATCCAAAGTTTCGCGGAATTTTTTTTCTTCGAGCTCTAAAAACTTTGCAGCGAGTTCGGCGTTGTTTTTATTGTCGCTATATTCGCGACCGAGACTTTCAAAAACTGCCGGCACGAGTTGGTAAAAACACAACGTTTGAACTTCCAGTTCTCCCAAAAATTTTACAGCGCGACGGATGATTCTTCTTAGGACGTAGCCTCTTCCTTCATTGGAGGGGATGACTCCGTCAGTGATGAGCATCGTCGCCGAGCGAATATGATCCGCCACGACTCTAAAGGCTGAAAGATATTTTGGATCGCCATATTTTTTTCCCGAAATTCCCTCGATTGCTTTCATGATTGGTTGAAATCCATCTGTGTCGTAATTATTGTAGCAAGCTTGTAGTGCTGCCGCCAATCTTTCAAGTCCTGCACCAGTATCGATCGAAGGCTTAGGAAGATTAAATTTTCCTTCCGGTGTTTTTTCAAATTGCATAAACACCAAATTCCAAATTTCGATATAGCGTGATTCATCTTCTAAAAAGTCATGAGGGTTTTGATAGACCATGTTGGGAGTTGCGTATTTTTCACCGTGGTCAAAAAATATTTCTGAACAAGGGCCGCAAGGGCCAAATTCTCCCATTTCCCAAAAATTATCTTTGTCGCCTTTGTCGATAATTTTATTCATCGGAAGGCCAATCACTTCATTCCAAATTTTTCTCGCCTCCGCATCCGAATAATGGACAGTGACGGAAAGTTTTTCTACCGGAATTTTTAATTCTTCTGTTAAAAAAGTCCAAGCAAGTTTAATAGCTTCTTCTTTGAAGTAGTCGCCAAAAGAAAAATTACCCAACATCTCAAAAAAAGTATGGTGGCGTGGAGTGTGTCCGACATTTTCTAAATCGTTGTGTTTTCCCCCAGCTCGCACGCATTTTTGTATTGTGACAGCTCTTTTGTTTTGGGCCATTTCTTTACCAGTAAAATAATCTTTAAACTGATTCATACCCGCATTGCAAAACATAAGTGTTTTGTCGTTGTGTGGAATAAGGCTAGAAGATTTAATTTTTAAATGGCCATGCTTTTCAAAAAACTTAGCAAATTTAAAGCGAATTTCTTCCGTTGTATGGTAAGTCGATATTTGTGACATGTATTCCTCTGATTTTTAAAATTTTATTTTTTAAAATGATTTTTAACAACATCACAAACATATTTTAATTCCTCTTCTGTGATGTATTGAAAGCAAGGCAAGTTTAAAACTGCTTTAGAAACATAGTCGGCATTGCCAAAATCAATTTTACCGGCGAGATGTCCGTCGGCACCTGCTTGCAAACTCATGGCACCTGGATAAATAGTTCCGTAGCCAATCTGTGCATTTTTTAAACTTTCAATTAAAGCCGGACGAAGGGTCGGATCGATCATCAAGACGGCGCAATATCCATTTTCCTTAATTGAAGAATGGGCGAGTTTGACTTGTAAAGGTAAGCCTTGCAATTCGCGGTGGTAGTATTGTACGGCTTTCATGCGGCTTTTAATTCTCTCATCGATATGCTCGAGGGAAAGTTTTAAAAAAAGCGATTCGTAGGCACCAATGCGGGAGTTCCAGCCAATCATTCCGTGAGAATAATGATCAGTGCGTCCGTGATTAATGAGGATACGCACTTTTTTATTTAACTCTTCATCGTTGGTAAAAATAGCTCCTGCATCGCCCGAAGCTCCCAAAACTTTTGCCGGATAGAAACTGGTCGTAGAAATCAAGGCTTGTTTAAAAATTGATTCACCATTTAACTCTACACCAAAACATTGCGCACCATCTTCGATAAGGAGAATATTTTGATCTTTACAATACTTTCTTATCGCTTGCGTATCGGGAGATGCATGTCCATACAGGTGAACGATGATAGCCGCTTTGGGTTTATATTTTTCAGCCGCTGCTTTAAATGTTTCCAATTCTAAATGGCAAGTTTCCTTGGAAACATCGATGGTGACAGGATTAGCTCCGACATTAACCACAGCCTCAAAGGTCGCCCAAAAAGTCATGTCGGGAATTAAAACTAAATCGTTTTTTTGAACACCAACTGCGCGCAGGGCAACTTGAATAGCATCGGTACCATTGGCACATCCTATTGCATATTTTGTTTGGGTTTTTTGCGCCAAAGCTAGTTCCAGTTCTCCAACAACCGGACCACCTACAAATTGAGTATTTTCAACAAGTGATTCTACTCCTTTGAGGAAGTTTTCTTTAAAACCATTTTCGAAGCGATTGAGGGTAATAAAAGGAACTTTTGTTATTTGATTCATTGGCCACTCCCAAATGTAAATTGATGAGCTAGATTTTCGCTTAAAAAATGGAGCTTGGAAAGTGGCAATTAGAACGAATGGCTTCTTAGCTCACGGTTCATGACCTTCACAGCTTGATTTAAAGCATCTTCTGCCAATAGAATACATTCCTCGGAACCGATTCTTCGATATTGATTAGCGGGGATTTGGGATAGTTCACTAGCAATAAACTCAATAGCGGCAAAATGAGTATTTTTTAAATGACCTTTTATACGGCTAGGATCGATAAATTGATAACCTTTTTGGGAGGGGATTTCGTGGATCAAAAAAAACATCACATAGCCCAAGAGAAAGGGATTTGTCTTAAAGAGTAAGCGGTCCTTTAATTGTTTTTCGGTTCTATCGAGTGCATTTATTAGATACAAATTGGGTTCCACCATACCTGTCATTGGATTTGTCCTGTGCACGGGAGATAGTTCAAGATGAAAAACTTCGTGTTCAAAATCTAGCAAGGAATGATCAATATCTAAATTTTCACCTTTTTGGAGGATAAAGCCAGGATTTAGACGCAAATTAAAAACACCCAATCGATTAAGTTGGTAGGTGGTTAAAAAATCCCAAGACCCTGTGCTGGCCGTTAAAAGAAAAGGGGACCGCATTAAAATTTTATCAACAGCACTCAAATTTATCATGAGGTATTCATCTGCTTTGAAGGCTTTTAATTGATCGAGATTTTTATTTCGCTGAACAACTGATCGATGTGATTTGTTGTTTAATAGTTTTGCTTTCAGGTTCAAAGCAGCTTTTAAACTTGTACCCCCTTCGGGGCTTAAGTCGCGTAAAAATGAAACCCTTAGTAGATACTCGATGATTTTTAATTTAAATTGTTTGAGGGAATCATCATCAAGTTCTTTAAGAGAGGCAAGTGGGTGTTGTAGAATTTCGCGAGCAATTTCCTCAATGCGCTTATTGAACTCCGATAATTCGGAATGGTTCATCAGTTGGCTTTGATCTAAGCTTAAATAGGCTTGGTGAGATTTTTCAAACTGCCCAAGAAACCATAAAGCACTTTTCCATTCAGAGGCGTGGCTTGCGATGACATAAGCGGCCTTAGGAGTGAGTTCATGCGAAAAACCTTTTCTCCATTCAGTGCTTTCAAAAAATTCTGCAAGCTGTTCGCGGCAATGCATTTGGGGTGCTATCGCCCAACTTAATGAAGAAAAAATCTGACATAAGAGGAAAATTAAAATAATTACTTTCATTTATTAATGAGTTCCGCAGCTCTTTCAAGCCAACCTAAACTCTCATTCTCTAAATCGTAAAGTGTTGTGCGATAAAAATAAGGTGGAACAAATGGCTTATTTTCATAGTTTTTGATCTCAAAACTTCCAGGACCGTTCGGGAGATCGTCTAATGTTGAATAGAATAACATATTGGGAATTTTCAGATTAAAGAGATTATAAGGATCGATCCAATTTGAATTACTTTTGTTGCGCGATGTAAATCCAAGTCCTGTACCACTCAAGGTGGAGCCCATTAACAAAGCATTGGAATTCTTGGATAGGATTCTTGTAAATATTTCGCAAGCAGAAACGCATAACTCTGAGGTAAGAATCACAATTTGCTGCTTAAAAATATTTTTTGCTAAAATAGTAGAATCCTTTAAGTGTTGGGTGATGTTTTGTTGGGGGTCTATCGGATTTGGAGTTGCTTTAATTATATATTCAGTGGTGTAGATTTCAAGCATACTCGGACTAGTGACGGTTTGTTGATAGAGTGCAAGATCTTTTTTAATAAATAAACCTATTAATTTGTTATTAGTATCTAGTGATCCACCAACATTATCGATGAGATCAATGACAAGTGGGATATTTTGTTTGTTGAGGTAGTTTAAAAATTGTACGACCTCGGGCAATTTATCATTTAATTCACGATCAAATTTGGAAAAACTTATGATGCCATAGGCTTTTTGATTTATGATAAAAATGCCAAGTTTCATGAGTTCATCATTGTCTTTATTTGTGATAATTTTTTTCCAAGCAATATGTGAACTTAGACTTAAATTACCAAAGTCAGAATACCTGATTGTTGATATCATCTTGTTATTAACAGAATTATTCAGAGGATACTCGCTATATCCCAGAGTTTTAAAGTAGAGGAACTGATCGAGTCTATCTATTATACTAAATATATAGCGGTAAGGAATTTTGATGCTCTCTTGGTCTTTAAATGTGAGTTTTAAATTAGGATCTTTAGGGAATTTAAAATTTCGAATACTTAAACGTTCTAGTGATCGAGTTTCGGTAGCATTCGATGATGACAAGCCAACAAAAGGTGTAATTTCGCGCGCTAAATAATCTGCAACTTTCAGCCCATTAATATGAGTAAGCTCCATCCCAATCTTAAATTTTAAATCGGGAATCTTATTTTCACTTAGGTATTGATTGATAATAAATCCATCAATACCGCTTATATAATATTTATCGCCAATTTTTTTAAATTTAAATGGGAGAAAAATGTAAGCTAGTTCATTATTCATTGTTAAAGTAAGGTGAGAGTCTTGAAATTGTGCTAATATTTTTTTAATGCGATCGTAAAAATCTAAGTTCCTTTTGGCGAGAAGAAAGCGTCTAGCATCTTCGCGATCCATGAATTCACTAACTAAGTTGGAGCTTTGTAGCTCAAGCTCATCAAAGTCTTCAATCTCGGATTCAATATTTAAGCTTTCTTTTTTTATTTTCTCAAAATCAATTTGAATGCTATTTTTTTTTACGATTAAGCCAACGTATTCTAATTCTAATTTCAAAGAAAAACTTTCTAGGATTTCAAGTCGCATGCGTTTACTTAGAGCAAGAAATTCATGGGATTGATATGTAATGAGATCACTTTTGGTAAGACCTATTTGGGCTTGAGAATTTTGAGTCTCTTTACCAGTAAATTTTCTTTGTGAGCATGAAAAAGCCAGCATGGAAACTATGAAAATAAATAGCATGTTTAATCGCATAAGATAATCCTTCTCAGTCATTTTATGTATGATTCTAGTTTTATAATTCTAGGGATGCACATTATTGTGTAAAAAGGAATGGTTGTCTAAAGTTTCAACAATTCTATTTTAATTTTTCGTGCTTTAAGGCTTCTTTGATGTCGCTGTATTGATGCCCCTTTGAAAGAAGGAAGCGGATTAATTTGACAGGATCGCTTTGAAGTCGCGATTTTTTTTCAATGAGTTCGCGAATTTGATCGAGAGGGCTTTTCTGGTGTTCTTCAAAAAGTGCCTGGATATGCTGGAGGTCGACATTTAATTTTTCTTCTTTAAGTTTGCGCTGAATATAATGGGGAGAGCAGTTTTTGGACATAAAGCCCTTTATGCGCGCTTCAATATATTGATCTTCTCGCAGGTAATTTTGATCTTTCACACGTTGAATGGCTTCGTCGATATCCTCGGGAGGGAATTCTTTTTGACGACACTTCTCACGCAATTTGTATTCGGAATAATCCCTCGCGCTAAGAAGTCTTATGAGGTAGTTGTAGGCTTTTGTCATATTGTCGATCTAGAAATTTAAAAAAGCTCAAGCATAAAACCTTTTATTCAAAAGGGTTTAAACTTGAGCTTAAGGGAAGTTTTTATTGAATTGTTTTCTTTGATTTTTTAGTCTGAGTCTCTTCAGTGATTTCACCCGTTTCAGTGTTCACTGATTCTTTCGATTGAATTAAGCCGTACTTAACCAGAATTTTGGTTTTAAGTTCCTCGGCGATTTCTTGATTCTGCTCTAAGAAAAGCTTGGAGTTTTCTCTTCCTTGGCCAATTTTATTATTATTGTATGAAAACCATGCTCCAGCTTTTTCTACGATGCCTGCATTTACAGCAAGATCGAGGATGTCGCCAATTTTTGAAATTCCCTGGCCATACATAATATCAAATTCAGCTTCTTTAAAAGGAGGTGAAACTTTATTCTTAACAACTTTAACTTTTGTACGAGAGCCAATATGGTTATCCCCGTCTTTAATCGCTGCTGTTTTTCTAATATCTAAACGAACAGAGGCATAAAATTTAAGGGCATTCCCACCAGTTGTTGTTTCAGGATTTCCAAACATAACCCCAATTTTCATTCTCAATTGGTTAATAAAAATAACAGTACAGTTTGAGCGAGCAATGGAGCCTGTTAATTTTCGTAGTGCTTGCGACATAAGTCTTGCTTGCAAGCCCATATGAGAATCGCCCATTTCACCTTCGAGTTCTGCTTTTGGCGTCAAGGCAGCAACAGAGTCAATGATAAGTAAGTTTACAGCTCCAGAGCGCACGAGCATATCGGCGATCTCGAGAGCTTGCTCACCTGAGTCTGGTTGAGAAATAAGAGTATTTGGAACATCGACGCCCAGCTTTGAAGCGTAAGCTGTATCGAGAGCGTGTTCTGCATCGACAAAGGCCACAGTTCCACCTTGTTTTTGACATTCGGAAGCGATGTGAAGAGTAAGCGTTGTTTTCCCTGAAGACTCCGGCCCATAAATTTCGATAATTCTTCCTTGAGGAATACCGCCAATTCCTAGAGCAAGATCCAAGCTTAAGCATCCGGTTGGAATGGACGGGATTTTTTCGACAACTTCTTTATTGTCGAGTTTCATGATCGCACCTTTTCCAAATTGCTTTTCAATAGCCGATAAGGCGAGGTCGAGTGCTTTTAATTTTTCTTGAGAAGGTCCAGATGATTTTTGTAGTGACATTGCTTCCTCCAACGGATCAAAAATGACTAATGAAACGCTAACAAATCTTTTAGTTAAACGGTACTTAAAAGTAGTGCAAAATAAATGCGTGAGTTCAAAATCTAACTAGTCTAAAGCAGAATGATTTTGGAGGTACGTTTGCGAAAATGGCCTTCCTTGCTCATCATTTTTCGACTCTTTAATAAAGTTTATGCGTAAATTTTGCGTAAGTCAACTTTCTTTTCCTAAATTTTTTTCATAGATGATGGTGAATTTTTTTTAATAAATAGGCGCAGAATCTCAATGATGATAGTTAACATTTATGAATAGGAAAAAAGTCTTTGTAAGCCTAAGCCGTGGGTTCTTGGCTTTTATTGTTTTGATTTTTTCAACGATGGTTTTTCCAGCCAATGAATTACCTGAAAACAAAACTCAAGAGAGAGTGTGGAATGCTCGCGATCGAGTATTCGAATACTTTCATTTAACCTTTTTTGGATTCAAAAATTTAGTCTCACTAGAATTAGCTTTGCCATTTTATCATCATAAGATTTTAGCAGATCACAAAATAAATCCTTTTGAAGATTCGTTTAGCTCCATCGCATTTCTCGAAAACTTGCGAGAGATCATGAGTAAACTCTTGATGGATAAAGAATTTATAAAAGAATGGGAAAAGAGAACTGATATCCACCTTATGACGAGCTTTACCACCAAAAAACAATCTGAAGAATTCACCTATCCAATAAAAGAAGCTAGGGTCAAAAGTTGGTTGGATGCAATAGAAGAGAGTTTTGAAGTATTAAATATTCATCGAGTCCAATCAGCAATAGAATTTTTAGTTCAATTTCAAAAACAAAGAGTGTATGCCATTGAATTGGTGACTCAATTATTTAATAGCAGCCATTGGACCCTAGAAGAAAAAAAATTATTGATGGCACATATCCATGATTATGATCTTCAAAAAGTGAGAGAGTTTTTTGTAGAAAAAAACTTAGCTCGCGAGGTCTCGAATGAAATTCTGATTAAACTTGAAGCTGAATCAAGAGCATTTCATCTTTTGGATGGCCTTCGTTTAATTCAAGAGTTCTATTCGCGAGTCGACCTAAATTTTTTTATAAATTTCAATTTGCCCGAATTGCAAGCACAGGATTTGCAATATTTATTTCATTTAAATAATTTTAAAATTCACGGCCTCAATCAAGGGAAATTTTTTAAATTTTACTCGAGACATTTAGATCGCAAAAGAGTGGGATTCACTGCAGTAAGAAGAAGTGAAACGAGGTTAGAACAAGAGTTGACAATTACCACGGCACACCCTGTTTCTGCGCTGATGAGAGGATATGTGGGGGGCGATTGTTCTTCCACAACTTGCGGATTGACGAGTATTCTTCCAAATGAATATATATTTTATATAGAAACAAAAACAGAGCCAGTTCCTGTGGGCTATATTCAAGGAAGAATAGTTGCATTTACAGATGCTAAAAGTGGAAAATTGAAGAAAGGTTTCTATTTGCACTCACTCAACGGAGAAAAGTTATCGAAGGAACAAGTAGAAGTGAGTTTAATTCAAATAATGAAATTGAAACAGCACCTTGGTTTTGATGAATTATTAATACCTGGCCCAGAAACCATCCAGCGAATGATTAATTATCCTAGGATTGCAAAAATTTTTAATCAAATCACCAGAGATAAACCACCCGTTTATTTCGATCATATAGATTCTAGCCAAAGAGCGATCATAGAGGCAGTTTGGTCAGAGGTTCACGCAAGCCAGTCTTTTGAAAAGGAAGATTTTCATTTTAAAGCTTATGTTATCAATAGTGAGGATCTTAATAATTCTAGCATAGGAAATGTTGAAAGCTTTATTGAGAAAGTAGAGTCCTTGAGACATTTATTAAATCCAAGTCCGCATGAATATAGTGAAGGGGCGGTGTTAAAAGTTTATCAATCTTTATTTACGACGGCGATTAAATACGGAAGTGATCGCAATATTGAATTTATAAATAATTATTTTGAACTATTAAATAATCAGGAGCATATTCAAAATACAAATACAAAAGAAGATTTAAAGAAATTAATATCGGCTTGGGAAGTCATTACCCATGCACATCACTATTCAATTGAAGAGTTTGATCGATTATTGGATCAACATTTATCGGGATTTCAATTTTACAGTGAAGCTAAAGACGAGTTTTTTATTAAACAACCTTATCTTTACTACCAAAGATCGATCACCCTTAATGCCAACAAACAGAGGGATCAAGTGGGACCTAAATTATTAATGGAGCATAAGCTTGGGTTGAATCATATGACCATTGCTTTCTACGAAAAATATAAAAGTGAAATTTATAAGTCTCCCAATGCTAAAAAATTTTTTAGAAAGGTGGTTGGAATGCTTGGTAAAGACCCTGCTCGAATAAGAAGTTTAATGACGAGTTCTCTTTATAATTTCGATATTTTTGAGAAAATTATCAATGAAGATTATTCAACATTCATACTACAAGATGGCGAAAGCACCAATATTCATGATTTAAAACTTCCTAATTTAAGACTCATTTGGCTTCTGGAAGAAATTGCAAAAAGCAGTGGGTTTAAGATAAAAAATGATTTAGTTGTTCAAAAAATTTATTTAACCTTGAAAAAAATTAGCCCCAAATTTATTTTTCTAAATTCTGAGGCACATGCAGATCGTTTTTTTAGCATTTTAACTTCAGACTTTGTGCATTTTTCCAGCCATCAAAGAATTGAGCTTTTGCGTTTAGGCTTAAGTATTTTAGAAGATAAGCGACTGGCCCAATTGAAGTTTCAATTAAGCGATGATGGTGATCAAGCAAAAGTAAAAGCGGAACTAAGTGTGGAGCAATTGAAATCGAAGTTAAAAGCAGCTCTAGAAAATGAAGAAATCATGTTAAATGGAAGACCAAAAAGAAGTTTGCGAGCACGATGTATATCAGCATTTAAAATATTATTAGAATAGGAGGAGCGTGATGAATAAATTATTGAATCTGATTTGTTTAATGGGTGTAACTGCTCATTTGTATGCAATTCCGGAACATACCAATAGCTATAAAACACAAATGAATGGAGCAGTCGTTTTAAGAGATGGTCAAATCTGGGAAAGGGGGATAGAAGTAAAAGTACTTCATGCAGTAAGAAGTGGTTCTACTGCAATTTTCAAAAGCAGTTCCGAAAATCTAACAAATGGTTTAGATGAAAGCCAAATATATCTAGATTATCCTGAATACGGAGAACTTTTCCGTCGAGTGAAGCTTCAATTAATCGATGATGGCGTAAAAAAAGAAGGTTTCATTCGTTTTCTAGCAATGGATAAAAGCAGTGTTGTGATGAAATTCGATGGAGAGAGTCGTTTAAGAATAGTAAAAAATGCTGTTTGGAGAGTCGCACATCAGGAGGCGACACAAAAAAGCTTAACGGCTAAAATTACCTTTAATGATGCACGTAAGCTTAGCTTGGAGCTTAGAAATAGTGATCGTGTTTTTGTTTCAATTCCTAATAGTGGTTCAGGAATACTAATCCCAGTGACTGATTCGGAAGCAACGTTTACAACCAGCACGCTAGACTTTTTAAGAACCCTTTCACCAAATCAAATATTTGTAAGTAGTCCGTGGACGGATAGATATAAAGAAAGTTTGGATGGTGCTTTCAGCATTGATGGTTTGAGATCTAAAAGACTAATAAATCCTTTTACAGGAAAATTTTTAAGTTATTTGGATGATACATTTGATGGTTTTAAAAGTTCAAACTCGATATCCAGCTTTTATCATGATTTTCAAGGCGATGCTAAGCCCTTTGACTTGATGAAAGCCTATAACAATCATGTGATTTATAAAGGTCGACAACATGAAATAATAGGTCTTAGCTTTGAACCAAGTGGAAAAGGTTGGGTCCTAGAATTAAAAGATCGACATGGAAAATTTTTGCAAGTGGCTGTCTATGAAAATCCTGCATTACAATTAACAACGGGGCATTTGAATCGAAAATGTCTTGCTTATGTTAAGAGTATCTTAGAAATAAAATAATAAATAAGACCAGCGTAAAAGCCGCTTACTATATCATCTAAAATAACACCTGCTCCGTGTTTTACTTTTTGATCAAAGTAGGATGCGGGGTAGATTTTCACAATGTCAAAAAAACGAAAAAGGACAAAGAGTATCGCCAGGTGAGCAAATGAGTGCTTCTGGATAAAAAGCCATGCGACCATCATGCCGAGCACTTCATCGATGACGATCCACTGGGGATCTTTAAAGTCAAAATCCCGCTGAGCTTTGTCGGCGAGAAATGAGCTCACCATGGTTAAAATCAAAATAAATGGGATAAAGAAAAAGAAAGGAGGGTGAAACTGTCCGGCGTAATATAAAAAAGGGCAAATAGCCAATGTTCCCCATGTTCCTGGAATCTTAGGAAGGAATCCCACTCCAAAGAAACTTAAAAAAAGTATTTCTGGTTTTTTTAAACTGAGTTTATTATCGTTTTTCATAAGCTACTATTTTACAGAATGCGATAGGCTTATGAAAAGGTTTAATTGATGGAATTAAAAAGACCAGATTATCTCGCAAAATATATGTTTGACTGGGAAGTTCTCGATGTCGTGGTGGGCGGAAAGTCGGCGCTCGATCTCAAAAAATTTCTGGTGTCGATGTCGTCGAAAGATGAAGTCTCGCAATTTTTAAAAGGCTATGGAATGGATACGCAAGATCCAGTAACCAAAGCCGAACTCTTTGGAAATTTTCACGAGGCGATTCAGTTTATTAAAAGATATTTTTTAAAAGAAGGCCATCCCGATGGACTGGACTTAAAACTTCCCAACTCTCTTTTAATGATTGCTGATATCGATGCACTTTTTCTATTGGCCGCTAGCGATGCGCCGGAAAAAAGAGAGGAGCGTTTATGGGCGGAAATTATTTTAAAAGTCATGCACACCATTGTTCACGCGGATAAAGACTTGCGTTCCAATTATTTTTCTATCATTCAGACGCAAATTTTCGATCGATTCTATCGCTATGCTTTTCGCGACGAGAAGAATCATTTATTTTACGGAGTGAAGGGAAGTGACAACGTCATTCCACTCATTGACTTTGAAACGAAGGCCAAAAAAACGCGCGATTCTGTCATCATTAAGCTCTTGCATAAGGTTGAGAATGTGGCGGAAGAATTGTTCGATCGAGTTGGGGTGAGGTTTGTTACCGAAACCCGCTTTGATACACTTAGGGTCATTCGATTTTTATTGGAAAAAAATATTGTAACACCACATAATAATAAGCCGAGTCGCTCGATGAATACGATGATCGATCTTAAAAAATTTCGCGAGGTTCATCAAAAACTTTTAAAGATGGCGATTCGAAATAATTTAACCGAGGATCGCTTTGTGGCGGCACTTGAACGCGAGATTTGGAATTGTCCGTTGCAGAAATTGGACAATGAGCATAATAAATTTTCATCGAAAAGTTATCAGTCGATTCAATTTACTTGTCGGCAATTAATTGAATATAAAAATCCTTTTTTGGCAGAGTTTAATGATTTGAGAAAAATTGCCAAGGGTTTAAATCCAGAATCAAACGAACTGGCGAGAAAAATACTTAGCATGGATCATTCGCTTGTCGCTCGGGATATCAGATTTTTTTATCCTTACGAAGTACAAGTCGTCGACAAGGAAGCATTTAAAGAAAATACTGTCGGCGAAGCTTCTCATCAAGAATATAAAAGGCAACAAATTAAGTCGGCCATGAAACGTATCTTTAAGCAAATGATCGAGTTTAAGGCGCTACCCATAGAATAAATTCTAAATAAAACTTTTCTTATAAATCTTTATCGCTAAGATACCGAAATTAATTTGAGGTATATAGTGAAACATTTAATTTTTATCTTGATACTTTCCTACAGTTGTTCAAAGGCGGTCAATCAGCAAAGTGCAAGTGCAGATGTGAGTACTTTGAGTATTGAAAATGCCCAGACCATGGTGGCTTTTATGTCTAAGCATGGTCTTCCCGATGATCGCTTTGAGACGAGAGAGGGTGATGTCTATCTCGAATACAAAAATGCTGGAACTTATATTTTTAATGAAAGTGGAAAACTCAAAAAAATACTTCGCTATCCTCTAGGTGATGAAAAGCATCTGCAGTTTTGGCTGCAAAAATGGAAAGATCAGAAGGTAAAAGTCGTGATCATGAATCAATTGACCCATCTGGGGAGTCGCAAAGTCTTAGGCGATGAACAGGGACGAGTTTCTATTATTTTAAACTATAACGATAGTGTCGATCGAGTGGTGAATGATGTTAAATAAGAAGGTTGGCACTTTATTTATTGTTTTACTTTTATCGCAGTTGATTGGTTGCACTAAGATTAAACTTTATTCGAATCAAGATGCCGCCAAAACTCAAAGTCTCGGCCTCGCCGAATTAGCTGAATATATTACTAAGAAAAATTTAGCTGATCGAAGTCTCGCCCAAGAAGAAGTGGTGACATGCGCGGTAGATCGCAAGCCAGAAGATTTGTTGAAAGATTTACTGAAAGAAGGACAATTTTCTCTACCGTCGAAAAATAACGGTCGTATGAGTTTTGCTGGAATTGATTTAAATAAATTTTCCAATGAAGACCGAATTTACTTAATGGGAGTTGGGGAAGAGTTACTCATTGAAAAAGTCGACATTTCAAAATGTACTTCGGTAAATTGTATTTACGAAGCGCTCTACCCAAATCGCGGTGAAAAGTTTGCGAGCCTGGATAAGTATTGGTATTTTAAATTTGGTCACATCATCTCAAACAATTATAAAAATATTGGATTGGATTTTTCACAAACACCATTAACTTATTCAGATTTTACGTTTAAAGAAAATGAACGGGAGGCAATTAAGAGACTGAGTTTTTTATTGTCCGAAAGATTTGAGTTTATTAAATCAATTAAAAGTATTCATAGGTACGCGGATAATTATTATTTACCTGGTGAAGTCTTTAACCATACCGACAAAAGATTAAAAGAATTTAATGAGAAGCAAGCAAAAGGGGAAACAAAATATTGTGGAGCTGCTAATTTTTCACATAAAAAATTATTTCTATCTGAAAAGTGCCTTGAATTGAAGGATACTAGGAACCATCATCAGCCTTTCTTTCATAATTTCACTCATGAGTATGCTCACTTTTACGACTATGATACAGAAAAAGCTCAGTTTATGAGTTTAAGCGATGGGTGGAAAAGTTTATCTGGGTGGAGAAATGTTGTTTCCATGGAACCAGATAACAAGAGTGAAGAAAAGTGGATTTTTGACCAAAATGCCGCTTTTGTAACAGCTTATTCTAAAGAATCACCCATAGAGGACTTTGCAGAAGCTTTAACTTTTTATCGATTAAACCCAAGCAAATTAAAAGAAATAAGTGAATCAAAATATCAATATATTAAAGATATGATTTATTCTGGCAAAGAGTTCACAGAGAGTGGTCTAATAGACTATTTTACAAATCAAATAAGTACCAACGTGTTAAGTGTTTCCACTCAGTATTTTCAAAGGTGCTTGACTGAACAAGGTGCTCAAAGTCTCGAGGGTGAAATTTATTTTCAAGATGATCTAGGGGGAGTTGTTAGTCAAGACACCATTGTATGTCTCAATCAAAAAATAAGAACTGCCATTACTTCGCAAATGAATTATTTTAAAAAAAATGACATAGATGGATGCAGAATTTTTGCCTCTTTTAAAGACAGAATTATTAATAATGTATTTCAAAAAATAAAAACCAAACTGATTAAAAATATTAATGAAAATGGAATGCTAACTGAGAATATTCAAAAATCAGAAGAGCTCAAAAAAGAATTGACTGAAAATGTGAATGCAGTTGCAGCAGTGATAAATTGCAGTCATGAAGAGAGTGGAGAAGCATGTTATAAAAAATCAATGAGTGCCTCTTTTGACATAATATCAGAGAAATATGCCACCAAACTAGAAAAAGTACTTCCTGCATTGCGGGAAATGTTTTTAAATTCCAATGATTATTTAAAGGTAAAAATGAATATTTACAATTCATTTGATTACTTATTATTTGGATTAAAGTCTAGTTTGAATCTGCTCGCAAGTGAAAGGTTTTTGGGTTGTTATGAAAAGCACAAAAATCAATTGCAAGATGCATCTTCGGTAGATTCATATTATCCCTATCAAGGAAATTTTTATATACATGCAGATATTTTAAATTGTATTAATCGCGATTTTCATGATGATTTTAAGAAAATTATTAAGAGTAAGTTGGCAGTGATTAAACTCGATGTAACCGACGATATTTTGTACGTTTTTTTAAGTAAGATTTATTCTCCAGTTTATGCTGAAAAGGTAGAGGTTTTAGCAAAGAAGTTAAAAGAAGAAGAAGAAGTTTTAGTACAACGAGAAAAGACAAGTATGCAATCAGAAATTAATAATCAAATGGTGCTGGATCTTTCTTGGATTGGTGAAGGTGATTATTTAGATCAGAAATTTCGAGAAACGTGTGTAAATACTGCGACAAAAAATATTGAGACTATGGCAAATATTAAAAAAGATGAATTTAATAAAAAATATATTTTTCATCGTGTAGAAGTACTTACAAAGGAAATGAAGGAAATTGTTTGTGAAAATATCCTTAAGCAGGATGTGACCAGGAATAAAATTGAAGCATTAAAGTTTGCAAAGGCGAATTCTTTACTATCGACACTCGAGCGTAAGATGCAGTTTAGGTTAGCTCAAAAAAGAATAAAGTGTGCAGAGGAATTTTCTAGTGGTCTTAAAAAAATGCTTTTCAGAGAACAATGCCTTACTAATTTTATCTCATGGAAAAATATGGAAGATGAGGTTCTCGAAGAGTTTTATACGAATGAGGCAAAAGGATTAGAAACTCAAAAAGTAACCTTTGTTGAATTTATGAAGAATAAAAAAGAAACTTGGAAAAAAAGTGTACTTGTTGAAATGAAGAAAATGAAATGAAGGGCCGAAGCCCTTCTATTCACCATTAAGTTCTTTGACGATGTCGTTTAATTTAACCCAGCGCACTCCTTGCACCTTGCTCCATTCGACAAGTTTCTTTGAAGCGATGACAGATTGTGGATGAATGTCGTGAAATAAAACTACTCCTCGATTATATTGCAGCATTTGTTTTTGTGCGCGTTTAAAAACTGATTCTGGATCTTTGTCTTGCCAGTCCAGAGTATCGACATTCCAAAAGACATGCAGCATGCCAAGATCTGCAATTCGCTTTCTTATCCTTTCGACATTATTTCCAGCACCATAAGGACATCTGAAAAATTCTATTTTGTGTCCGTAGATTTTTTCTAAAATTGTAGTGGATTGATTGATTTCCTTAAAAAGTCCACCTTGATCAAGCTTGGTTAGTTGAGCATGGCTCCAAGTGTGATTGGCCAATAAATGTCCTTGAGATTGAACTTCTTTTACTAAATCTTGATGGGCAATGACATTTTGGGCAAGCCAGAAAAAATTTGCCTTTACTTTAAGCTCTCCTAAAAAATTTAAAATATTTTTAGTATGCAAAGGATTTGGCCCATCATCGTATGTGAGAGCCCATGTTTTTTTAGGGAAAACAAGTCCAACAATATTTCCATTTTGTCCTGTGCTAGGAAAAAAAACTTTTCCTAGAAATGATGCTTCTTCATTTGTTCTTGAATAAAGAGATTTAACTATAAAACGTACTTCTTGATCAAGTTCGTCCTCTAAAAATGGACTTGATTCTCCAAATGCTTGAAGCATTTTTCTAGATTGTCTTAACTCTAAAACTAATTCTGCATGATTTTTATAAGCAGAACTTTTGATTGGAGGTATACTTGGAGCAATAAAATAAGACTCCTCGTGTTGTGAGGTGAGAATTTTATTCTTAAATTCTTCATTGACTTCATTTCTTAAGTCTTCAAAAGCTAATTTATAAAGTAAGTTGTTGGATGAAAGCATTTTGTGAAAAAGGTTTAAGCTGACTTGAGCTTCTTTTTTTAGTTGCGAGTCTGTCGTTTTGTTAATGAGCATGTGTAGGGCTAGATATTTTTGAGAGATCAAATGTAAGTGTTTTGTTTTAATAAAATTTAGCGCGGTTAATTTTTGATAGCTTTCCAAGTCAATTAAACTATCATTTTCATTGCGAAGTTTTGCAGCGGATTCAAAATCAAATTCCATAAGGAGAAACTCCCCCTTAGAAAAAATTTGAGTAGCTTTAAGCAGATCTTTTTGAATTTCTTTTGCCGTTAATTTATTTTCTAGTGTTTTAGCGTAACTGTGCATTAAAGGGTTAAATAAAATTGCAATGATGGTACCAATGTAAAGAGATGTAAGTTTAAAGTGTCGCATAGTTCTCCTATTATTGATCGTTGAAGGTTGAATTTTACTTCAAATTCCGATAGCTTTTTATCATGAAAAAGAATTTTTACATCTTACTTCTCATTACATCTTGGTCATTATCTCTCTTTGTCTTTGGTCAAGACTCGAAACCCTATGATTTTTACAACCCACACCTTGCAGATACAGATGCGTTTTCTTTTCCCGAGTACCAAGTCGGCAAAGATGAAAAGCCATTAAAGCTCTGGGCGACTTATTACTATTTAAGGCAAGCCAAAGACTTATCGGGCAACATACCTTTACGCGATTTAAATGGAGAAGAATTAGGGCCTAAGTTGAGCTTAGATGACTGGTGTCACAGCGCTCTTGAGGGATCTGTCCAAGTGACTTCAACAGATGGTGAAATTAAGACTTATAACTATGCAGGTGTATCTGATGATAACATTGTCGATTGTAGTTCAATCTACAAATTAAAACTTGGAAAAACAAAGTTTAGAGAAGCAATTGGGGCGTATGGCGACGGCTTCGATGGTTATATTTTATCTCCTTATCGAACACTGGCAGCTGATTTAACTATTTATGCTCTTGGAACAGTTGTTTACATTCCACAGGCAAGAGGGGCGGTGATAGATACTGGCAAAAGGAAAATTATTCATGATGGATATTTTTATATTGCTGATAAAGGTGGAGCGATCAAGGGACAACATGTAGATGTTTTTATTGGAAATCATACAAAGGCAAATTTCTTTCCTTGGATAAAAAGTAAAGCCTCAGGAACATTTCAAGCCTATGAAGTTAAAGACCAAAGAATAATTAAAGAACTTGATCGTTTACACATGCCTTTTATTTTACCACCGATCGATATCTATAATCCTCAAAATATAATTTTCAATTGAATCGATAGAATATAAACCTTTAAATATTTATTCTTCTTCAATAAAGTGCAATAGTCTTTCGTTTACTAGTTCTGGGAAATCAGCTTGAGGGACATGGCTGCCATCTTTAACAATATAGAGGACAGAGTTTTCAATTTTTTGTATGAGCATTTTTTGCAAGTAGTTAGGTATAATTTTATCTTTATCCCCACCAATTACTAGCGTCGTAGCTTTGATTTCTTCAAGGTGTAAGATAACGTCGTGGTCATGCATCATTTGTAGTAAATGAAAAAATAAATCTGGTCTCAATTCACCAATCTTTTTCATATACATTTGAACAAAATCAAGAGGTACTGTTTTAGTATTAAATCCACCATCAAAAACTAAGAACTGAGCAAGTGGATTCATATAAGAAGTCGTCCATATTTTTTCATGAAGCTCAGGAAATCTCTCCAACAGTTTTTGAATGTAGGGAGATGCAATATCCATAATATTAGAATTAAACATAACATCTTGAGGAGGGACAACCGTTCCAGAAATAATCACCATTTTGTCAAGATCCTGAGGATAGTTAACGGCGTGTTCGAGGCATATATTAACCCCCATGCTGTGACCGATGAGAATAATATTTTTTAATTTAAGGTCTGTTAAGAGTTCATGTAGATCACGAGTAATATCCTTAAAAGTCATTTGGTCTAAGCTCCCATCTTGCGTAGACGCAAAGTGAAAACGATAGTCATGAATGAGAATTTGGAAACCGAGATTGTCAAAAAATGGAATCTGATATCTGAAATGTTCATTGCTGCAGAGAAGGCCATAGATAAAAACAAGTGTTGGCTTTTTAGGGTCATATTTTTTTAATTCAAAATTAGTGTTGTAAAAAATTCTAAAGTTATCGCTTGTGAAAAAATATTGGGGATGATTTTTAATAAACATAAATTTTACTTTGTGGAGGGTTCATTTTCCAATTGAATAATTTTTTCTTCAATATAATCCAGAGCAAACTGTAAGTCAGGATAATTTTTTTTAAATTCTTCATAGAAATAATGGAGTTCAGGTTCTTGTGTAAAAGTAAAATCTAATATCGTTATTTCTACTTCCCCCAGTTTTAACTTGTCATTGATGTTAAGTTTTCTAAGGCCACTCATTTTTTTTTCATTGATTAAGTAATAAAAATCTTTAGGAACACTGAGGGCAATGAGATCATTTTTTATTTGTGTAATAATAAGAGCAAGTGCAGGAGTGTTTGGATTTGATAAGATTAGATCTGATTTAAGAGAGCTGCCAATATAGACTTTATCAAAATGAAATTCATAAATGCCATTTTGAAGTGTGTTTTGAGAATGATCTAGTTTTATTTTAATTATCATAAAACTCCCTATGTTTTAATATTCAAGCATAGAAAATTAAAAATTAGCAACCTCTTGTATGCTCAGTTTAAACTGTTGTAAATACTCTCTCATCTTTTGAGAATTTTTCAAGTAGGGAAACGACTTCAGGGTTTTTTTCACTAATTAAATGATCAGCATCAATTTTTGCAACTTCTAAAATGTGTGCATGTTGAACTATGTTGGCAAAGCGAAGAGAACTTTCAGAGCCCGATTGGTTTGTACCAAATAGGTCACCTTCTCCCCGGAGTCGCAAGTCTTCTTCTGCAATTTTAAATCCGTCGGTATTTTCTTCAATGACTTTCAATCGTTGCATAGCTACTTGGCTAATGGATTGATCAGTGACTAAAAAACAAAAACCAGGGCGCTCTCCACGTCCGACACGTCCACGGAGTTGATGAAGAGAGCTTAATCCAAATCGCTCAGGATTAATAATTGCCATTATTGTAGCATTGGGTACGTTTACCCCTACTTCTATGACGGAGGTAGAGATAAGAATATCAATTTCTTTATTGTTAAATTTTAAAAAAGCATCAGATTTTTCCTTGGGTTTCATTTGTCCATGTAGTGGAAAAACTCGATAAGCAGGAAAATATTTTTGAAAATTTATAAGAACTTCTTGGAGATTGTGAAATTCATTTTGCTCATCTTGATTAATTGCTGGAACAACGACGTAAACCTGTTCATCTAGTTCGAGTCTAGTTTTTATAAAACTTAAAAATTTTGCAAAGTTTTCTTCGTTCACTATTTTTGTCTTGTGCCCTTTTCTTCCAGAGGGCATCGTTTTTATAGTAGTGATATCAAGGTCGCCGTAATGGGTTAAGGAGAGTGAGCGAGGAATGGGGGTGGCTGACATGATCAGGCAGTGTACAGCTTCTCCTTTGCTGGTGAGTTTAATACGTTGATCAACTCCAAACTTATGTTGCTCATCAATGATGGCCAGTTGTAAATTTTTAAATTCAATTTTTTCTTGAATGAGAGAATGAGTTCCAATAATAAATTGAATGGAGCCTTCTTGAACACCTTCCAGTAGTACTTTTTTTTCTTTAGCAGGAGTAGAGCCAAGAATAAGGGCACATTTAAATCCACTATTTTCAAGAAGTTTTTTTGCTTCATGGAAGTGTTGAATGGCGAGAGCCTCAGTGGGGCACATCATAGAAACTTGCTTCTTGGAGATTAAGATCACGCATGCTGCAAAAAATGCGACCCATGTTTTTCCGCACCCTACATCTCCCTGAACGAGTCTCATCATCGGATGTCCTGAATTTAAATCTTTGACTATCTCGCATACGGCATTTTCTTGATCTGTGGTTAGTGGAAAAGGGAAGATAGCTTTAATTGATTTAAAGTCCGCTTCAGTTACGGTAAATTTATGGGCGACTGGGCGTTTTAAAAATTTTCTTCTTAGGTATAACTTTAGTTGACCTTCAAAAAACTCCTCGTAGATCAATCGCTCTTTAGTCTTCATTTCCAATTCTTGATTGGGTCTTATCTTGGCGTGAATAACTTGAAATGAGTGAGCAAGAGATAGAAAACTTCTTTGTGCTAAAATTTTTTGCGGAAGTGATTCTTCGATAGAGTTCCAAAGTTCATTTGGAATTTTATCTATGATTTTCTTAATCTGAATACCACTGATGCCCTTGATAGTTGGATATTGAATTTTAACATCTTGTTCTGCTTGGCTAAGTTGAGATGGTGCATTTTCATCTGCAATGAGATGAAATTCAGGATTGGAAATTTGCCACTTTGATTTATATATTTGAGGTTTTCCAGTGAACTCGATAAATTGTGCTTTAGATATTTTATCTTTCACAGAGCCGTATGCATTAAACCAAGTAAGCTGTAAAAATTGATCTGAATAAATATCCTTAACATATACTTGGATATTGTATAGGAGCGCTTTGCCTTTGCCTTTGAGTTTAAAGTTTGGTCGAGCTTGAACGTTCAAAACCTTAGCTCTGCCATGAAAATATTTATCTAATTCAAAAAAATCAAAACTTTGAAGCGGTGGAAGCTCGATGACCCTTAATGGAAAAATCCACAGTAGGTCATAGAGGTTGTAAACGTGAGCACTGTTTAGTTTATCAATTGTGGCTTGAGATCTTTTACCTAAAAATTCTTCCAGAGAAGATGTCCAAGTTAGTTTTCCCATAGGGGTTAGTCAATATACTCTACATCAGTGACTTCGTACTCAATATCACCTTTGGGAGCTTTGACAATAATCGTGTCACCAACTTCTTTTCCAATGAGTGCCTTGCCGAGTGGACTGGTGTAGGAAATTTTATTATCTTTAAACTCAGCTTCTTCCTCGCCGACAATCTTATAGCGAACATTGAGATCTCTTTCTGTGTCAATAAGAGAGACAGTCGCACCAAAAACAATTCGATCACTTGTAATTTTACTAATATCAACAACTCTCGACTTGGCTATAACTCCCTGAAGGTATGAGATTCTTCCTTCAATGACTCCTTGCCTTTCTTTAGCTGCATGGTATTCGGCATTTTCTTTTAAGTCACCAAGCTCGCGAGCTTCAGCAATATCCTTTTTCACTTGTTCTCGTTCAATTTTTATTAGGTGATCGAGTTCTGCTTCAATTTTTAATTTGCCTGCAGAGGTAATTGGTGTTTCGTCCATTTTCTTTCCTACTTTTTAAATAATGCATCAGCTGCATTTAATAATTCTTCTTTGTGTGCGGGACCATTTTTCCCATCGGTTAAAATAAAATAGTCACAGAAGTTTGAGCGTTCTTTATCCAGAATTCTCTCGGCATTTGATTCGTAGCATTCGTTGTATACGCTGCGATCGAAATGCTTACACATTCTACAACAATGCAAACTTGTTGAGCAATAGGGGCATTCTTCAGTTCTGGCTATTTTAAATCCATTTAAAAGGGGGATGTTTTTTTGACACTTGTAACAAGTTATTTGTGCGGTCTCAGACATATAAACTCCAAAAAATTAAAAATTGAAACTTAGACTTAAATAAAAAGGGGAAGTAAGTTGATCTTTTGTTTGAGATAAGCCGTCTTGGTGCTTAATAAGAATTGGGTTAGGTTGATTTTTATTAAAAATAGAAATGGCTTCATCCAAATTTTTTTCATTGGTAATTTCCAGTGTCTTTGAGATGAAAAAATTTAGTAACATGGTCGTTAAACCTGAAACGAGGTATGTACTCTTAGCGGAACTTTCTTTTAAGGCCAGCGATGTTGCAATGAGCCCAACTCCGATGGAGCCAACTACGGCGTTTGGCCATTTTAGATCAGCATTTTTTTGATAAATTTCAAGCTTTCGAAGGGCTTCAGGTTCTTTTTGCAATAGCGGCCGAAGGCCCTCCCCTTTTTTGGAGGTTGTGCTATCAATCAAAATTTCTTGATAGTTGTACATGGCAATTCTACTACAAGCTTCAATGGCATGTGAAGAGTTTGAAGTGAAAATACATAAGGTTAAAAATAAAAAAATAAATTGATTCAATCAAACCTCAGTCTACAGTAAAATTGGTAAAAATGAGAATCCTTATAAAAATGCTCGATGTATACTTTATACTAAGAGTATTTAAACTCAACACATTTTACACATCTCTCTATTTAATTTATGAGTTGTATTTCTTCTGACAGTTCAATCTCAATTATTGAAAATAAAAAGTTACCAATGACCAGTGTGCCTAGATTCACTTGAAAAGTGATTCGGTATAGGTATAATTTTTCTTAGGATGAAATATAAAAAATCATCACTCATTTACATGCGAAACTTGACATGGATTATATCAAGTTTAAGCAGAATAAGGATTATATGGGAATCATTAAAGCGTCCAAGGGTTTTCAAAAAACTATGCGCAATGTCGGGCGATTACAAGAAATTGTACGTGTTTTTGGACGCAACGGTTTTGAAGAATTTATTTCTGGAAACGTTTTGCGCTTGCTTCCGCACTTTGTACTACCAAAGTCTCATCGGAAGATTACTGAAGAGTTAGAAAACAAGACTGGTAAGGATTGGCATCAAGCTTTGGGGTTCCGTTTGCGAAAGTGCTTTGAAGAGCTCGGGCCAGCCTTTATTAAGTTTGGTCAATTGCTTTCAACTAGAGATGATTTATTTCATCAGAGTTTTATTGATGAAATGCGTCTGCTGCAAGATCAAGTGAAACCAGTATTACTTAAAGAAGTTTTACCAATAATAGAAAAATCCCTAGGAAGAAATCCCGGTGATGTGTTTTTAGACATAGAAGAGCATCCTCTGGGGACAGCTTCGATCGGAGTGGTATTTAAGGCAAAACTAAAAGATGGTTCGCCAGTTGTTATTAAAGTTAAGCGACCAAATATTGAGAAAGAAATTGAAACAGATTTTTCACTATTGCTGTTCTTATCATCTCAAGCAGAAAAGGTAAGTGAAGATTTAAAATATTTGGGATTAACGAGAATTATTAATGATTTTTCAGCGTCTTTATATCGAGAATTAAATTTCAATCTTGAGGCATTAAATGCTGAAAAGTTAAAAAAGAATCTAGCAAAACACGATCTGGAAAATGTCTTCTATATTCCGAGTGTGTATAGGGAGTTTTCTTCGGAAGACGTTATCGTTTTGGAGTTTTTAAAAGGTATTCCTTTTAGTGATATCAATCAAATAATCCCTCACAAAGAGAAAGTTTTTCCCAAAATGGAGTATGGTGTAGAATTATTCTTAAAGACATTTTTAAAAGACGGATTCTTTCATGCAGATTTACATGGAGGAAATTTCTTTTATCTTGAAAATGAGCAAATTGGTTTAATAGATTTTGGATTGATGGGGAATTTATCGAAAAATGGACGCCATCATTTTATTGCTATTATCTACGCTTTAGTTTCTTATAATTACGAAAATTTGGTTTATGAATTTTTAGATCTTGCAGAGTTTGAAGGGATACCTGATGTAGATACATTAGTACGAGATGTAAAGGAAGCTTTGAATCCATTTGTCGGTTTGACTGTTCGGCAAACAAATTTCTCCGATCTCCTTTTCACGGTTATTACTACGCTAAAAAAGCATCAAATATTTTTACCGCGAGAGTGGTATATTGTCTTTAGGGCTTTGATGACTCTTGATGGTGCAGGGAAATCTCTAGGGATTGATTTAAATGTTTATGGAATTCTTGAAGATGGTATTGAAAAAGTACTTAAAGAAACTTTCAACAAAGATGAATTAATTGAAGAAGGTGCTTGGGGTCTAAGAGATTTTACTTCAACACTTAAAATTTTTCCCAGGCACTTTCGTTGGTTTATTAAAGATTTCACCAAAAAGGGGCATTTGTTCCAAGTAAAAAACGAAGGATTAGAAAATGAAGTTTCTCGCCTCACAGCGAGCATGACACAGTTATCTTTTAGTCTAATGTCTGGCGTGATGTTTTTTTCAGGAGTTTGGTTAATTAAAGATGCTAGTGTTTTAAGTGTTGGAAGCATTCCACATCTTTCATGGATATTTTGGAGTGGTTCGATGCTACTCTTTACTTTCGGAGTAAGTCTCACCAAAAAAAAATAAGTGCTTATTGAGTCATTTATTTTTGATTTGATTTTTGAATGCCAACTAAATGAGTCAGTTTTTAATTAGTACAATTTGCCTGATTTTAAGGACTTCATGAGGTCATTTTCTTCCGTATTATCGAAAATTATGAATTAAATCTATATAGCTTTAGAATGAATTTATACTGAGAGAGATTTCATTTTATGATCCTTTAAATTTTATGGACATGAAATCTCAACGAGTAAAGTGACTTTTCAAAGGTTAATGTATGAAAGGATTGAGATTTTACATTTTTTTATTTGCATTTCTTGTTTTAAATCTACATGCCGCTTCACGTTTTACTTCAGCTGAACAAGGAACATTTTTTACAGAATTAAAAGATACAATTGATCAGTCTGTCGCTCAAAACAATGGGAAATTTGATCTAAATTTAATTTCAAATGATGTTGAGCAGTTTATAGATGATATTGTCGTGTCAAAAAAAATTAGTCTTGATGAAGCAAAAATATTAAAAGCAAAAGTCGAGGTATTAAAAGCTGATATAAAAACTAAATCTGATCGATTCGCATTTGAGAGTTTGGCCCAAACATCATTTGATGAAATTAATAGTACGAGCTTACCGAAGGCTAAAATTAATGGCAATTGTTCAGCAGGCGACTGCGGAGATGGTCTGCTTTGTGTTATCGACAGTGGAGAATCAAATAACACATGCTCTAAAGCATCTGTCTCATGTTCTAAAAATAGTGAGTGTTGTTCAGGACTTTGTGCCGATGATGGAACAGGTGTTAAGGTCTGTTTACAAGCAAAAAAATGTATTCAGCCCGTAAGCTTAGGAGGTTCATGTAAGGAAACTCCATATTGCCAAGAAGGAAGTTGCAAGGCTTTTGATCTTGGAACATTGGGAATTGGTGAATGTAAGCCTTCTTCAAGCTTATGCAGCAATAATAGCGACTGCTGTTCAAATTTATGCTCAAACGGAATGTGTATTGATAATTTTGTTTGTCTGTCTTGTGCTGATAAAGGAGAACAAACTAGTACCTCTAAGCCAAAGTGTTGTGCAGGACTAGTCAAAGATGACAATGAAATATGTGTTGCCGACACACCGCCACTCGTTCCACCAGAAATTCTATCTGGATCGGTCAGCGGGCCGAGTGCCGATAGTATAATGACCGATGGATTACAGTTATCGACTGCAAATTTTGCAGAAGCTTTAAAAAAGATTGGTCTCACTCTAGGCCCTAAGTCTGATTTTAAATCTTGTAGTATTAATTTTCAAAACGACTACCTCAGCAACTTAGTGAAGTCTGGAGGTTTTGACTTAGAGATAGCAATGCTGGGCTTTGATTATGTGATGAGTGGAAACCAGGTTGTGAATGACTACTGGAGACTAGATTCAAGTGAGAACTCATCGATCAATGGAAGGCTTAGAGAAATAGCTCTTTCTCACATAAAAGAAAGAGAACAAACATTTGCGAATTTTTCAAGAATCAACAATCGGCTCAAGTGCTTATGTATTGATGCATTAAGCGAGTCGGATCGCTCTGCTGAACTTGTTAAATACTTTGAATCAAGCTGTGCAGAATATAAAGCAGGTGTTGATAATATATCGAATCTGGACAAAGGAAATGATCGATCAAATGCTGCTTCTGGAATAAAGGCCAAAAAAATTCTCGTATATTGGGCCAAAGAAATGCAAAATGCGTTGCAAGTTTTGACTGTTAAGAATTTTCAAAATTTTCAAAAAATTGCCGCTGTAAGAGAATTTGTTGCGGGTAACAAGCCAGGTCCATCACAATTTATTGCTAAAGAACTTAATTCTGTAAAGAGTTATGTAGTCAACACATATACTGTAAAAAAGTTTAGCATCCTTGCGTTTATTGTGATGATTGCTACTCTTGGATCGAAGTTTTTAATGAGCGGTGGAGGGATGGCGACGGCTTCAACTGCTGCTTTAGTAATCGCATTTAATATTAACGTATCTGATCCATTGGTCGCTCCTGAAATCATTATCTCGGCTAAAAAATCCTCATTGGTAGCTGCATGGAAAATTAATTCACCTTATTTACGAGATGTCGTAACTAAGAAAAGACGTTGTGGAATTAGAACTTGTATTGATCATACCGTTTATCTAGATATGCCTTATAATTCTAAATGTAATGCACATATATCTTCAAATGCTTGTTTAAAATATTTCATCACAACAGTTGATGCAAATGGGAAACCTCATTTTGTAATTGATCCATTTATACCCAATTCACTTAATCTTGTAGATGTTGTGAATCCTGCTCAAGTTCCATATCCAACACTGATGGAGAATTCATTTAATTCTGCACTCGCAAAAATTAAATCCAAAAAAATAAGAGAAACAAGAAACGTGAATGTCGAGGAAATCGGCTTTCTCGCGCCAGAATTTGGAAGTCAATTTGGTGCTCACTATTTACTTAAAGATGAGCAAGTTAAAAAAATTCTTGAGGGGGCACGGAAATTCGCAGTGAAGTATGGTTTTTATACAGAAAAAGATGTTTCGAGTTTAAATAAATTTGCGGCATATGTTTTTGTATATCATTTTATTAAACCTCGCGAGGCAACAGAGTCGGGTTTAAAGGATGTCGCTGAACTGGGTTATGAACCAAAAATGCTTGGACTATATCTCGCTTATATGTCTAATAATGTTGCCGCTAAAATGGGAGTAAATACTGCAAATGCGGCCATGAGTAATCTTAAGTTGCTTTCACAATACACGAAAAACTTAATTGATGATTTAAATGTCTACAAAGAAAGCTTAGGAGCAAACATTTCAAAGGAAACATCTACATTGTTAAATAATGAAATTTCTGAGCTTAGTCATTCGCTTACAAGTTATAATGCTATTGCAGAAAGTCTTGGAGTGAAAGCAGCTCTTTTTGAAGAGGGTAAATCTGGTTTAAAGAATCCTAGTGGTGCAAATTTAGATAAAGATCAATCCACTTTTGTCAGTGCAATTTCAAATTACCAAGATGCAAGAAAAATAGCGATCAAGAAATTAAGTAATTATGATAGCAAAATGCAAGAGCAGAAAGATCGATTGGCAATTGTTAAATTGGCAAGTGCTCAATATGGAAAAGGGTTGTCGAGCCCGACAATTTACAATTCCGCAATTGATTCAGTTTTTGCCAGCAAAAACAAAGATCTTTTGTCTTCGCTTTCGAAAGTAGATCAACAAGCTTTTAAGGAAGAGAATCGCAATGAGACATCGGGGAGCAATAAAGATACTTCCCTGACAAATAGCTATAACTTAAATCAGTTAATGAAAAATACAAAAATGGGTGCAAGCGAAAAAGCAAATTCTGTAAATGATTCAACCACAGGTCAAAATAAAGCAGTGGAAGATCACCCTGATCAGGTTGTTTTAGATGAAGCTATAAAAGCTCGAAACAAAATCAATAGCAGCAAGTTTGAGTCTAGTGAAGATGAAGGTTTGTTTAAAAAAGTAACCAAAGCTTATATTCGAAACTATGATAAAGTTTTAAAGAAAAAGAAGAATGAAGTAGGAGATTAAAGAGTAAGTTACTTCTTATACATCGATTTATTTTAAAAGCTGCATCTGGTTAGGTTATTTTTAAATTGAATCAATTCCAGAAATAAAAAATGGGTAGTTTGTATTAAGATTATCTAGGCATGATAATCCAAAAAATAAATCTATAAATTCTTTAGGATTCATTTCAGAAAGATGATTTCCTAGTCGTACTTGAATGAAGAAATTTCTTGTTTTGGTAAGTTTTACGCAGACATTTTCTTCTTTTGCAATAAAGTTTTCAATTAACTCGAGATTAGAAATTTTGAACATTGCTAAATATTGCAATTGAATCTCATGCGTTTCATTAAATAAAACAAGATCGCATTTTTTAGGCCACACTACGCTTGTCGCAGCAATTTTGAGAATATTTTCTGGTCTTAAATGGTATTCATAAACTATGTTTTGAAGGTCGAATCCTTTTCCGCGAATATAATACTCTTCAATTGTATTCTCATTTTTGTAAATATATAAATGAGGTGAAGACATATTGAAAATTTCATTCCAGTCCTGTTCACTTCTGGCAACTTTTAAAGAACGATCTTGATTGTATAGCTTAATTAAGTCAGCTTGCTCGCTCTTGGTTAGTTGATTCAAGCTAGTCCGAATAAAAAAGTTTAAGGGAGAGTATTTTTTTGGAGCTTTTTGTATGGTCGTTGCAATTGATCCGCTTAAATAAAACTGAAATTTCTCATAGAGCACTTGTTGATCTGACCAAAGTGCAAAAAAGGCAAAGTTCTTTTTATTCAATTCGATAATATGGTTGAGCAAGGCAGTGAATAAACCTTGATTTCGGTTGTTGGAGCGTGTGGCGATACCTCCCACTAAGCAAATCGGTAGAATGTTTTGAGAAGTGGAGAGATTGATGGCTTTGGTCGCTAGGGTCGCAAGTACAAGTTGATTAGTTCTATCAACGATAAACCAACAATTACTTTGATTATCGTGAGAGAGGAGACGAGAAAAGTCTTGAGCGAATGAAAAATTCTCTTCATATTTAAAAGACACTTCAATGAGCTCGACGTATTGATTGATAAAATGGGGATCTCTTTTAAGATTGGTGATATCCATGATTTAATTATATCAGATGGATTTTTGGTGTTCTATAAATAAATCTAAGCTTTTGAGTGACTTATCCTAGGCAAAAAATTCCCTTGTTAGAAATTTTAACAATCTATTTAATCATTGATCATTTTATCCGAAAACCAATTATGAAGATGTGAGAATCATTCTCACCAAAAATCAAGATGATTTTTGCTACCCGATCAAGGAGGATTTATGGGACTTCGTATTAACACAAACATTGCGTCTTTAAATGCGCAACGAAATCTTGGCGGAACAAGGATTAGCATGAATAAAGCTTTAGAGAAGCTTTCTTCAGGGCAAAGAATCAATCGTGCAGGTGACGATGCCGCAGGACTTGCGATTTCTGAAAACCTAAAAGCACAAATTAAAGGATTAGGGCAAGCTGAAAGAAATGCTGAAGATGGTATTTCATTAGTTCAAATCGCGGAAGGTGGATTAGGTGAAGTTTCAAATATTCTAATTCGTTTGCGAGAACTTGCAGTCCAAGCTGCTTCTGACACTATCGGAACGACAGAAAGAAAATTTTTGAACGTGGAATTTGAACAATTAACATCGGAAATCGATCGTATTGCAAACTCGACAGAGTTTAACCGCGTTCCACTATTAAATGGTACTGGTGCAGTGTTTGATATTCAAATTGGTACAAGAAACGATCCTATTTCAGATCGATTAACATTCGATGCTTCTTCAGCAGATGTAAACGTTGCGGCTTTGGGATTAAACCTCGCATCAGTTGCAGATAAAATTTCAGCACAAAACTCGCTGACTTCTATCGATCAAGCCATTATTTCAGTTTCGGGAATTAGAGCAGACTTCGGTGCTCTTCAAAACAGACTACAGTCTACAGTTAACAATATTCAAGTAAGTATTGAAAACTTAGCTGCTGCAAATTCTCGAGTGAGAGACACTGATATCGCTGCAGAAACGGCAGAGTTAACGAAGCAAAACATCTTGATGCAAGCTGGTACGAGTGTGCTTTCTCAAGCTAACTCAAGTACTAACAATGCATTAAGTTTAATTCAAGCAGCTTCACAACGATAAGAGTCGTTGAACAACAATCATAACTGCAATGTGTATTGTTGAAGTTGCTAGTAAAAATTAAGAGTGAGTATTTAAGAGTAATATAAATTTTTTAAAATAATATTAACAATAAATTTAAGCAAGGAAGCTTAAAGTATTAACAGGAGGTTTTGGTATGCAAGGAGATTAATTTATGGGAATGAGAATCAATTCTAATATACCGTCGTTATCGGCACAAAGATCGCTCGCTACGACTTCGAGAAACTTAAATGATAACTTGCGAAAGTTATCCTCGGGGGAACGCGTGACTCGATCGGGAGACGATGCAGCGGGATTAGCAATAAGTGAAAATTTAAAATCTCAAATTAGAGGAATAAGGCAAGCCAAGAGAAATGCTGGAGATGCAATCTCTATGCTTCAAACGGCCGAAGGTGGATTGAATGAAATATCTAACATCATCATCAGACTTAGAGAACTTTCAGTCCAAGCTGCTTCCGATACTTTGGGGAAAACAGAAAGATCGTTTACTGACATTGAATTTCAAAACCTCAAAGAGGAAGTTGATCGAATCGCTAAATCAACTGAGTTCAATGGCATTAAATTGTTGGATGGAACAAGTGGGAAGCTGGAGTTTCAAGTCGGAATTAAAAATGATCCAATTTTGGATCGATTGCAATACGATGGAACAGGTGCAGATGCGACGGTTCAATCTCTCAATCTTGCTGTGGATACTGTGTCTTCAAAAGAAGGTGCACAAAATGCTCTCAAGAAGCTGGATGATGCTTTGGTGCAGATCAACGGTGTGCGAGCCAATTTTGGTGCCCTTCAAAACAGACTACAGTCGACAACTAATAACCTCGAAGTCAATGATGAAAACTTATCATCGGCAAATTCGAGGATTAGGGATGTGGACGTAGCTGCAGAAACCGCAGATATGACGAAGAATACAATTCTTCATCAAGCTGGTGTTTCAGTACTTTCTCAGGCCAATCAAGCACCAAACGCAGCTCTTAAATTACTCAACTCTTAATTTGGAAAAGTTGTCTCGAATGAGGCAACTTTTCTTTTTTTTATTTTATAGCATACTAATAGAAAGAAAATAAGTTGAGGGTTTATGGCCAGCCATTCCGTAGAGTTAGAATTTGATAAGCGTAAAACAGTGTTGATACTAGGTATAAATTCTTTTGTTGGTTCAAACCTGGCAGAATTTTTAAAAGCCGATTTTCGAGTGGTGGGAACATATTTTAAAAAGTACTTACCCATACCAGGTGTTTTGTGTTTGCCTTGCAATGTTTTAAGTAAGGATGAATTGCAATTAGTGATGTATACATTTCGGCCAGATTTCGTCATATATGCTGTAGGTTTAACTTCTTTGAGGGCGTGCTACGATACTCCCAACTTATGTGATGCACTAAATTCTGCAGGCTTATATAATGTCGCGGAACTAGCTCCTAGATATAGTGCTCGAGTCATCTATCTATCATCGCATTTTGTCTTTTCTGGCGAAGTTAAAAACTATAATGAAATGGACAATCCCGATGTTACGACCCACTATGGAAAAGCCTTAGCATCTTCCGAGTTTTACTTACAAAAATCTTCTTTGAATTATTTAATTCTTCGTTGCTGCAAGCTTTATGGTCGCGGTTTAAATCCTCTTCGTCCCACGCACTTTGAACTAATGCAAAGGAACTTAAAAGAAAATATTTCTTCTCAATTTGATGACTTCGTCAATATGGGATTTTTAGATATTTACTACTTAGGAATGGTGCTCAAAATGTGCATTGATAAAAATATCACAAATAGGTTAGTCCATTTTTCTTCCCAGGACACGATGACTCAATACGAATTTGCTAAGAAATATGCCGAAATTTTTAATGATTCGGATTCTTTAATTAGCAAAGGTAAGTGGATTTTACCGGCCATGAAAGGTCATAGTCATGGAGAAAAACCAAACTACAAATTAGATGTATTAAATGTTGAAGGACTTTTAAAAATTAAAATGCCCACTATCGAAGAGTCGATTCAATTTACTTTTAATCGACTAAATGGCCATCAGAGAAATGATCGCAATCGAGAAGGGAAAACAGAGGGTATTTCATTTATTTAATAACTAAATAATAAGTGACTTTTCTAAAGGTAGACAAAGTAGTAAAATGTGGATCCTTATATTAAGTTGATACTCACGAGTTTTAATATTGTAGTCAATGTATTCAAATGGTAAGTAGGGAATAGCGTCGTGATTGAAGCTATAGTTGTGTTCTAATTCTTGAGATAAACTTTCAATTTTATCCAGATTCAATAATTCCATTATAATGTTATGCTGCCGGACTAAAGGATTCATTTTTTCAAAGATAGATTTGTGACCTATTGAAGTAATGGCTGCGTCTAGCTTTAAGGAAATTGAAGGCTTAGATTTAAGAATGTTGTTTAGGACGGCAAATGAAACATCAATAGAACTATGCTTTGAGGATTCAATTTTTTGAATTTTTTTTCCAAAATCCTTGCGAACTAATATTTTAATTAAGTTGATTGATTCTAAATGATTAAAGTGTTCCTCTCCATATAATCCAGTTCCTAGAGTCAAATTAAGTAGAAGATCCTTATATTTAAAGTTTTGATTATGGTTCGGAACTAATTGAACACTTTCAACTTCAATACGAAAAAGTGAACCTGACTCAAAGCCTGTTGGGTTAAATTTATTGAGGCATCGTGGATTAATTTCAAATGCTATCGAGATGAATGAAAAAATTGATAAAATGATAAAAAGAAAAAATTTAAAACCCACTCTCACCTCTAAATATTAAACTAGAAATTATTTTATACTTATTTTTGAATGAACTAAATACAGGATATAATCTTTTCTAGGCAAGTTTAAAAATTAGACAGTATTAATAAAATGATGTTCTAGAACATCATTGTGATGTATCGAATTAAGGCATAATATAACTAGTTGTAGACTGAAGGTTTGAGATAAAGAATAGAGCAATTTTAAAGGAGTATAAATGAATTTAGATTGGATAAATGCTCTCATGGGGGGTGCCCTTATTGGAGGAGCAGTCTCGATCATGCTTTTATTTAACGGAAGAGTGACGGGAGTAAGTGGGATTTTAAATGGATTGTTATCTCCAGCTAAAAATGATTTTTTGTGGAGATTTGCATTTATTGCAGGGCTTTTCGCGGGAGGAATGTTGTTGCGGCAATTTCATGCTGGCGCATTTGTAAATAGCTATCATGTCTCAACGGAGTTACTGGTTTTGGCTGGATTGCTTGTCGGTTTTGGAACAATTTTAGGAAGTGGATGCACGAGCGGTCATGGGGTCTGTGGAATTTCTCGATTATCACCTCGCTCGCTCTTGGCAACAATGACCTTTATCGCTGCAGGCATTTTAACAATATATATCCTAAGATTAATCGGAGTCATTATATGATAAAAAACTCACTCGTATCCTTTGGTGTCGGAGGACTCTTTGCTCTTGGTCTAGGAATTTCAGGAATGACTCAACCTCAAAAAGTCATGGGTTTTCTGGATCTTTTTGGAAATTGGGATCCATCTTTAATTTTTGTTATGATAGGAGCCATTGTAGTTCATTTTGTTTTTTTTAAAATTATTAAAAGAAGATCGAGTCCCTTATTGAGTCGAGAGTGGCACTTGCCTACCAAGAAAGAGATTACTCCATCGCTCATTTCTGGGGCATTTCTTTTTGGCGTAGGTTGGGCACTTGCCGGATATTGTCCTGGCCCTGCGATAACTTCACTTGCTAGTTTTAAATCAAGCCCAATTGTTTTCTCAGTTAGTATGATTGCTGGAATGCTGTTATTTAGATGGGTCGATAAAATTATTAATTTTAAAAAGTAGGCTATATGGAAATCTTTGGTTATGTGAGTTCAATCTTTATGGGTCTTTCACTAGGTATGATTGGAGGTGGTGGTTCAATCTTAACTGTTCCCATTTTGGTTTATCTATTTTCTATTAGTCCCGAAGTGGCAACTGCTTATTCACTTTTTATAGTAGGGTCCACTGCATTCGTGGGTGGAATTTTTTACTACAAAAAAGGAGATGTTGATTTAAAGACAGGTTTTGTTTTTGCCCTACCAAGTTTTATAGGTGTTTATTTGACTCGAGCATATGTAATGCCAGCGATAAAGAGTCCTATCATTTCCTATGGAGACTTCATACTCACGAAGCCTGTTTTAATTATGTTTGTTTTTGCTCTTCTAATGCTGGCGGCTTCTTTTTCTATGATTAAAACCCCAAAAAACATTGATCTTTCTAATGAAATAAAGAGCCAAGCTGTGAGTACTAAAAAATTTTTTTTGATTGCTTTGGAAGGACTTATTGTCGGAGGGGTGACTGGTTTTGTTGGCGCAGGAGGAGGCTTTTTGATTATTCCAGCTTTGGTGATACTGGTGGGAATGCCAATGAAGAAAGCAGTTGGTACTTCCTTGTTTATAATTGCTTCCAAATCTCTAATTGGTTTTATCGGTGATCTTCAACAGCAAACTATTATTCATTGGAACTTAATTATATTGATTACAATGATAGCAGTTCTGGGTTTAATTTTAGGAACTTTCATTTCAAAAAACATTTCAGAAAAAAATTTAAAACGAGGCTTTGGTTACTTTGTCCTCATTATGGGGTCTGGAATTCTTTTGGATCAACTTAGACGATTGCATTAAGTCTAATTAGAAGGCCGAGTCATAACTCAACGCTGTTATACTCCACACAGTTTAATTTTCAAGTATTGAAAATTAAAAATTACCAATGACTTGTATGCCTAGATTCAGCTTTTCAAGTGAATCGTTGTAGGTATAGTTTTCAATCCTTAATTTTTGACAAATCGATGTAGATGCTAAAACTTTAGTAAATCGTTCTTGGCAAGTCTAAAAAATAGACAGTTACCTCAATTCAAATTCATTTTTACACAATATATGGTGATCATTCAATTTTTCATCTAAGATTGAGCCAGAGGTCATTATGAAAATACTCCAAAACGCATTATTAATATTTATTTTTTCAATCAATATTTTTGCAAGCGATAAATTAAAGCAATTTAAACTCCTTACTTTTAATACTTGGTTATTGGATTTACCGTTGGGTTTAGGTGCCAAAGAAATTGATAAGCGCATTCCCCTAATGACTAAATTGATAATTCAAACAAATGCAGACATCGTATCACTTCAGGAAGTTTGGTTAGATAAACACCGTGATCAATTAATAAATGGTCCTAGGACAGGTGGTTATAAATATTTTTACTTCAATGAAAAAACAACTTTTCCTGGTGTTTTAGGTAATGGATAATTGCTGGCATAGAAGTTTGATATTAACTTTAATCAAACTTCTCTCCTTACTTTCTCAATGAAAAATATAACGAGAGCTGATGAATATGGAACTAAGAAGGGGGCCATTAAAGTTGAAGTTGTAGTTACTTGTGAAAATGAATTTAAATTAAATATTGTAAATACTCATCTTGGAGCAATTTCTGATCCACAAAAAATAAATGGCGAATATGTTTATGACACGAAGGAAATTAAAAGCCATAAAAACCAAGTAAAAGAATTATTGAAATTTATAAAGGCCGATATAGAAAAGTCTAACTTGGTATTGATGGGTGATTTAAATATTCATCATTTGAATCATAACACCAAGGACGAGTCGGATGTTTATGCACTGGTAGGAAAAGATTTTTTAGATACGTTTGAAAGTTTAAATCTGCAAACAGATTCAGTAACATTTGATGCCAACAATAAATATGTCTCAAGTGGTCATTTTCGCGATTCTCCCTCGGAGAGAATTGATTATATTTTTACCAATCACCAAATGTCAGATAAAGGAATAATGCCCATCGATTCAAAAGTTGTTTTTAATCAAGCCAATCAGGTTGTTTCCGATCACTATGGTGTTTTAACGACCTTAGCATGCCCAAAATAAAGATCAGCTCAATTGATCGTGAAAAATGATTTGATTCTATTGATGAATGGATCGATTAAGATGTAAGCTCACTCTAAGAGAGGTGACTATGAAATTTATTTTAGCGATTATTTTTTCCATGACATTTACCCAATTAGTTTTTGCAAAAAACTATGCCTATATTAAAACTACGGGAATTAAGCAGGGGGTCTTTAAGGGTGAATCACAAAAAAAGGGACACGAGACTTCAACTATTGTACTCGGGCTTAGTTTTGAAATTTCAACTCCTCGGGATGCAAGCACGGGACTTCCATCGGGAAAAAGACAATTAAAACCATTAACGATAACTAAAGATTGGGGTGTGTCTTCTGGGCAGTTTTATACAGCTGCTGCAACAAATGAAATTCTTAAAGAAGTTAAGATTGAATTTTATTCATCTAATGGAAGAGAGCCTGAAGTACTAGAAAAGACCATTGTTTTGCAAAATGCTTCGATTCTCTCAATTAAAGAAGTTTCCACGCTCGTAAATGATGACTTGCAAGATGCAGAGTCAATCACTTTCGCTTATCAAAAAATAACGATTACTGATAAGTCGGGCGTTATATTTACTGATGAACTAATTAATTAAAGTCCAATTTTTTTTAAACCTATTTGCCAAGGTAGGATGTCGACAATGCCGCGCTTGATCCACTCAAGTAAAACTTTAGTGATTTATCTTTATCGACATTTGTGGGATAGAAGTGGAAAGTAAATCTTGGTATGGGGGATGGGTCATTAATTTCAGCATCCATGGTGAGCAATATTGAGTTATGTTTTAAATCCGATGGAAGATGCAACTATATTATCTCAACATCAAAATTAAACTGTGAGGAGTATATGTTTCACAAAATTTAGAATCGACAATTAGCGATCGCCTAAAAAGTGATGGCTATTTGATATGTAAAATTCTAATTAAGGGTGTTTTTCTACAGGTATTAATACAAAGTCGATCGTAATTCGATTATTTTCGTAAAGTGGAATAATGTTTTTCCTCTTTCTCATTTTCAATAAATCAAATCGCGCAATTTGAAATCCGGGTGAGGTGATCCGTCAAAAGTTTAGACACCCTCAGTAAAAAATTCAGACATTTTATAGCTTCTTCGTCACTTGGTCATTTCAAGTGATTAAAAAGACTTTGTTGGATTTAGGCATCGATTCTGCACTTAGATTTTTAAACATCTTAAAAATTAAAAGAACAAAAAACAAAATGATGAACTTATTCAGCGAACTGATTTAAAAAGGAGAATTGCGATGAAAAAAATGACTTTGCTTTCGACATTTACACTATTGTCTTTAAATGCATTTTCATTTGATAGTCAACCTGAACTTGAATATCGCATGAAACATAGAAGAAAGATTGCCAACGTTGAGAAAAGAAAATCATATCATTTATCGCAAACTCAATTAGAAAATCAAAATGAGGTAGAAGATGTCGCATCTCATAGATCAGGAATTTCAATTTTACTAGGTGGAGTCACGGGCTCGACGACAAAAGATGCCTCTTCCTATGATGCAACAACAAATGTAATCAAAAAATATCCCGATTCAAAAACAAAATTAAACTGGAAAGAGATTGGGGTAAAATTTGGCTACCTTCCTTACCAAGAGTTGGGTGCCAATGTTAAATTATATTTTGCCGATGGAGCCTATACAGAAAAAGCTAATATTGCATTTACCAACGTACGTGCGGAGGCTAATGCTGCGGTCCTTGTACATCCTAATGTAAGCTTAAGTGCAGGGCTTAATATTTCAAAATATAAATTCACGACTTCGAGTGTAAGTTCAATCAAATTTAACACTAAGCTGGGATATCAAGCGGGGGCAGAGCTTTACGTGCTTAAAAATTTAAGTTTTGCACTCGATTATCTACGCTTGGCCAATGATTATACCATCCCTGGAGATGAAGTTATTTCAGGGAAAATTCATACCAATGTTCTCAAGCTAAACATGGGCATAAATTTTTAATCATAACAAATTTTTAAATAATTGAATTAGGAGAATACAATGAAAATTAAAATGAAAAATACAATGATTACTCTCTTTTTAATGTCGCCATTTGTCTTGAAGGCAGAAACCAACATGCAATGTCTAATCGATTCCAAAGAAAAAATTGTTAAATCTTCGGTCGATACTGTGCGATTTATAAATAACCTAACATCTGATGTGATTTCAGATTTTGATGCTTCACCATTTGTTCAAAAACAAAAGGCATTTCTTGAAAAAATCAACTCATCAAAGCTTGTTGCATTATCCGCCGATGAATTAAAAGAATTGGCAAGATTGCAAGAGTTGCATAAAAACTACCCTCAGTCATTTAATCTCGATGATCAAGCCGAGCTTAAAAAACTAAGCAAGAATATCGACCAATTAAGTAACAGTGACATGGATCGATTTAATGAACTTCAAGCCAAAAAAGAAAGTGCTGAGAGGGCTCAAATTTCGACGATGACTGGAAAAGAATTAGTAGATCTAGAAATACTTGAAGCCAGAAATGAAAGTCATGAAAAAATAAAAGCAGAAGCTGAAGCCTTAAAAGAAGAATTTAGCTCACAAGTTAAATCATTTCTGCTGCAGAAGTATGCCGATCATGCCAGTGATAACAAGATTAAAATTAACATGAAAGACAATGCTGTGATTGTAGGAGAGTTAAATAATTTAAATTTCTTTGATCAAGATGCACTTAAATTACACGATAAGGATGGCAAATTAGTTGGTAAAGTAGAATTCCATCCAATAAAAACCATTGTTTCAGCAAATGAGAATCACTCATTCAATCAGAAAACTTCTAGCTTGATTAAAGATCTATTGTTGCAAGAAAAATCAAATTTAAGCGCTCTGGTTAATGACAAAAATATTTTAAGAAACGGTAAGCTTGCACATGTGTCGATTCTAAGCGAGCAAGAAAATATGGAGTCAGAAGATGGAGAGAGCAAGGTTAAGCTTAAAAAAGTAAAACTAACTTTATCCTTTAAGATGGCGGATGATAAACTAGTGCCAGTGGAGATTTATTTTAATGGTATAGATTCTATGTCAAACAAGGTAAGTGAAGCCGCTTGTTTGGGATCAGTTGAATCAAGTGTGACAAATAAGTTGGAAGTTAATCCGACTAAGCCTGCTCCAACGATTATCAACACTCCATTTCCAGATGCAAATTTAGATAGCAAATCATCCAATGCAAGAAAAGCAGCAGGATTTTAAGAAAATAGTAAATTAAAAAGTGAATTCCCCCGGGAGAAATCCTGGGGATTTTTATTTCAAGAGGGTCATGCCGTCATTGGGATAAAAATCTAATGTTCTCTTCTTTGGCAACAAGTCTTGCATATCTCCATGTTCTAGATGTGGATCGATCGATGGATAGATAATTTTAACAACGCTTTCCGCTTGTCGACTCAGTTCAATTTTAAGTGGGCGATCTTCGTTTATGGCCGGATGCACTTTTTCTAAAAACTTTTTCAGATCCATACAGGTGCGATCATCGCTAAAGTAAAATTGCCCAGAGACGTTATTGTAGAAATTGCGATACTCGATAAAGCTTTTCTTTTCTTCGCCCATAAATCGATTGCCCTTGCACACCAAAGTCAATTCGCGTCGATTGTTATTGTGGAGCGAGATCGTATCAAAAGAATCGGGATAGGCTTGCACGATTTTTAAATGAATGGGTTTTAGAAAGTTGGTGCGAACCACTTCTTGCGATTTCACAAAACCCGATATTAAAAGTGCAATTAAAAAAGAAAGAATGATCAGTTTCATAAGGTCTCCCAAGTCAAAATGGAATACATTAAAGTTTGAGAGCCATGGATATACCAAAACTTCAGATGAAAGAGTTATGCATAAAGTTTAAATAATCTTACATCCTAAATTAATTTCTAGGTCGCGACCAAATAAAAATGAGAACCAGAGTCAAAATGAGGGCAATAATGACTTTTACGATAAGCGAAATAGCGAGATTAGGGATAATTTTAATAAATAGCACCAGAGAGATGGCCATTGTGGCAATGACTTTTGCTCGCAGGCTAATCGCCCCTTTTTCTTCCCATTTCTTTATGGGAGGGCCGAAAATTTTATGTTGTAAAATCCAATGATGAAAACGCGGACTGCCTTTAGAGTAACAAAAAGTTGCAAGCAGTAAAAAAGGTGTGGTCGGCAAGATAGGCAAGAGAGCGCCGAGAACGCCAAGTCCTAAAAAAAAATGACCAAAAATAAGATAAATAATTGCCGGCATATTAACGAGAAGAGTTGATAATAAATTCCGTCATATAATGGCGAACCAAAGCATCGATGTCAACGATCTCATTGTTAAATCGCCAAGTGATTTTGTTGAATGCTCCCAGGTGAGCGCGAATTTCGTGAATATTGGTCGAACCAAATTGATCGTTGAATGAAAGTCTAGCCCCGTAAATTTCTTTTCCATTGGCAAGAAATCCGATGGAGATACAATCGTTCGCTTTGCGGGCAAAAATTAATCGCAAAGAATTTCTAAACAACATAAAGTCGTTAACCGTATTGGATATTTTAAAAAGTTTAATAGAGGCATGGGAATTTAAATGTCCGCGGTATTCATTAAACTTGGTTGCATAAGCTTCGAAGCGATCGCGGAGTTCATTCATAAATTGAATGGAGGATTCTTCGAGCAGGAGAGCGGGGTTTAAGTGTCCATTGATATTCACGATGCCGGACTCGTCCATGTTTATTTCTTCTAGGGCGAGTGATTCAATCCAATCGTAATTTAAATGTTCGTAACCTACATTTTGCTCATTCATTATTTAATGATCTGTGGAAATCGGATTTTCGTCAAGGAAGAATCTTGAAGAGGAGTCTAGGAGTTAGTTTTTTCGGTTCCGCCCATTATTAAAATAGGTGGTCGCAGTAAGTAGTCGCTTTAGGCTTCTCACTGAAAAATCCCGAGGGATAATTATGAGCTTGCACACCGTGACCAGGGACCGCATCCGAATATATCTTTGTAGAGCGAACCAGCTTAATGCCAACTCCTAGACCCACTTTTGAGTATACACCTAAGCACAAGCACTTTCTAGTAAGAAGTCAGTGCCTAAGGATAATCTAGGGTTTAGGTCGGGAATCATAAATTTTAAGCTTAACTTTAAAGTAGCGGCTTGCCATTCATCAAAGAATGGTAAAATTAATAGAGTAAAGGACTAAAGTTTTGAAAAAAGTTAACCGATATAAATCTTAAAGAAGATTGGTCTTTAAGAGGAGGGGCTATGAAAACCTTATGGGCCTATTTAAAAGATGAAAGTGGGCAAACATCAACAGAGTATATTTTATTAGTTGCCGTAGTTGCCATGATCATTTTTAAATTTAAGTCGAAAATGGATGACGGTTTATCAAACATTACAAAAACAGTTTTTGATAAATCGAACGATCTTGCATCGAAAATCGGAACAGAGTCGAACTAGTTTTTCGATCTTCGTCTTCCTGTCGATTATTCTTAGGCAAAATTTTGCCTGGATTGTGCATTTTTGTCTGCCATCTATTCTTAAATTATGAATCCCTATTTTACTCACATCTGTAAAAAACAAAACGGTCAAGCATTGATTGAATATCTATTCATTTTTGCGTTTATTGCATTTTTATCAATTGGAATGGTGAAGGGTCTAGGGAAAACCATGTTGAGCTCGGTTGGTTATCTGGGCTTTGAGCTAACGGAACAATTTAGTATTGGCGTCTGTCAGCAGTATTGTTTTTACAATGGTTACGCAAACTCCATTCATCGGGGGAAAAAATGAAATTTCCTTTGATTGTCTTTATTTTTGTTGCGATTCAATTATTATTTGTTGCCTATATTGATTTCAAAATTAAGAAGATATCTAATTTATGGATAGCGATAAATTTTATTTTTTTTGTCGCACTATGTTTCCTGTTTCCTGGCTTATATATTTTTAAAATTCAGACTTTTATTTACTCTATTATATTCTTATTTGCCGGGTTTATGTTGTTTAGTTTAAACATTATGGGCGGTGGTGATTCCAAGTATCTTTCATCGCTTTATTTACTTGTTCCATTAAGCTATCAAGAAAATGTATTTTTGTACTTACTCTACACTACCATTATAGTTGGAAGCTCTTTACTTTTATTTAATCTCATTAAAAATGCAGACAAGATTTATATATTAATGCGCGGACACGACGTCATCGGCATAAAAAAAATATTTGGGAAAAAATTTACTTATGCACCAGTAATCTTTATCTCATGGATGTGGTTTGGATGGATGAATTACAATCAAATAAGCTTTTAGGAAATCATCGCGGCCAAGGTGTGATGGAGTATATATTGCTTCTAGCCGTTATTACTACCGTTGCAATGTCGGTTTTTAAAAGTCGTGCCTTTAAAAACTTTATTGGAGATAAAGGGTTCGTGTCGAAAATGCGCGATGGAATGCGATACTCGTATCGTTATGGAAGGGATAGTTCGACGGTGCAAGATGTCGATAAAGCTCTCGAATTTAATTATCAGAATAATCAACATGACACTTATTTAATGAACGGAAATACCAGTAGGTTTTTTTCAGGACTATCTAAGTACCCTGAAAACTAAATGTTTAAAATGTAATTGAGATGAAAATGTTTATAACTCAAAAAAATATAAAACAAAGTGGGCAATCGACAATAGAGTTTATTTTCTCATTTAGTATGATTTTAGGTTTTGTATTTTTATTTATTCGCATTGCCAATAGTTACGCCAATGGATTTATGGTGCATTTTGCTACATATATGGCTTCGAGAACTTACCTCGTGGTCGACAATGAAAGATACAATTCGCCTGAAGAGGGTGATGCTCGAGCTTTTAATTACGCTCAAATTGTTTTTAAAAAATATCTTTATCCTGGAATTGAAGCAGATTTAAGAGAAAACAATCCCTCTCAACTTCGCTTGCCTGTTTTTACAGGAGTGTATGCTGATTTTGGCCAGAGCCTATCTGCAGGAATGATGGGACTTAAAGAAAAAGTAGAATTAAGGTCAGAGGCTTTTTTAGGCCGCGAACCAACTCGATTAGAGGTTTACACTCAAGTGTGCAAAGCCATACGTTCTATCACGCGTGGAGGATGTTCTGTTCATTCAACCTTAGATGATAATGGAGGTTGAGTTTGAAAAGTCATTTTTTAAAAAAGGTAAATAAACAAGGCGGACAATCTCTGTTTGAGTTTATTGTTTTTTTACCTTTTTTAGTATTTTTGTACACCATTTTTTATACTGCTGGAAATGCAATCAGTGGATCGATTAATCAGCAAAAAGCAACTCGTGCTTATTTCTATTATCTACTTAAAGGGAATTCTTACTTGCATGTTCCCAGCGATCTTTTAAAACTAAAGTCAGAAAATATAAATCGCATTGGATTTTTTGCTATTGGATGGAGGGAAAAAGAGTCATCGGGAAAACAATCTTTTGCCCCTTGCTTTCAGTTTTCATCACTGCTCAAAAATAATTCTACCGAAGAATGTGATGCTCCCAATTTTGAAGAAGAGCGCTCAACTCGGTTAATCAGAATATATACTACTTATGGAGTTTGCGGACCCATGTATCTTCCAGCTGAGAGAATGGGGAATATTAAGGACGCTGGAATCGCAAAATTTTATATTCCTCAAGAAGCACAATCAGGTAACAAAGTTTGCGAACTTGCTGACTAGTCCTAGCCTGCAAAAAATGCCTATCCAATAATAAATCCAATATTTGATAAAATGAATTAAGTCTTTAATTCTACTTTGTGGACTTGATGGAATGTAGTGTATGAATACTCGTGCGATGACATTGGCCTTAATTATTGCCGCATTTTCAATGTATCTTTCATTTGCGTACATGGATGAAGAAAAAGCAAAATTAATTAAAGAATACGGAACACTAGAGTCCGTGGTTGTTGCGAGATCAGACATTCAAGAACTAGATTTGATCGATGATTCAAAATTAGAAATCATCACTATGCCGCAAAACTTTATTGCACCCGGTGCTTTTAAATCGGTCAAAGAATTAGAGTCAACCATCGCCGCTGTTCCGATTATTAAAGGCGAGCAAATCACCAAACCGCGAGTGACTTATCCCGGAGTTAAGACTGGTCTTTCAAGACAGGTCGCGGTGGGAAAAAGGGCCATGGCCATTTCAGTTAATGAAAAAGATGCCGTCGGGCGACTCATTAAGCCTGGCGATCGCGTGGATGTTTTAGCGGCCATCGATATATCTCAAGGAGCGCGCAGGGATTTGCAAAAAACTCGCACTATTTTGCAAGATGTTTTAGTTTTATCGACCGGGATGAGTATGACAAATTCCATTCCAATCTATGGAGTCGAAACACCCAAAGTCATTCGTCAGATGAACTTAAATACTTATACAACTTACAATACGATTACCTTAGAACTCGATCCCTACGATGCACAAAAATTAGCATACATTACAAGTTATTCGGGAAATACCATTTCGCTTTCGTTGAGAAATAATGCCGACAAAGATTTGCCGCGCTTAAAAGCTACCCAAATTTATGACGTTTTGGGCGATGATGCTTCAGAGGAAAAACAATTCTTGTTCGATAAAATGAGCAAAGAAGGAAGAAATGGGCCATAACTTTAAAAGCTTGATCAACGGTTTAATGATCATTTTTTTAAGTACCGCGCTTTATCCGCAGGAGGATGAAGGCGGAGATAAACTAATTGAAGTTGATGTACCAATGAGTATTGAGAAAATTATCAAATTAGATTTTGTTCCCAATACTATTGTAAAAATTGCGAATGAGTCATTAGTCTCATATCAAGTTTCTCAAACCAAAAAAGAAGTCATGCTGGTAGGCCAAAAACCCGGTGAGACCACGATGACTTTGCGGGATTTAACTGGCGACATTAAAGCTCGCTATCTCATTAAGATCACAGCTTCAGATCAGACCAAGGTGGTGGGGCAACTCAAAGAGTTGTTAAAAGATGTTGAAGGATTAGAAATAGGAATAAAGGGAGATAAAGTTTTTGTTGGTGGTCAAATAGTTGTACCATCTGACATTGGTAGAGTCGTCGTCGTCTTAGAAAAATTCCCCGATATATTAGTTTTTGTCGAACTCTCGCCGCACACGCAAACAATCATTGCTAAAAAAATGCAAGAAGAAATGCAAAAGAGTCAACTCAAAGATGTCACAGTAAGAGTCGTAAATGGGCAGTACTGGATTGAAGGAGTGGTCGGTTCGCGCGATGAAAGTGATCGAGCAGAACAAATAGCCAAAGCTTATCTTCCCGATCAGATTCAAAATCTCGCTCGTCGAGCAGATGCTGTTCAGTCGGTGAAAAAAAATCCATTTGAAAATTTATTAACCATCAGTACTAAGCCTAGACCAGAACCCACACCGAAACTTTTTAAAGTGACTGCGCAATTTGTGGAGCTTTCAAAGGCATACAATCGCGTTTTTGGTTTTGGGTGGACGCCGACAATCGGTAGTGGAAGTGGTCAAATACAAATTGGAAAAACGAGCTCAAATGGTGTTTCGACTTCATCCAATGGTTCTTTGGCTGCAACAATTTCAAACTTGTTTCCCAAATTAAATAGTGCCAAGAGCGCAGGCTATGCACGTGTGATTCAATCTGGTGTGGTGGTGATGAAAGAAAATATTGAAGGATCAATTCAAAAATCCACTGAAATTCCTTACTCATTAGGAACTGGTGAGAATTTAAAAGCAGGAACCGCTAAAGCAGGATTTAATTTAAATGTTACTCCCTCGCTGATGCAAGAAGAGAAAATAAATTTAAATATTAACATTTCAGTTAAAGCGGTGACGGGTGCTAATCCACCAATTACTTTAGAAGATAGTATTAAAACACAATTGGTCGTTAAGTCTGGAGAGTCGGCGGTACTGGGTGGTGTTGTAAAAAATGAAACCTCTACGGACTTTGATAAAGATCCTCCCACCCAAGAAAAAATTGAAAACGGAGTGGCACTCTTTTCATTTCTCAAATCAAAAAACTACAACAACAACCGTTCGCAGTTCGTGATTTTTGTGACGCCAGAAATTATTGATTCAGCGGCAACGGGTGTGAATGAAATCGAAAGAAAATTTAGAAAAAGGAGCCGTTAAATGGCCGGACATATTATTTCTATTATTGGTGGTAAAGGAGGAGTGGGGAAGTCGCAAGTGGCGGCCAACCTGGCTTTCGCTTATGCACTCGAAGGAAAAGTAAAAACGTTATTGCTGGACTTCGATCAAAAAGCAGCGGGCGATCAAGATTTTATCGTCGGTATGAAAAGTAAAAAAAACTTAAAAGAATTATCCGACTTCAAAGGAGCGATCGATCCCAATTCGCTCATGCAGTTTGTGGGGATGAATCAAAATGTTTATTATATCGGTATGCCTACAGATCAGGTGCAGGCTTCAAATATTGAAGTCGAAGCATTGGGAAAAACTCTAAAGGCTGTGACAAATATTTATCCGATTACTATTATCGATGCTGGAAATGAACTGACTCCACTTGCCATTAAAGCTTTGGAGTTTTCGACTTTAATTTTAGTTGTCGTCACGCCAGATATTTTAGCTCTCAATCAAACTAAAAAAATGTATTCCGATTTGGTGACCATGCTTTTTCCCAAAGAGATGATTCATTTTGTGGTCAACTTTGCGCAAGCGGGCCATCCCGTAACAAACGATGTTATTGCTAAAACTCTTGGCAAGCCAGTCTTTGGTCAAATACCTAAAGACGATCAAAATTGTATCCTCGCTTTAAATCAAAAAAAACCGGCCATGCTGATTGCTAAAAATGGCGGCTTTGCCAAAGGCGTGATCGATACGTATAGAAAAATTACTGAAAAAAATGTTTTAAAATCTTTGGAGGCGATCACTAAGTCAAAAGAAGTAGTGGTGAAAAAAGATGAGAAGAAAGAGGGCGAGAAAAAAGAACCGGGTAAATCGCCTTGGCTCGATTTAAAATCTCGCATTCATCGCGCTCTTGTGGAAGAGATGGATCTAAAAAAGGCGGATGACAATGATCCTAAAGCGCAAGTCATTTTGCGCGAGCAAACCAAAAAAGTCATCGTTGATTTATTGCAAAAAGAAGACACCAAGGGCGTTCTTAATACGCGAGAGGATACCGCTCAAATCGTCAAAGAAATTATCGATGAAGCATTGGGGCTTGGGCCATTAGAGGATTTGTTGCGAGATAAATCTATTTCAGAAATTATGGTGGTGGGACCTTATAAAATTTATTTTGAAAAAGGTGGAAAAATAAATTTGTCCGACATTACATTTACTAACGATCGACAGGTTTTAAATGTGATCGAAAGAATCGTCGCCCCCATCGGTAGAAGAATCGATGAAAAAACTCCCTATGTCGATGCGCGACTTAAAGATGGATCTCGCGTGCATGCCATCATTCCACCCTCGGCGATCGATGGTTGTTCTATTACAATCAGAAAATTTCCCGACAAGCGTTTGACCTATAAAGATTTAGTAAAGTATGGCTCGATGACCGAGAGCATGGCCGACTTTTTAAGAATTGCGGTCGAGGCCCATCGAAATATTGTTGTTTCCGGTGGAACAGGTTCTGGTAAGACGACACTTATCAATGTCTTGGGTGGTTTCATTCAATCCAATGAAAGAATTATTACTTGCGAGGACTCGGCCGAATTAAATTTTCCGCAAGAGCACATCGTTCGATTAGAGACGCGACCACCTTCACTCGAAGGCGATGGGGCGATCGACATTCGTTGTCTAGTTAAACAAACGTTAAGAATGCGCCCGGACCGCATTGTAGTCGGAGAGTGTCGCGGTGGTGAAACGCTCGATATGCTTCAAGCGATGGGAACGGGACACGATGGTTCCATGACCACGGTACACTCCAATAATCCAAGAGAATGTGTAGGGAGATTAGAGACTCTCTGTCAGTATGCGGGAACAGCATTGTCACCGCTTGCGATTAAACAGATGATCGCGAATGCCGTTCATTTAATTGTGCAACAATCGAGACTCGACGATGGCTCGAGAAAAGTCATGTACATTACAGAAGTGGGGGGCATGCAAGGAGAGACTGTGATCTTGCAAGATGTCTTCACGTTTGTGCAAAAAGAAATCGATAAAAATGGGAAAATTATGGGAGAGTTTCAGGCTTCGGGTTTCATTCCTAAATTTATCGAAGTGCTCGAGCGCAAAGGTTATAACGTTCCGCGAGGGATTTTTTCAAATCGTCCTCCGCAAGCAGCTCCAGTTGCACAATCTCCAACGACACCGCCACCTGCGACACAAGCAACGGGACAACAAAATAAAGTGCCAGTTAAAAAATAACTATTACAAGAGGAATGAAGTTTTATGACATTTTTAACATTCATTCTAGGAACAAAAGGCATCGTTGTTTTAACAGGAATTTTAACGTTCTTGTTTATCTATCGTTACTCCATTGGAATTTTTGAGTGGGTCGAATTAAAAACCTACGGCAATAGAACGTATGTGATGGAAAAGTTAGAAATGCTTTTTATCACGATCCCAGAACAAAAAGTGACATATATACTACTGGGGAGCTCAGTGGGAGTAGGGGCACTTATATTTTTAATTATTGCCACCTTTGGCAATTGGATTGTGGGAGTGTTTGTCAGTCTCGCATACACTTTTATTGGATTTCAGCTACCAAAGTTAGTAGTGAATTTTTTAATTGAAAAACGCATTAAAACGTATTCGGGGCAAATGGTCGATGCGCTTCAGCTTTTATCTAATGGAATTCGCGCGGGACTTTCAATGCCACAGGCCATTGGCTTAGTGGTCGAAGAATTACCAGAGCCCATCAGTCAGGAATTTGGACTTATTTTGCAACAAAACAGAATCGGTGTTCCGCTTGAAGAGTGCTTTGAAAATTTGGCCAAAAGAATTCCCATCGAAGATAACGACATGTTTGTTTCATCTGTAAATATCTTGCGCGAGACGGGTGGTAATTTGGCGGAAACTTTTGATACTATTGTGGGAGTCATTCGCGAGCGCGTTCGCTTAAAGCAAAAAGTGGACACACTTACTGCACAAGGGATGTTTCAAGGTGTAACCATTGGATTGATGCCTTACTTTTTAGGTTTGGTATTTTATCTGCAAGATCCCGCTTCGATGTCTAAGATGTTTACGACTCCAGTGGGCTGGATCATGTTCATTCTTGCCCTAGGCTTCGATTTGGCTGGATTTTTTGTTATAATGAAAATCGTGAAAATTAAAATGTGAATGATTCACAAATTAATAATGAAAAAAATGATCTTAACGTGCAACAAGGATAGTTCAACATGAAAGTGTTTACGCTCTTACTCTCTTTCTTCACCACGCTTCTCGTTTACGGAACAGCGATTAACTACAAGAACGGAAACTTTTTTACATCGTTTACCGATTTAGTGGTTCCTGGAGGCGAGCAAGATTTAGAAATCACTCGTACCTACAATTCAAAATCAACATACGAAGGTTGGTTTGGTTTTGGCTACGGATCGATGTATGAAACAAATTTAAAAACATCTGCCGACGGTTCGGTAACGATTTATGAAAACGGTGCGGGAGCGACCACGCGCTTTGTTCCAAAAGATGCAGTCAATGTGGAAGCTGCATCACTGCGAATTGTGGAAGCGATGAAGAAAAAAGAAACAATGAGTGAGTCGGCAGTAAAAACATTAGTAGAGCGATTAAAAAATAGTGCTGAAGATAGAGAAATTTACACTCAAAAGTATGGAGTGGAAGCAAAGATCGCCGATGGTGTGATGCTTTATTCTAACGATCGCGGTATGCAGACGGTTGAAAAAATCAAAGAAGGATTTAAGAGATCATATAGCGACGGCCGTTTTGATTTGTTTAACCAGCAAGGGAAATTAACCAAGATGGTTTATAAAAGTGGTTACGCAATTTCTTTTGACTACACTGGATCACAGTTAACAACGATTAAAGATACAACTGGAAAAAACATTGCTTTAACTTGGTATCCAGAAGGTCGAGTTAAGACTGCTATGTCGGGTGCCGATAAAAAAATGGCCGAGTATTTTTACGACACACGTGGAAACTTAATTAAATCGAAAGACGTAGCAGACAACGTTTATTTGTTTGATTACGACAATAATCACAACATGACCTTGATTACTTATGCAGATAAAACTTCTGTTAAAATTGCCTATACCAAAGAATCCCTAGCAAAAGAATTGATCGAGAGAAATGGCGACTATACAAGATACACTTACGAAAGCAATCCTAAAAATCCCGAATTGCACTATTGGACGATTGTAAAGAAAAAAGTCGGTTCGGCACCTGAATCAGTTTCAAGATTTGAATACGAAATGAAACTTAAACCAGATGGCCAACAGTATACATACCGAGTTGCAACAGAGTTAGATGGAATTAAATCGGAAACAATCTACTCTGAATGTTGTTCGCTTCCTTTGAAAATCACTCGGGGTTCTGATGTGACAACATTTGAGTACAACCCAAAAGGTCTGCTCACTAAAAAAACTTCGACTAAAGGTGAATTTGTTCAACTTGATTACGATGACAAAATTAATAAAATAACTAAAGTTGTCAATAACGATGGGTGGACAACTTTTGCATACGATAAAGCGGGCAATCTTTCGAAAGCAGTCAATAGTCAAGGAAAGTCAGTGCTCCTTATCTACGATCGTAATGGTAAAATTTCTCGCATGATGGACCAAGATGGGGCAAATGAAAAATCTCGCCGCACACTTTCTTTTAAATACAATACACTAGGCAAGCCTGCTGAAATTGAAATGGAAGGCGTCGGCATCATCAATGTCGCCTACGATAACTACGGCGAAATTAAAAAAGTTGAATCCAAAACAGGTGCGACTATGGCCTTACAAGTGACGCAAGCTTTCCAAACGCTCTTGAGCATTGTGAAACCGGCCGGCGTAAACTTAAACATGTAATGAGGGAGTAGGTATGATGAAAATATTTTTATTGATGATGTTGACTTGTTTTTCTTTGTTTGGGCAAAATTCTGGATGTCAATGGGATGGGAAGTCAGCAAGTTTTGATTGCGATACAGAAGCTAACTGCAAAAAAGTCCTAGTACAAGGTGTTGCTAAAGCAAGTTTCTCAAAAGGGACTTGCCACTTAGAATGTAATAAATGTGAAACGTGCGAGACTAATTTAGAAATGAAATGTGTTTGCCCTACAGCAACCAATACTCAAGCTCGAGATAATAAATCTAGTGAAGGTGGAAACGGTACTAAAGTAATTCAAGCAAGCGATAAAAAATAATAAAAAGGGGCACAACCAGTGCCCCTTTAACATATCAAGATTTTTTAGCTAAAACTTAATTTCCCACGATCATCTTAAATCCTTGAATACAACTTTTGCTCACTTCCCGACCAAGCCTTAAATTGTGCACAGTTGCTGGAAGATTTAATTTTCCTTGGTTCATTTTTATAAACATCGCTGGCAAGCCCTCTAATTTTTCAACATACTGACGTTCCATATAACTTTGTAGGTTAGAAGCTAGATTAAATGAAATACTCTGTGCTCTCTTTTTTTCTTTTACAGTTAAACCTTTGACCTTTGACCAGTCTGTTGTAAGCGTTCCCACAAGTTTTTCAATCAGTTCTGGCAAAACTTTGACTACGTGTTGGATTGGGCGGTCAGTTGAGCTATAAAGATGAGAACTCAATATTGAGTTATAATCCTCAGAGTAATTATTTATTGAAAAGCCAGGGCTTATGATTTGATTTACAAGTAATGAATCTAAAATTTCAAGGGAAGCAAGTTTGATTTTTGGATTACTATGTTGGGTGCCTTTTAAGGCAGTTGCCATTATCATATAGGCATCAAAATAGTTGTAAGCAGCTCCTTGTATTTGTCTTATTCTGTGGTACTCAGGTACTATTTGGTTGTTAGTGACTTCGTTAAGCATTACAAATAATTCTAGAAGATCTGTTTCATCATCAAGATAAATAAAGCTAGTTCTTAATTGTCCACTGGCCGTCACAACTGCATAAGGGCTTAGTTCATTAAATGCTGCTTGTTTCTTATCCCCAAAGCGATCGAGAATTAATTGGTTCGTAGTTAAAAGATTCATATTGCTTTGATGATTTAGCAAATCAAAAAAATCTTTGCTGGATCTATTCAATACGAGATCGCCGTATAGAATTTTATCATTCAAAGGAGCAGATGTAGCTCTACTTTTTTGGGGGATGGTAATATCTCTTGGGTTGCGGGCATAGACTTGAGTAAATGACATCGTTGCAATTGAAAGACTTAAAGCCATTTGAAGAAAAATTTTTTTGTTAAAGTTTAGCATTGTGCCCCCTAAAATGAGTGGTGGTTATTAATTTAAATAAAGCAAATTTAGCACAGGCTTGGATTTGCACAAGCCAAAGTGCAAATAACCAGAATTATCTTCACACTGTCAAAAGTTTGGACAAGACCTTATGCATTTTTGCTTTTAGTTCTTTTAGTGTTTAATTTATAAGCTGTATAGCCCATTTTTTTCACAGTGTTGTCTAATAATTCGACATTTTTATGCATGATAAGCCGTTTTAAAGTCCTAAGTGTGTAAAAATGAGCAAGCTCTTCTTTGGCACACATCCTGCTATATACAAATCAAGTAAACTAAAAAATCCGCAAGGAAGGAGTTCTTATGAAAACATTAATGATTACAGCAATTGTCTTTTTCTCTCTAAAAGCTTTCTCAGAAGAACCAGTGAGAAGAGTTATCGGCCAACAATCAGGTGCAGCTATTAAATGTAAAGAATTAGCTGATAAAGCAGGAGTCAAGCAAGAAAGTAGAGGCAATGGTGAAGATCAAAAACCAGTTACATCTTCATTTACTAAATAATTAAAATGAAAAATAAAAAGGAGAATAATATGAAAACTTTAATGACACTTACACTAATATCGATTTTATCAAATGTATCTTATGCAGGAATTTATGGATCTGACGATCATGCAAAAGCAAACATCGGTAGTGTTCAATGTGAGCAAATGGCAAAAAAAGAAACTGGTTCAACAGAGCCAGCAGTAAAAGAAGCACCGAAGGGTTCATCCGCATCTTCAATGTAAATGCAAAACAAATTAAAAAGAAAAAAATCCACCGCATGGTGGATTTTTTTATTCCTGCTCTAAAACTTTTTTAAGTCTCAATTGTTCTTCTTCTGTATAAGTTTCAATATCGCCATTATCTTTAACCATGACATGTTTTTTTCTAATCGGTGCGGCTTCTTTTTTGACTACGATGTCTTCGTGCTTGGGCTCTGAATTCGAATAAAGTTTTTTAGAGTAGTGTTTAGTAGAAGAAATTTTTTGCTTAGTCGTTTTAACTGCTTTTTCTGCGTAGGGTTTTACTGCATCGAAAAGATAATCAAAAAAACGACGATTCTCGCCCACAGGAATGCATAAAATGATAAAGCTTAAGCAAAATGTAAAAATAAATCTGATGATAAACATAACACCTCTCGAGCTCTAATTTCGTTCGACAATTTTTTCAATTTTTTCGACACTCTTGATGAGGTCGCTAGCGCCAAATGGTTTTTGTAAGTAATCGACCGCGCCACTTGAGATGGCTTCGATCACCATGCTTTCAACCGTGAGTGAACTCATCATGATAATATAGCGATCTTGAGAATTTTTTTCTTGCAAGTGTCGCGCGAGTTCTAATCCTGAAATTTCTGGCATGACAACATCGATAAAAAGCAAGTTAGGTTTTGCCGTGTGAGCGAGCGTAATAGCTTCTTCTGCAGACTTGGCAGTCGCAATCACATTAAAGCCTTCGTTTAATAAAATGCTCTCCATGCTTTTTCGATTAAAATCTGAATCATCTACAATCATTATTTTGAGAAGTTCATGATTTCGGGGAGCTTTCATTTATTGTCCTTCACGTCGTTGGTGATCAAAAAATGCGATTGTTCTTATAATAGTCTATACCCGACAGGGCATTTTTTTCAAGAAAGTATTCTCACCTAATAAGATGAGAATACTGATGGATTGATTTACTCGGGAATTAAGCGGCAGCTTGCGGAACAGTTTCTTTCGATCGAATGGTCGATTTTTTCTTGGCCTTAAATTCTTTCCAACCAATGAGGGCAACTTCTAAAACTTCTTCGACATTTTTAACTGCAACAAAATTTAATTTCTTGCGAAACTCTTCGGGAATTTCTTCCAAGTCTTTTTTATTTTTCCAAGGAATAATAATCGTTTTGATATTCATGCGCATAGCTGCAAGAGATTTTTCTTTTAATCCACCGATGGGAAGAACTTTTCCAGTGAGTGTCACTTCTCCCGTCATCGCCACATCTTTAGAAATCGGCATACCAGTTAAAAGAGAAGTTATCGTCGTCACCATCGTGATTCCTGCTGATGGGCCATCTTTGGGAGTGGCTCCTGCGGGAAGGTGGATATGAATTTCATTTTTTTCAAACACGTCTTCATCGATACCGAGTGCTTCAGCTTGGGAGCGAATAAAGCCAATCGCCGTTTGCGCTGATTCTTTCATCACGTCGCCTAGTTGACCGGTCAAAGTTAAACCGCGTCCTTTCATCTTAGTGGCTTCGATATAAAGCACTTCACCGCCGTGAGCAGTCCAAGCGAGCCCTGTTGCCACTCCGACTTCATCTACATCTTTTTCATCATCCTTGGTAAATACAGGAGGACCTAAAAGTTTAAAGACAGTTTCCGACATGATGTGGGTTTTCGTCACTTCTCCGCGAGCAATTTTAGTCGCTACTTTTCGACAGATCGCTCCGATTTTTCTTTCGAGATTTCTAAGTCCCGCTTCTGAAGTGTAATGCTTAATCACACTTGTTACACCTTCATCGTGGAATTCGATGTGTGCTTCATTGATTCCATTTTCATCCATTTGTTTTGGGATAATATATTTTTTTGAGATAGCCACTTTTTCTTCTTGGGTGTAACCCGAAAGATTTATAATCTCCATGCGATCGCGCAGCGGTGCTGGAATTTGCTCTAACATATTTGATGTGGCGATAAACATCACATTCGATAAATCAAAGGGGGTGTTTAAGTAGTGATCGCGAAAGTTATTGTTTTGTTCAGGATCGAGTACTTCCAGTAACGCCGACGATGGATCGCCCTTATAGTCTCCTCCCATTTTATCAATTTCATCGAGGAGGATCACTGGATTATTAGTCTTAACTTGTTTAAGGGCTTGAATAAATCGGCCCGGCATCGCACCGACGTAGGTACGACGATGGCCGCGAATTTCAGCTTCATCTTTTACGCCACCAAGAGAAATTCTCACAAATTCTCGGTTGCAGGCTTTGGCGATGGATTTTCCTAGAGAAGTTTTTCCCACTCCTGGAGGACCTGAAAAACACAAGATAGGTCCTTTCATTTCCTGGCCTTTTAACTGTCTTACGGCGAGATATTCTAAAATTCTTTCTTTAACTTTAAATAAATCAAAGTGATCTTCATTTAATATTTCCAAAGCGCGATCGAGGTCGATATGTTCTTCGCTCGATTTACTCCAGGGAAGATCGCTCATCCATTCAAGATAAGTTCTAATGATCGAAGCCTCCGAAGAGTCGGGGTGCATTTTTTCTAATCGAGCGCATTGTTTTAACGCTTCTTTCTCAGCTTCCTCGCTCATCTTTGCTTTTTTAATTTTTTCTTTTAATTCTTGGAACTCATCTTCGCCTTCAGGTTTTGCATCATCGCCTAACTCTGATTTGATGGCTTTAATTTGTTCTCTTAAAAAATATTCTTTTTGATTTTTTGAAATTTCTTCTTTGGCTGAATTTTTAATTTTACTCTGCATCGCTAAGATTTCTAATTCCCGTGTCAGAATATCGTTGATGCGTTGGAGTCGCTCTTGTGGATCGAGTGTTTCTAAAATGTTTTGAGCTTCTGCCACGTGTAAATTTAAATTGGAGGCGACAAGATCGGCGAGTCTTCCTGGATCTTTAATGTCTTCGAGGATCATTAAAATATCTGGCGATAAAACTTTTCCAAGATTAATCACTTTTTCTAATTGTTCGCGAATATTGCGCATCAGAGCTTGAGTCGCTACTGGTGTTTCTTCCAAGGTGTGATCTTGAACTTTTGCAATTTTACAAGTGAAGTAAGGATTTTCTTGCGAGTATTCAATGATTCTAGCTTTTGATAATCCTTGCACAAGGATTTTAATTCTTCCATCGGGAAGTTTTCTCATACGCATGATCATCGCCACCGTGCCCATTTCATAAATTTCATTGGGAGCTGGGGTTTCTGCTTTCATGTCCTTTTGACTGGCGAGTAAAATGAGACGATCGGTTTGGGTAAGTGCGTGATCGACGGCCTGTATTGAGGATTCTCTACCAACAAAAAATGGGAGAATCATAAAAGGATAAACGACGATATCGCGGATGGGGAGTAGAGGGAGTATTTCTTTCATTTCGATGTTGTCACCCTCGTAATTAGTTACCATGCTTATCCTCCATAAAACTGTAAGCTCTTTTCCATGCTCTAATCACTTCGGGATAATCTCGAACTTCTTTAAGAAAAATTAACTTTTTATTCAAATTTGTTATATTAGTTGATAGCATTTCTCAGAGGTCGATGGAAAAGGAGTGATGCTTGAAAAAAGAATTGGGAGCCGTAATTTTAGCTGCGGGAGAAGGAAAAAGATTAAAATTAAATAAGCCAAAACCGCTCGCCCCATGTTTGGATCAATGCTTAGTTGATTTTCCCATTCAAGAATTATCGAAATTTTTTACTCAAATAAATTTAAAAGCAGATGAAGCACAAATCACCGCCGTCGTCGGTCATCGAAAAGAAGAAGTGATTCACTATCTAAGTGCAAAGTATCAAAAACTCACTTTCGCCACCCAAGAACAACAATTGGGAACGGGAGATGCCCTTCGCGCTTATTTTAATTCTCAAGAAAATGCCAAGAATTTTCAGTACACTTTTATTTTATGCGCCGATACTCCCGTGGTGCGAAGCTCGGTCTTATATAAGATGTATCAACATGCCCAAGCAGAAAAGTTGGATGGAGTTGCTGCGAGTTTTCGCGAAAATCAACCCGCCGGCTATGGACGAATTTTGCGCAACCCAAGCGATGCTTCATTTAAAATTGTCGAAGAAAAAGATGCTAGTGCATCGGAAAAAGCAATCACTGAAGTAAACTCTGGAATGTATTTAGTTAAAACCCAATTTTTGATTGAGCAATTAAAAAAAATAAATGCACAAAATAATTCCAATGAATTTTATCTCACAGATATTTTTCAATGGGGCGAGAAAGTGCAGGCCCTGCTCTTTAATGAGGCTCAATATTTTTTAGGGGTCAATACCCTAAAGCAATTAGAGCATGCTGAAAATGCGCTCAATCAAGTGCTCATTGATGAGCATCGCGAGAATGGTGTGCGCTTTATTCAAAGTGCAACCGTCAGAATTGATTCGCAAGTAGAAATCGGCGCAGGGACTGTGATTTATCCCCAAGTTTCACTGCGAGGTCGAACAAAAATTGGAGAAAATTGTACGATAGATCAAGGTGCGATTATTAAATCAAGCGAGCTTTCTGCTCAGGTAAAAGTTCATGCCTATAGCGTTTTGGAAGAAGCGCGCGTGTTGTCGCAAGCGGAAGTTGGACCCTTTGCACGTCTAAGACCGCAAACACATTTAAAAGAAAAAGTTAAAATTGGAAATTTTGTCGAGATAAAAAAATCAGTTTTAGATGCGGGCGTGAAGGTTTCGCATTTAAGTTATGTGGGCGATGCATTTATCGGGGAAGAAACAAATATTGGATGTGGGTTTATTACTTGTAATTACGATGGAGCGCAAAAGCACGTGACGAAAATAGGCAAGCATTGTTTTATCGGTTCAGATTCTCAAACTGTGGCACCGGTTGAAATTGGGGATGATTGCTTTGTCGCTTCGTCATCGACAATCACTAAAAATATGCCGAGTGGGTCATTTGCGATTTCGCGCTCACCTCAAATCACCAAAGAAAATCTCGCTCACCGATTTATTAAAAAGAAGAAAGATTGAGATCGCAATCGATCATCAGCATTTGATCGCGACGATTTTTATTTAAGTAATTTCCGATTGCCACGTTGAGTATTTCGGAATTAATTTCCAGCGTTCGTATGTCTTCAGCTTTAAAAAAATCGTCGCTGCTTTCAAGGACGGATCTTTGAATCAAATTTTTTCTGGCCACATTGTATTTGAAAGTTGAATCAGGTGAAATATTTTTAGTCACCACTTCGTTTTTAGCATTGCTTAAAATAAGGCTTAACCCTTCGAGATTTTTTTTAATATGCAGTTCGCAAGCACCTTGCGTATTGCTGCCTTTGTAAAAAGTTTTTGGCAAAAGGGCGTTTAAAATGTCTACGGGATTGTCGGATGCGCTCGCATGATTTGAAATTAGCACCGCTAATAAAAGCAGGGAGAGTTTTAATATATGCTTATTTTTTGTTTTCATAGAGACTCCTAGCAATTTGATCGTATCAATCTTTACACGTAAACCATGCAAGATATAAAACATCACGGCCAGTGACATAGGTCAAGAGATGTGATTAGATGTAAGAGTGAAGTTTCCCAAGCTTAAATCAATTTTTTATTCTGCACTGTTTGCCTGTTCGATCGCATTTTTAACGGCACTTTTTTGCCAATTATTTTCTGCGGGATTGGAGCTCGCGACAGATGTGCGCAAGCAAAATACTTTTTATCCATTCCTCGCCATGCCTTTTGTGGGGAGTTTGATTTATTGGATTTATCAAAAATGGACGCCTGCATTTTTAAAAGGCAATAATTTAGTGCTAGATGAAATTAAGCAAGATGCTTCCTCTAAAAAGCAAAGCCAAATTAATATTTTGCTCGTCCCTCTTATTACAATTGCTGCTTGGTGTTCACATTTCGTCGGCGCGAGCGTCGGGCGCGAAGGTGTGGGGGCACAAATTGGTGCGGCCATTTCTGATTTCCACTCCAAGCTCAAACTAAAAGATGTCCCGAGCAGAAAAGATCTTTTGCGCATGGGAGTCAGTGCGGGATTTACGGCGATATTTAATACGCCGTTTTCCGGTGGAATGTTTGGGGTGGAGTTCTCAAAGTTTGGCGACTTTTCTTTCCGGCCTTTATTTTTATGTTTTGCGACCTCGCTTCTTACTTATTTTTTTAAATTGATGTTCTTTGGTTTTCATTACGAAGGCCGAGGAATTTATATCAATCACTTTTTTACTTTCTACGACTTTGTTGCTTTAGTGCTGATGGGAATAATGTTTGGGTTGTGTTCGCGCGCATTTATTTGGATGATGCATGGATTGAAAAATCTTTTTCAAGCTCATGTTCGCATCGCTTACTTGCGCCCATTCGTGGGTGGATGTTTGTTAACCGGACTTTATTTTTTAGTAGGGAGCGATCGCTATCACGGCCTCGGGCAAGAGATCGTCAATTTAAGTTTTATAGAAGCGATGAAGCCTTGGGATTTTTTATTAAAGATGCTCACTACGACTCTCTCCATTTCTGCAGGTTTTTTAGGGGGAGAGGTGATGTCGCTTTTTTATATCGGTGCGACGCTCGGGAATGTTTTAAGTCCACTCACCAGTTTTAGTTTTTCACTGGCTTCTGCCCTTGGTTTTGTGTCGGTGTTTGCCGGAGCTCTCAATACACCCTTTACCGCCATTTTTTTAACCTTAGAATTATTTCACGCAGAAGTTTTGCCTTTTGCTTTGTTTCCAATATTCTTAAGCTATTTATTTTCGGGTAACAAAACATTGTTTGCCTCTCAAGAATCCTATTGGGAAAAGCCCTTTTAGTTCATATTTTTTTATCTCTAAAAATTAAATTGAGCAGGGTATAGCCATCAAATATTTGACTATAAAATAGTTGATATTGACTCTTTTTTAGTGAATAATTTGGACTATGCTTGAAAGTCTATTTGGAAATAAATCCGCTGAAAAAGTCATGTGCTCACTTTTTTTTCATGAAGAAATTCACGCATCTCTCATCGCTAAAAATTATCAAACAGCGATCGATCCCATAAAAAAACAATTAGAAAAATTTGAAACCTCGGGCATTTTAGAATCGCGAGTGGTAGGAAGATCGAAGTTGTATCGCTTCAATGAACAACATCCCATCGTGCCCCATTTAAAAAATTTAATTGAAGCGGCTCACTTGGCCGAACGCAAACAAAATAATAAAAATGAATTTTCAATATCGTCGCATTAGAAAAGTTGTCTAAGCAAGAGGAAGTTATGAGCGAAAAAAAAATTAATGAACAAACAGTTAAACACGTGGCGGGTTTGGCCATGCTTAAAATAGAAGAAAGCGAGTTGGGCCCATACAGCGAACAGCTAAGTAAAATATTATCGCACATTGACGAACTGGAAAAAGTAAACACTGAGGGAGTGCAGATTTTTGCCAACCCCATGCGCGAGTGCATGCATTTATTTAAAGATCACTGCGATCGTCGCGAAGATGAAATCCATGCTTCACTCGGTCCTAGTTTGGTACTTAAAAATGCTCCCGACCAAAAATTAAACCAATTTAAAATCGAAGCAGTTATTGCAGAAGAATAAAATTCATCGAAAAGGCAAAATATGAAATCAATTTACGAAGCCCACTTGGCACTTAAGAATAAAAAAATGTCTGCGCTTGAATTACTGGAAAGTTGTTTGAGTAACAGATCGGAAAAAAATAATGCGTTTATCTCTGTCACTGAAGATCGGGCCAAAAGCGAAGCGATAAAAGCAGATGAAAAAATTGCGCGTGGAGAATGGACGAGTTACTTGCAAGGTATTCCTTACAGCTTAAAAGATCTCTTTGTCACGGAAGGCTTGCGCACTACTGCTGCTTCAAAAATTTTATACAATTATATTCCACCTTACGAAGGGTTTGTGGCCTCAGCATTTAAAAATGCTGGTGCTGTCTTAGTTGGTAAGGTCTCGCTCGATGAATTTGGAATGGGATCAACCAATGAGAACTCTGCCTTTGGGCCGGTGTTAAATCCTCTGAATGCTACACGCGTTCCGGGCGGATCATCGGGTGGTTCGGCTGCTTCGATCGCCGAGGGATCGAGCCTCGTTAGTATGGGAACAGATACGGGAGGATCGTCGAGATTACCCGCCAATTTTTGCGGTATCGTTGGTTTTAAACCGAGTTATGGAAGAGTTTCTCGCTTTGGTCAAATTGCCTATGCATCGAGTTTAGATCAAGCATCTCCCATGGGAAATTCTGTGTTGGATATTGGAATTGTGATGGAACATCTTTCGAAGAAAGATCCTCACGATGCCAGCCAAGTGAACTTGGGACAAATGAAAATTGTCGAAGATTTACTTAAAATAGATGGCGAGTATTTCAAAGGAAAAAAAATCGGTCTTTGCATGGAGTTAATCGATGGGTGTAAAGAAGATGTAAAAAAAGCTCTGTTGCAAGCTTTGGATTTGATGAAAAATAATGGCGCTACGATAGTGAATATCGAATTGCCCCATTTAAAATATTCTGTTTCATCGTATTACATCATCGCAACTTGCGAAGCCTCGGCTAACTTATCGCGCTACGACGGTATTCACTACGGCTATAGAAAAAGCCACAACGGTCAGCTTGAAGATACATATAAAGAATCGCGTTCGCTCGGATTTGGAGAAGAAGTTAAAAAGAGAATTTTGCTGGGCACGTACTCGCTGTCTTCCGGTTATTACGATGCTTACTACTCCAAAGCATGTAAGGTGAGAAGATTGATTGCGCAAGATTTTAACCATGCATTTTTAAATTGCGATGTGATTTTTTCTCCCGTGTGTGCATCGACTGCATTTGAATTGGGTGAAGGACCTAAAGATCCAGTGCAAATGTATATGAACGATCTCTATACGATTCCCGCCAATCTTGCGGGACTTCCCGCCTTGGCGCTTCCATTTGGCAATGGGGCAGATCAAATGCCGACGGGTTTTCAATTGATCGGAAAGCAATTTGGAGACGAAGCACTGCTTAAGTTGGGTAGATCGTTCGAAGTTTTAACAGGAAAAAAATTTTAAGTTGAGGAAAGCATGAATAGCACAGAATTAAATTCAAAACGTAATAACTATGTGGCGGTGATTGGATTGGAAGTCCACGCTCAATTGGCCACGCAAACAAAAGCTTGGTGCCACTGTGAAGTCACAGCACATGCTTTGGAAAATACCAAGGTTTGCGAAGTATGCTCGGCACAGCCAGGAACGCTTCCCGTGCTCAATAAAAAAGTGGTGGAGTTTGCAAGCAAGATGGCGATGGCCACACATTGCAAAATAAACGACCTCTCTTTCTTTGATCGCAAAAATTATTTTTACCCCGATCTACCAAAGGGATATCAAATTTCACAGTTTGAAACTCCGCTTGCGCAAGATGGATATGTGGAAATAACAAATGCAAATGGCGAGCTTAAAAAAATTAGAATTGAAAGAATTCAAATTGAAGAAGACACTGGGAAGTCGACTCACGAAGGCGAAATGTCATTAATAAATTTAAATAGAGCAGGCACTCCGCTGATTGAAATTGTAGGCAAGCCAGATATCGAAACAGCCGAAGAGGCATCCAGTTACTTAAAACAATTGCACTCCATTTTAACTTACTTGGGCGTGTGTCACGGTAATTTACAGGAAGGAAATTTTCGTTGCGACGTGAATGTGTCGATTCACAAGAAAGGGACCAATGTTTGGGGCACGCGCACGGAAACAAAAAACTTAAACAGTTTTAAGCACGTCGAAAAAGCCATTGAAAATGAAATTGAGCGCCAAGTAGAAATTTTAGAGAGTGGTGAAAAAGTTATCCAGCAAACTTTGGGCTTCGACCCCGAGACACTCAAAGTAAAAGTGCTACGAACAAAATCAGACGCGCACGATTACCGCTATTTTCCAGAGCCGGATTTGATTCCCTTGGTGATCACTGAGCAAGAAAAAACAAAATGGATGAATGAGCTTCCGGAACTTCCTAAAGTTAAACAGGAAAGATTTGTTCAAGATTACTCCCTTCCCGTTTACGATGCAGAAGTTTTAACGGCAGATAAAAACCTCGCTCATTACTTTGAACAAGTGGTTAAAAATTACAAAGGCGAACCGAAAAAAGCTTCGAATTGGATTATGGTGGAGCTACTGCGCTTGCTAAATGAATTTAATATCGATGTGCAGAAGTCACCCGTCAGCGACTTTGAATTGGCAGAATTGTTAAACGCCGTGTTTGAAGGAAAAATTTCCGGTAAGCAAGCCAAAGATGTTTTTATAAAAATGTTCGATGAGAAAAAAGGTGCCTTAGAGGTCATTAAAGAATTGGGCCTAGTGCAAATTTCCGATACCAGTGCCCTTAAAGAATTGGCCGAAAAATTAGTTGCAGCACATCCGACGCAAACGGAGCAATACTTGTCGGGTAAAGATCGACTCTTTGGATTTTTTGTTGGCTTGGTCATGAAAGAAACCAAGGGACAAGCGAATCCTCAAGTCGCCAACGATGTGATGCTCGAAGTTTTAAATAAACTTAAAAAATAAATTATAGGAACAATCCATGTCTAAAAAAATTAAAGTTTTATTGGCGATCTTTTTTGTTTTTATCTTGGGAACAGTGGGGGCGTTTTACTATCTCGCAAGTCTACTCACTCCAGAAAATGTAAAGGAAGCGATTATTGCACAAAGTTCAAAGGTTTTTCCACTGGCAAAAATTGAACTTGGTGACGTTGGGATTAATGCAGGATTTAATTTTAAGATAAACTTATCAAGGTTTCGTTTAAGTCAAAATATTAATGAAACAGAAATGGAACTTATGTCAGTCGATGACTTCGTGGTTAAAATACCTTTTTGGGCCATTGTCACAAACGGTGGAGTCATTGAAGTAAAAATGGACCGACCCAGAATTAATTATCATGAATTTAAAGAAGGTAATAATTGGACTTTGGCACTTGCAAAAAAAACAGAAGTGGAAAATAAAGCCGAGAAATCTGTCGTTGAAAATAATTCTAAACAAGAGCTTAGCTCGATATCATTTTTTAAAAATAGTAAAATTAATGTGCGATTTAATGATATTGTTTTTAAATATCAAAGAAAAGATGCAAGCAAAGGAGAAGTGATTGTTTCTCGCTTTGTTTTTAAAGGTATAAATTTAAAAACCCCAACTGTCTACGAATTACAATCTCATATTGATTTTAATAAAAACCCCACTGATAAAATGAGTTTTGATGTACTCGCAATTGGACAACTTAATTTAAAAGGGCTTAACGATAATGGTCCAATTACATCAAAGTTAAATATCAAGATGAACAATTTTAAAAAATCCAACTTTGAAGGAAAGCTTCCAGATTTTTCGACAGATTTAGATTTTGAATTAATTGATGGTGGGAAGCTTCAAGGACAATTTGTCGCAAGTTTTGAAGGTCAAAATAAAATTTCAGCAAAGTTTTTCCATAACAGAGAGACGCTTCTTGAAGATTTGGTAATAGATATTGCGCTCAAAGACTTACAAGGAATGCTTCCAAAGTCACTAAGTTATGTAGATTTATCCAAAGCGAAATTTCAAGCCAGAGGGAAAATAGAAATTGCTGAAGATAAGAAAATAAATCCTCAAATAAGTTTTTCCCTTTCTCCAAGTATAATTGTCAATAAAGATGGAATGATCGCCAATACTACTGGGAGTGGAGAGTTAAAGGGTGAGAGCTTTACATCAAAATTTAATGTAGAAACTTTTGATGGATTGATATCATCTCAAGTAAAGGCAGCACTCAATTATGAGTATCTTATGGACTTTGATAAAATGTCTCCCGTATTAGTGTCGGTATCAGCGACGGGGCTTAAAATTCCAGAAAAATTTATCAAGTCAAAAATGTGGGAAAAGAAAGCAGAGACGAGTGAAGGTGATGTAAGTAATTCTACTCAAGTCAAAAAAATAAATGAACCCAACATGGTCAAACTACCACCGGTTCAAATAAATTTAGAATGGTCTAATATTCTTATTGCAAAAGAAGAATTTCACGGAAAAGGAAAAATTGCATCGGCAGGAAATAAATTATCAGTCGAGAATTTTCAGTTTAAGTTTTCTAAAGGCAATGGTGTCTATTCTCAAACAACTTTACTTGCTCATAAAAACCATGAAACGAAGTTTAGTTTTGAAATGCAAAACCTCAATCTCGATTCCTTTCAAGCATTTCTTCCACCGTTTGTGGAGAATTTTAGTGGAACATTTAATGGAAAAATCATGGGGCAAGTGACTCTCTTTAAGTCGCTAGATAAAAAACCAATCTATGACATCGCCGTTGCCCTAGAAGCCAAGAAAGGAGAGATTAAAAAATTAAATATCGGGCAATATATTTCACCAATACTTAATAGTATACCACTGGTGAAAGATAAAATGAAAGAGAAGTCACTCGATAAAGAATTAAAACTTGATGGTAATTTTGAAACACTTAACCTTAAAGGCCAATTTAGTCATCTCTCCTATAAGTTGAGTTCGTTTGAGTTTGATGGCATAGATAAAAAAGTTAAACTGCAGGGGGCGGGTGATATTTTTCCTATCTCAGAAAATCGCAAATCGCAAATAGATGTTCAATATACAGATGGCACGGGAAAAATTTCAGAAGTTTTATTAAAAAACACTGGAACTAAAGTTCTGCCATTGAGAGTTTCAGGTCCTGGTTTTGAACTTAAACCTGAAATAAATTACACACTCGAAAAAATTGCGAAGGGAGCAATCAAAACCAAAGGTGAGGAAAAATTAAAAGAAGTAGTTCAAAAAAATATAGAAAAAATTATTCCCGAGAATACTAAAGAGAAAGTTCAAGGTTTATTAAACGGGTTATTTAAAAAGAAGTAAGGATCTTTATGTCGAATATATTATTACCTTTAAAATTTGAAAACGATGGACTAAAGCTCCTCGATCAAAGATTGATACCTGCAGAAGAAGTATATCTTCATGCTAAAAATCACGAGGATTGTTTTCGGGCCATTGAAGACATGGTGGTGAGGGGAGCCCCTCTGATTGGCTTCACTGGTATTTGGGGTCTAGCTCTTTATATTAAAAATAATCCTAAGTGTAGTTTTGAACAATTTGTGCGAGCAGCTGAGTACTTAAAAAGTGCTCGCCCTACCGCTATTAATCTCGCCTATGAGATCGATAAGTGTGTGGAGATCGCTCGCAGTCAAACACATATGAATACGATGTATGATATCTTAGTTCGCTATGCTCAAGGTGAAATGCAAGCCCTATATGAAAAAAATTACAAAATGGCGATCACTGCAGAAGTTGAATTAGAAAAAATTTACGGCCCTCGACCTTTGAACTTAATGACTATTTGTAATACGGGGACGCTCGCTTGTGGTGTGATGGGGACGGCTTTGGGAGTGATCTCACATATGCATAAAATGAATAAGTGCAAACATGTTTATGCTTCAGAAACCAGGCCCTACTTACAAGGGTCTAGATTAACCAGTTTTGAATTATTAAAAGAAGGAATATCTCACGAAGTCGTCGTAGAAGGTGCAGCTTCATACTTAATGAAAAACAAAATGGTTGATGCCATTTTTGCTGGAGCGGATCGTATTGTCGAAAATGGAGATACGGCCAATAAAATTGGCACTAGTAGTTTAAGTATTATTGCTAAACATTATGGCATTCCATTTTATATCGTTGCGCCCATAAGTTCTTTTGATTTAACAATGAAATCAGGTACAGAAATACCAATAGAATTAAGAGATCCCAAAGAAATACTAACTTATAAAAAAATTCCTATTTCTCACCCCGATGCAAAGGCACTTAATCCAAGCTTTGATGTGACAGATGCAGATTGTATTCGAGGAATTATTTGTGAAAATGGAATGATTCAGCCTGTTTCAAAGGAAAATGTATTAAAAGTTGTTAAAGGGTAAAAATATGAATGAGCTCCGAGCTTCCATCGACATTGGATCGAACACGACTCTACTCCTAGCGGGAATTGTGAAAAATGGAAAACTTGAAAATGAACTTTTGAATTTATCGACCGTGACTAGTTTAGGTGCAAAACTTGATCAAACCAAGAAATTTCAAAATGAATCTATGGATGCAACGTTTGAAGCGCTTAAGAATTACCTGAGTGAATGTGAAAAATTAGGGATCCATAAAAATGATATTCTTATCACGGCTACTGAAGCATCTAGAGTTGCAACGAATGCGCCAGAGTTTTTTGCAAAAATATTTCAAGAGTTAGGATTAAAGGTAGAAGTGATTTCAGGTGAAAAAGAGGCTGAACTGACGACAAAAGGAGTTCTCTCTGATTTAAAAACGAAAGATTTATATTCGATTATTATGGATATCGGCGGAGCTTCAACCGAGCTGATTCACTATGGCCATCAAGAAAATAAAATTCTTGAAAGTTACAGTTTTAAAGTAGGAGCTGTGCGGTACTATGATTGGATGGCCGAAAATAATGTAACAACGAAGTGTTCTCTCTTGGGTCTTGATCGCATTAGTCATTTTAGGAAGAATAAAATTATTGCGGTGGCAGGAACCATGACAGCACTTGCTGCGGTCTACTTAAACTTAAAAGAATTTGATGAGCAGAAAATAAATGGAATGAAGTTAACCATCAGCCATTTGCGCATGCTTTCGCTCGCTATTTCTAAAACGACGGAAGAAGAAATGGTTAAGCATTATCCTTATCTCGGGAAAAGGGCAAAAACTCTTTATGCTGGTTCCTTGGTAGCAATTTTATTCGCGGAACATGCCGATGTTGAAGAATTTGAAATTTCCACTCGTGGATTAAGATATGGTACACTTATTCATGGGATTAATTAAGGAGTCGACAATGAGTTCTGAACAATCAATTGTTAGGTTTTCAAAACACCAAATGATTTTGCGCGAGGGGCAGTCTTCTTCTTTTTTATATTTAGTCAAAACTGGGCAAGTACATCTTTATAATGTTGAAAATAAAAATATTGTTTTACAAGAAGTACTTGGGCCAGGCGATGTGGTGAATGAAATTTCCGTCATTATGAAAAAATCAATGCATGCTTTTGTAATAGCTGCTAATGAGACTGAACTAGTTAAAATTGAGGCAAATGAAATACGTTCAGCAATGAAAGAATCACCCGATTGGGTGGAAAACATTTTTAAGACACTTTGTTTAAGACTTGATAACACCAACAAGTTGATTGAAGAGCATCGCCTGCTTAATCAAATAGATCGAACAAATATTAAAATGGATCGCGAGACTGAGCTAGTTTATTTAAAACTTGCGACGGCGCAAGTTAGCTAAAACTTCGATGATTTTATTTTGCGCTCGCGGGATATCCCTTTTTTCTGTCTGGTATGTCGTCTTCAGGACTCTAAAAGCTTCTTCGGCATATTGGCGTTCACACAATGAGAGTAACCGTCTTTGAAAAGCACTTTCAACATTTTTAATCGCCATTCCAAGAATGGGAGCGGTGATAGCTTGAAATATTAGTTTGAGTTCCTCGTCTCGCAAGGAATCTAGATCCGAAAAGGTAAAACATTGTTCACTTAGTTCTTGCGCCAGTTGAGGATTTTTTACTTTTAAATTTTTAAGCAAAATCGCGCGCTCACTTCTCGGCATCATTTGAAGCATTTCTATAATTTGAGCTTTGCCGTTAATAAAAATTGAATTGTTAATGTCCATGAAGTGATCCTTTCTTAAAATGTTTCAATTTATGCATCAAATTTACTTTTCTCTTTGAGGTATTTCTGCTTTGCTACATCCAATGTTCTTTTATGAGATTCGAGTAATTCTTCGATTTCAGTTTTTTGACTTAATTTGATTTCGCCCACTTGTTCGGAGTGTGTTTTTTTTAAATTATCTAGTTCCTGATTCATGCGATTATTTTCTTCTTGTATAGATTGTGATTGGCGTTCGCGAATTTGAGATAGCTTTTGTTCTTGTTCATTTTTGAGTCGTGAGATTCGAGAATCATAGTCGTCGCGCATTCTTTGAATATCACCTTCCCGTTTTTTAACTTCGGTTTCGTATTGACGAATATTTTCAGAGCGAGTTTTTTTAATTTCATTCTCGTGACGTTTATTCTCAACTTCGAGATGTTTTTGGGCCTTCACTTGATTTATTTCTGACATACAATTCCTCGTGCCAAGTTTAAAAAATGGCCTTAAGATAATGTTACGTTGTTCAATTTTTAAAATGTAGGAGGCAAAATATGTCTACAGTTCATAAGCGCGTGTTTTTAGTTAGTGGAAAAAGAACGCCATTTGGAAAATTTGGTGGAAGTTTAAAAGATATTACTCCAGTTGACCTGGCAGTATTTGCCTCAAAAGCTCTCATTGACGAATTACAAATTTCTCCTGAAAAAATAGATCAAGTATTGCTCGGAAACGTGATAACTTCTTCGACTGATACGATGTATGGCGGTCGTCATTTAGCATTAAAATTAGGCTGTAAACTAGAGACTCCTGGTCTTGTGGTTAATAGATTGTGTGGTTCAGGAATCGAAGTTATTTTACAAGCTGCAAATTTGATCAAATTGAACCAAGCAGATTGCGTCCTTGCAGCAGGAACGGAAAATATGTCCATGGCACCACATCTTACTTATGGTGGTCGTTTTGGAACAAAGTATGGACAATTAAAAAATGTCGATATGCTTTTGGATGCATTGACTGATCAGTACGCACAAACACCAATGGGCATTACTGCAGAAAATCTAGCAGTTAAAAATCAAATCTCACGACAATCATGTGACCATTTTGCAGTAGAATCACACGCTAGAGCGAGCAAAGCTTATCAAGAGCAGTTGTTACAAGGGGAGATCGCAACGGTCAAATTGAAAAAAGGTGAGTTAAACGTTGATGAGCATCTTAGAGCAGATACAAGTCTAACTGAGCTGGAAAAATTAAAACCAAGTTTTATAGAAAATGGCGTCGTTACAGCAGCGAGTGCCTCTGGTGTAGTCGATGGAGCAGCTAGTGTGTTGATTGCGTCGGAAGAATTTGTCGCGAGAGAGGGACTAAAGCCAATTGCAGAAATTATTGATGGAGTTGTTGTCGGTGTCGATCCTAAGATTATGGGGATAGGACCGAGTCCTGCAATTGAAAAACTTTTAAATCAAAATAGTATGCAAAAAAATCAAATTGATCTTTTTGAAATCAATGAAGCCTTTGCCGGACAAACTTTAGCTTGCATGAAAGAGTCAGATATTAATCACGATAAAATTAATGTTTGGGGAGGAGCAATTGCTCTCGGGCATCCCCTGGCAGCATCGGGGGTTAGAATTACCTATACCTTGGCTCGCCAACTAAATCACTATAATAAACAGTTTGGTATTGCATCTGCTTGCATTGGTGGAGGACAAGGTATCGCTATTTTACTGAAAAAGGTTTAGTGCATCGGGATTTTTTATACCTCCATCAATTCAGCTTTTAAAATGAATCTATATAGGTAAAGTTTTCAAAACTTGAAAATTAAACTCTGAGGAGTATATGTATCATTTAACACAAGATGATTTTAATCAATTCAGAACTTGGCTCAATCTAAACTTGGATGGATTAACCTGGCAGGGAAGATTTAAAAAAGAATTTGAGCAATTTTGGGATAGCTTTTTTGTATCTGATGTCACACTCGATGTGATGAGTGATCGTTTTAAATATGCCCATCAGGAAGTTCGAATTGGTTCATTGTCGTCTTGGTTTTTATGGTTGAGAGATAAATTTATAGCCTACCTTTTCGTACAGAAAAATTTTTCAATTGAAGAGTTGCACTTACAACTAAAAATAAATTTAAGTGTCGTCTCAACCATCTTAAGAAATTTCTTAGTGGAAGAATTTCCATATTTAGAAGAGGAGTTGTCGGGAAAATTTTTAGTGAGTAATGCCTTAAGCCCCAATTTGAAATTAACTTATAATCAGCTTAAAAATCAACTTTCGATTCCAGAAATTACTGTTGGTACGAGAGATGATGACTTCATGCCATCTATGGAAGTAACTCTTTTTGAAGATTGGACTAAATTTACCAGAAAAATGAAAAATGACTTTGCTAAAAATCAATTTGATTTAAAAGAGGCGAGCAGAAAAAATTACTTTATGAGCTTAATTAAAATTACTCAGGAAGTTTTTGTTTTACTCATTGTTTTTAGCATAAGTTTTTATGCTTTAAAAAAGGGAAATCAATGGTACGAAAAAAGTCTCATGACAAAAGTAAGTATTTATGAACCAAAGTTTAGCTCGATTGCAAAAAATATTTTCTTCAAAGGGAATGAGGTACAAGTAGCAGCAGATTTTAAATTAAATTACAATGAGATTAAAGATATTACAAAGGGTGAAATCCCCACAGAATTTTTTGATCCAGAGAAATATGAAGAAGAGACCGAAGTGACTCTCTCTTCAACTGAGTCTATACCAAGAGACTTTTCCGAAGCCGATAAAGAGTCAAGTGAGTATGAAGGAGATGCTGAAAACCCCAATGGACTTAGAGAAGTAAAAGACGGAAAAATTAAAATTTATCGCTTAATGATGTCTTCAACAAACACTTATGGATCGCGCGATAAGATTGTTAAACTGGCCAAAAAATATGCCGCGGAACCCGTCGGCGAATCTTCTCCTGGTCAAGATGTCCCAGGAGGTGTTTACTTTCATTTAAATGTACCGCGCAAGGAATTAAAAAATTTTTTAAGCGAAACTATGTTAGTTGACCAAGCCAAACTCTATGAAAGCAATGCCTCAAATATCAAGTTATCACCTGGAAAAGCTAGAGTTTTTATTATGGTGAAATCTATTTAATGTAAGTGAAAGAGTTTCAAATGGGTCTTATATATCTTTGAAAATTTTTTCGAGTTCTATTATGAGTTCTTTGCGATCGTGGTCTTTTTTGTAGTCGTTTACGTTCATTTTTTTTAACAGCTGAATTAAATTTACACCCTCAGTGGTTTTTAAATGAACCCACATAAACTCATAATCCTTAATGGCCAATTTTTTCAAGGCGATAAATTCATTTTGATTTATTTTTTCCAGAGCATTATTGAATGCCGTTTGTTGAGCTATTTCTATACTATCAAAAATTTCAATTCCATTTTCGTTGCCGAGTGGGGTGCGAGCAAGTTCTTGGCAAGGTTGCAGTTCCATTGCCTCAGCACGTTGGTAGAGGTTGGGCCAAAGAATCATACCAATCAAAATGAAATGAATTTTAATTTTTTGCATAAGCCCTCTTTTGAGTATGAACGCTCTCCTGACCAGTATAAATTATTTATTTAAAATGACTATATGGTAAAATTTTATTAGGGAGTTGAATTATGAAAAAAGCTGTAAATTTCACCTTATATTTTCTCATTGCTGCAACAATTATAATGCGCATTCCAACTTTTTTACATAATACAGAGAGGGAGAAAACAAAAATTCCCCTTATCTCACTAATTAAAAATAAAGATGATCAGGTTAATTTTTATTTTCCCAATCAATCCCAAAAATATGTCTTACTTTTTTGGTCGGTAAATTGTCTTCCGTGTATTGTCGAACTTGATCGATTAAATCGAGCCGTTAAAAACAATGAGCTAAAACCAGATCAAATTATTCCAATTAATCTAGATGGGGATTATGAACTCTATAAAAAATTTCTTTTGAAAAAAAGATATGGCTTAAACTTGTATTTTGATAAGTCAAACGAGTTAAGCCAGTTTTTAAAAATTCAAGTCACTCCAACAATTGTGTTCCTCGACTCGACAAAAACAATTGTAAAAATGAATTCTGGTATCCAATGGAATTTAGTTTCGGGAATCGATCAATTTCTTAGGCACTAAGTGCTTACATTTGACTATCGGGAATGGAGTAAAGTCCTTTTAAATTTCGCAATAAGTGGTGGGCTTTACCGAGGTAGTACCATTGACGAAAAAATCCGATTGTCATTGATACAAAAAATCCTAAAACAACACCCGAGTGAGTTGTTTTTTGCACGAGTCCTGTATCGGTTGCTCCTCCGAGCAGAAAAGCAATCATCCCGAGGACTAGCATGAGAATGGACCAAGGGATGGTTTGTCTTTTTGAGCGATCGGAATCCTCGACCATTTTTTTTGTTTTTTCAATGTATGGGGCGAGATCAGTTGGTGCTTCTTCAAAGAGCTCGTGCATGTTTTGTCCAGTGCTCACAATGTAATAGACATTTTTGACGAGCCTAGAAACTCCAATGAAATAAAACATGACAAAGGCTTGTGCGAATATAGTGTACAAAAAAGCAGGAATGGCCAGCTGGATATGGCTAAACGGCAATGAGACAAGTTGTAAAGCAATGAGTACGGTTAACAAGATTCCAACAAACATAAGTGCGATTAATGTGCGAAGTAGATTGGCCATATTTTACTCTGTATAATTGAGTTATCAATTGTCATGATAATGTAGATTTGCTATTTATCATTATCATTAATTAATTGAAAGCAACTTTATATGACAGAGACAAATTCCTCAGGAAAAAAGTCCGGTAAATTGATTTTAGAAAATCCTTTTATTGGTAGTTTAATTGTCCCCATTGCCATCGTTTTGGTCGGCGCACTTATTATTTTCGGTGTAACCAAGCTCTTATCATCTGATCGCTCATATCGCGACCTCGTGGATGAGTTGCAATCGAAGACCTTTGGTAATAAGTGGGTCGCAGCTTACGAATTATCAAAAAAGTTAAATTCTTCTCAAATACCTAAAAGTGACTACCCTTGGTTGGTGGAGAACTTGTCCCTTGCTTATCTCAGCTCTGCAGACCCTCGCACCAGAGGATTTATCATTGCCGCTTTAGGCTCTATGCGCGAACCCCTCTCCAAGAATATTATTTTGAAAGCCCTAAGTGATAGCGATAAAGAAGTTCAGTTTCATGCCGTTGTTGCTCTTGGCAATTTGCCAAAAGAATCAATGACAGGTGGGCAGTTCGATTCCTCCCTGCTCATTGAAAAACTTAAAGGTGATGATCAGCTATTAAAGCAATCTGCAATGCTTGTGCTGGCCACATTTAAAGTTGCAGAAGCTCAAGATCTTATTCGACCTTTTTTGCGAGATCAGAATGTCATCTTAAAATATTCGGCAGCAACGGCCCTTATTAACTTCCAAGATGAGGTTGCTTTGGAAGTTTTAAGTGAAATTCTTTTACTTAAGGAGCCCGCGTTAAAAGAAAAGGACCCTTTAACATCGCTTGATGCAAGTCAGATTGCTGACTTTAAGATGGGTGTATTGCTGGCTTTAAATAATACTAAATGGACGAAGTTAAACGATAAACTCGAAGAAGTAGTAAAAGTAGAATCTAATGCAAAGATTGCTTTAAAAGCGAAAGATACTTTAATTAACTTGAAAAATTAAACGGCTCTACGCATAATCTTCTTATCGATTATTTTTTTACTTATTGCTGCATTTTGAAAATGTGATTTGTGTGTGTTGTTTATTGAGGACTAAATATGAATGAAGAAACAAAACAAAGTTTAAATCGACGCGAATTTTTTAGCTACGTTACTGTTGGATGGGTCATGTTTTCAGCAGCTGCTGGTGGATTGGTTTCACTCGTTTTGAGATATCTTTATCCCAACGTTAATTTTGAACCAGAGATGGATTTCATTGCAGGAGCACCAGCCGACTATGCCAATGGAGTCGATGAGAGATGGAAAAATGCTTACGGTGTTTGGATGGTGAAGCAAGAAGGAAGGCTTGTCGCATTGTCGAACATTTGTACACACTTAGGCTGCATTCCAACTTGGTTACCAGCAGAATTAAAATTTAAATGCCCATGTCACGGTTCAGGTTACTATATGAGTGGTGTCAACTTTGAAGGCCCTGCCCCAAGACCACTTGAACGATATAAAATCAGCTTGCAAGCAGACGGGAAGATTAAAGTTGATAAAACAAAAGTTTTCCGTCAAGAAAAAGGCGAGTGGGATTCTAAAGAAGCTTTTATTGAAGTTTAATTAATAATTTTTTGAAGTGAGTGTTTTATGTCAGGTAAAGGTATTGCAGAATTAGTTCGCGAAACCCAAGTTTGGAAATCAATTTTTAGACATGGTCCTCCGACGAATTCAAGAAACAGAGCTGCAGTTGTTGCAGGGAACGTTTTTCTTCATTTGCATCCCATTAAATTAAAAAAGTCTGGTGTTGAGTTAGGATACACATGGTGTATGGGGGGATTAACATTTTTTATCTTCCTCGCTCTAACTGTTACCGGTCTTCTTCTTATGTTTTATTATCGTCCAACTGCTGAGTATGCATACAATGATATTATAGCATTGCGCGAGCACGTGCCATTGGGGATTATGCGCGAGATTCATCGTTGGGGTGCCCATGCCATGGTTATTACAGTTTGGTTGCACATGTTTAGAGTTTTTATGACAGGTTCATACAAACCACCTCGTGAATTCAACTGGGGGATTGGGGTAATACTCTTGGTTTTAACTCTTCTCCTTTCATTTACGGGATACTTACTACCATGGGATCAGCTGGCAATTTGGGCGATCACTGTAGGTTCGAACATGGCTAAAGCAACGCCATTTCTAGGTCACGGTGGACCGGGGGCAATGTTGGCGCAAATTGGTGATTTCGTCATGGTTTCAAGTAAGAACGACGTTCGTTTTCAGTTGTTAGGCGGTCGATTTGTAGGTGAGCCAGCGCTGCTACGTTTTTATATTTTACATTGTGTTTTTATTCCACTTGTAGTGGGTGTGTTGATCGCAGTTCACTTTTGGAGAGTGCGAAAAGATGGTGGGATTTCAGCTCCATTATAGTGTTTAATTCCAATCTTTAAGAGAGAAAGTATTTAAGGAAAAATATATGTTAAGAGAACTTGTAAATAGAATTTCGGACCCGATTATCTCTTTTCCATTAGTAACTTATCTTTGTTACTTAATGTTTAAGCATTATAGAGTCGTCGGTACTAAAAAATTTGCTTGGTTAACAACTGCGATTCTCGTGCCGGTCACTATTTGGTTTTTGGCTGATCCAAATTTTTTCTTAATTATTAAAACACCAGATAATATTCCTATCGTGATTCTTCTAGTCCTAGTTGGTTTTTTAACTTGGTATGCAATTTATCGCGCAGCTTTAAATGATGCTCGACTAGAACAAGGCTTAGGCCCTATCGAAGGAACACCAGAGAATCGTGAAAAAGTTTGGTGTTGGCCCAATCTCGTTTATACAGAATTGTTTGCCATTATTGCGACAACAGCATTTCTCGTTGTTTGGGCTATTATTTTTAAAGCCCCGTTAGAAGAGCCAGCAAACCCTACGTGGGCACCTAACCCAGCAAAAGCTCCATGGTACTTTTTAGGATTGCAGGAAATGCTTGTTTATTTTGATCCTTGGATGGCCGGTGTTGTTTTACCAGTCCTAATCATTGTGGGACTTGTTGCCATTCCTTATATTGATACTAATCCGAAAGGAAATGGGTACTATACTATTGCCGAAAGAAAAATGGCAGTTGGGCTTTTTGGTTTTGGGTGGTTAGTACTATGGATTTACCTCATTATTATTGGGGTTTTTATGCGTGGACCAAACTGGACTTTTTATGGGCCTTTTGAATATTGGGATCTGCATAAAGTTGTTTCAGAATATAACGTTAACTTGTCAGAAATTATTTGGATTAAAATGCTTGGAACTGGAATGCCAAAAAATCTTATCGTTAGAGAGATTTTTGGAATTATCGTTTCCGTAGCATATATTTTGATGCTTCCACCACTAATTGTTAAGTGCACTCAAGCTGGTAAAAAGCTTTATGATGATTTAGGTTCAATCCGCTATCATATTTTAGTTCTACTATTTTTAATCATGATGAGTTTACCAATAAAAATGGTTTTAAGATGGTTATTCCAACTAAAGTACATTGTGGCTCTACCTGAATGGGAACTAAACCTCTAATTAAAATTTTCATTACTTTGAAGGAAAGATATTTATGAGTGAAAACAAAGAACCAGGAATGGCTTACGAAATGCCAAAGTTACACAAGATCATGGCGATCTTGTCCTTTGTCTTTTTTGTGACAACAATTTGGGTTTTTCTAGATGACTATATTAGACCTTGGAAAGCAATTCAAATTGAAGCAATGCAAATTCAACGTCGCCACACTGTGGAAGCCTTAAAAGCGGCTGAGAAAGAATTGGATCAAGCAAAATTAAAAGAACTTAGCGTTAAGCTCGAGCAAGGTGAGCAGATTGTTGCGAGTCGAAAGAAGGAAATTAAGGAAGTTGAAAAAGAACTTTCTAAAGTTATTGCTAAAATTACAAAGCAAAACATTGATAATGGTTTATTTAATGCCGATTCTAGTGCTGTGAATTTTCAATACGAAAGTGCACTCGCTCATGGGGATAAGAAGAAGGCTGATGAGAAGCTTAAAAAATTACACCAACTTAAAAAGAGTTTTGATTTAGGTAAAGATAATTTAAAGTTTTTAACTAGTGAAGAGAAAGCCATTAGAACAAAGTTAGCGGAGTTAAATGCGGAAGTTTCAACCGTTGACAAAGAAATGAAAGAAGTCACCGGAAAAATTGATTTGTTAAAGGTCGCTAAGTCACAAACAGATATGAGTCCGGTTTTCTTTTTAAGAAACATGCCGTTTATTGATTTTCTTGATCCAACAATCAAAATTCACCAAATCGTAGTTAATAATGTGACAGACGATCGCTACTTTCAACAAGTTCCAAAAGTTGATCGCTGTATAACTTGTCACACATTTATTGATAAGCCAGGATTTGAAAAAGAGAAGAATCCATTTAAAACTCACCCTAAATTAGATTTGATGGTAGGGATGGAGTCTCCTCACCCAATGAAGCAAATTGGATGTACTTCTTGTCACGGTGGTGAAGGTCATAGGGTCAATGATTTTAATTCTGCCGCCCATATGCCTAATGATAAAAAACAAGAGAAAGAGTGGATTGAAAAATACGGATGGCACGAACCGCATAAAGTTCCACAGCCAATGTTTAGACTCTCTCAAACTGAAGCTGGGTGCGTAAAATGTCATAGTGGTGTTGAATTGATTAAAGGTGCCACGGTTCTTAATGAAGGCCGCATGTCCATGGAAAAATATGGATGCTATGCTTGCCATAAAATTGAAGGTTGGGAGCATAAAAGAAAGCCAGGTCCATCACTTTTAAAAATTGCTTCAAAGGTAGATAAGGAATGGTTTAAAGGATGGGTTTGGTCTCCAAAATCATTTAATGCACATTCAAAAATGCCAAGTTATTTTATGCAGTCAAATAACTCCAAGCCAGAGTTTGTTAAGAAAAATATTGTAGAAGTAAATGCCATGGCTGAATACATTTGGGAAAAGTCAAAAACTTATGAACCGAATGAAAGATACAAAGTAGGTAATGGAGAAAATGGTAAAAAACTCATTGGAGAAATTGGATGTCTCGGGTGCCACGGAGTTGAAGGTTTAGAGGACCAATCTAAAAAAATTGGTGCTTACTCTGGGCCATATTTAACAGGAACGGGTTCAAAAGTCTCAGGTGACTGGCTCGTTTCTTGGCTTAAAAAGCCATGGCATTATCAAGAAGATACCATCATGCCTTCGATGCGCTTAACAGACTCGGAAGCAAATGACATTGCAACTTACTTGCTAAGCTTGAGAAATAAAAAGTTTGATAGTCTTAAATTTGCAGAGTTAGACAAAGCAACCAGAGATGAGCTTTTAGTTGATTACTTATCTTCTTTTGAAACGATAGAGTCGGCTAAGAAGAAGGTCGCTGTTATGAGCGATAGAGATAAAACTCTCGATCTCGGAAAGCGCTCAATTGGTAAATATGGATGTTTTTCTTGTCACAATATTGAAGGCTTTGACGGTTATGCTGGTATCGGGCCAGAGTTAACGAAAGAAGGATCTAAACCAATTAACCAATTTGGTTTTGGTATTCAGCACGATGTACCCCACCATCGAGATGCATGGATTACAGCTCACCTGCAAAACCCAAGAAGATGGGATATTGGAATTGATAAGAAGTTTCGCGATATTCAGTTGATGCCAAATTTCTACATTAATGAAACAGAAGCTAAAAAAATTACTGTTGCTCTCCTCGGACAGGTAGCTGATGTTGTGCCTCTTGCTGGACAAAAACGACCCAATGAGCATGAAGCACTCTATAACGATGCGATGAAATTAGCTGGTAAGTTTAATTGCGTAGGCTGTCATCAAATTGATGGAATGAGAGGAGACATCTTAAAGGCGTACGAAGAAGATATTAATTTAGGTCCACCGATTCTTGTCAACCAAGGACATCGTGTGCAGGCTGACTGGTTCCACCATTTCCTTGGAAATGTTCAAACCATCCGACCAAATTTACAAATTAGAATGCCAAGCTTTAATTTATCCTTGCAGGACAAAAATAGAATTGTAAATGGTTTCCAAAACGGGGCGAAGCAAGGTTTCTATGAAGATCCAGCGGCAGAAGTTGTGTGGGCTCCAGGTGAAAGAGAAGAAGCTCAAAAATTGTTTAATGCTTTAAATTGTACTTCTTGTCACTCTATCGGATTTAATAGCGCGACTCCAATGGCACCAGATTTACACAAGGCTGGAAAAAGATTGCGCCCTTCTTGGATCAGAAAGTGGTTAACAAATCCACAAGCGATTATGCCTAACACTTCAATGCCACAATTCTTTGGTGAAGATGGAAAATCTCCAGTTGAGCCAAGTTACTTTGGAGGAAGTGGAGAAAAGCAAATAAATGCTTTAACGAAATTAGTAATTGAACTTGGTGGTGTAAATACACCTTCGAAGAAAAAGTAAAAGATTAGGGAGTCAAATTCATGGGACATTCAAAAACACATGATGGGCCAGTCGTTTATAACGATGAACAATTTGGAAATGCCAGCCCAGGTAAAATAGGGATGTGGTTATTCCTGGTTACTGATGCAATGTCGTTCTCGGGCTTTCTGATAGCTTATGGAATTTTAAGAGCGACGAAAGATTGGCCAAATCCAACTGAAGCTTTGGGCGGAGTCGAGCTCTCTGGTTTTATGACATTTCTGCTTATTTGTAGTTCGGTGTCAATGGTCTTGGCAATTGATGCTTGTAAACGAAAAAATAGAAGTGGGATGTTAAATTGGCTGATGGCCACTATTGTTGGTGGTGCTGCATTTTTAGCGATTCAAGTTTACGAGTATTATCATTTATCACATGCGATGGGGATGACGTTTAGCACTTATGCCCATGGGAATAATTTATTTGCGTCAACTTTTTTCGCGATAACTGGTTTTCACGGACTTCACGTATTATCAGGGGTGATATATTTAATCGTCATGTATATTTTAGCTTATCGTGGAGACTATGATAATGGCGATTATAACATGCTAGAAATTGCAGGATTGTTTTGGCACTTTGTTGACCTAGTTTGGATTCTCGTCTTTACCTTTATTTATTTATTATAATAACGATGAACAAGTACTTATTATTATTTTTTATTTTTATTCAACAGGACTTGCTCGCTTGTCCGACCTGTTTAGGTTTAAATCCTAATGATAAGTACTTTACTTATGTCATCTTGTTTTTTATTGCTCTTGCTACATGTGTAATTCTCTTTTTATTAAGAACTTGTTTTAAATATAAAGACATTAATAAAGTGATTGAGTCGAATCAAAAATAATAATGAAAAAAGTTCAAACAAGTGACAAAAGCGCTTACGCCCTTATTATGCTTACGAGCGTATTGGTTTTCGCATTTTTAGTTTGGCTCATTTATTTTAAACCAACAGCAACCACCCAAGGATCGTGGGTTTCTTACCTGCCAACGCTTAATGCTGTATTGAATACCTTGACGACTCTTTTTCTTATCTGGGGTTACATATTTATTAAACGCCTCGATAAAAAAAATCACGTGAGGTGCATGTTAAGCGCGACAACCACATCATTTTTCTTTTTACTTTCATATATCACTTATCATCACTTTCAAGGAGATACTAAGTTTACGGGAATCGGATTGGTGAGGTCGGTTTATTTTTTTATTTTGATTTCTCATATAGTTTTATCCGCCTTTCAAGTGCCACTAATTTTGATAACTTTATTTCATGCTTTCCGTAAAAATTTTGAAAGTCATCGCAAAGTGGCTCGCATCACTTTTCCGATTTGGCTATATGTATCCACAACAGGCGTTCTTATTTATATTTTTTTAAACCATCTATGAAAAGTGTCCATGGTATCGATTATCAAGTTGAGTTACGTGAGATCCTTAATTTAAAAATTTATTGTTTAAAATCTCTCGATCAAACGATCGACCAACTTTGTGAAGTGCTGGGTGAACGCTTAATGGACGATGCACTTAAAGAAGATTACTGCCCTTACTTTGGCGTTCCATGGGAAGCTGGGATGGCCCTAGCTCAACATTTAAAAAATAATGCTCATAAATTTCCTAAAACATTAGAGGCGATTGAAATTGGTTCTGGTCTTGCCTTGCCATCTTTTGTTTTGGCACAACAAGGTTTGAGTGTTTTAGCTACAGATTTTCATCAAGATGTCTTGACCTTTCTGTCTGAAAATCAAAAAGTGAATGACCTTTATTTTCCCTTTGAATTTATTAATTTTAGGGCCAATAGCTTAGATCATCACAAAAAGTATGATTTAGTTATTGGCTCTGATATTTTATATGAAAGTTCCCACCCTGATTCGGTTGTTAGAAAATTGATTTCGCTCTGTAAACCAGGTGGGAAAATTATATTAAGTGATCCAGGGAGAGCTTATATTCAGCAATTTATCTCTATTATGCATCTTCATGGAATGAATGAAGAGGCATATATCCACAAAGTATTAAATAAAGAAGTTTGGATTTTTGAATTTAAACTACCCATTTAATTGATCAAGTGAGATTGACTCGCAATGAATCGTGTAGAGATGACTCGGTTTCAAAAAAGTTGCTTTGCAAAAGAAGCTACAAAGGTGCTAAGAAGCTAAAAACAGAAAAAGAGATGGAGAATTAAATCTATGGAACAAAATATACCAGCGCTACCCAAAAATGCATCGCGAGTCGTTTTAAATTTATCTTATCCTGAATCTAGAATGGATAATATTCTTCTGAGAGAAATGCGTTTATTAGAGGACAACGTTAAACTAAAAAATATCACTAGAGGTGCTCTCAAGAAATTATTCCAAGATGGAAAAGTTCAAATTAAAGGTCAGCGTGCGAAATCCTCTTCTGCTCTAGCTAAGGGTGTGACCTATGTGGATTTGTTGATAAACACTTAAGACAAATAAATTGAAAGTTCAAAAGATGTTAAGCAGGTCATTTTTTAGAATTGATTTCATGTATACCTACAACGATTCACTTGAAAAGCTGAATCTAGGCAAAAAAGTCATTGGAAATTTTTAATTTTTAATACTTGAAAATTAAACTGTGTGAAGTATAACAGCTAATTTTTATAAAATATTTATCTATTGTTAGAAAAAATGATACTTTCTTTTTTTACCTCTCGAGTATTTTTTCCTAAGCTATTCCTACATCGATTCACTGAACATTTTTCAAGTGAATTTAGGCATACAAGTCATTGGTAATGTTTAATTTTAAATACGTGAAAATTAATCTGTGAGGAGTACCTTCGTGAGAAATTCAATTTATATTTTATCCACCCTATTTATTATAGTAATCAATACACCCGCTCTAGCCTATGCTCCTTTTAGTTGCTTTGGTCAAAATGGAAAAGTTCAAGTGAGTATCAATCAAACAGAAGATAGTTATGTTTTAACTTATCTTAATTCAGAAGGGCGAAAGAATTTTCCTGTTTATGAAGGTGTCGTGACCCGGTCTGCAATGGGATTTATCAATATGGGTTTTAAAGAACTATTCGACATTGATAAAAAATTGGTTTTGGCCTGGAAAAAATCGAGTTGCCAGTTCTCTAAAGAAAATCCTTTGATTCTAAGTTGTAATGGCGAAGGGCGCGTTCTTATTCCCGAAAATCAAACCCTCAAAAGCTACATTTTAAATACATCGATCTCTGAGGAGAAGTCCCTGAGCAATACTTTTCACGTTTTTAAATTTAGACTTGGCTTAGATAGCCAAAGTTTGCATTATTCACTAACTTTTCCATTTGATCCCAAAAAATGTTATCGACTCGATCAAAAATAAGTCTTTGATTGTCTCAATAATATCTAAAAAAATATCATCTTTTTAAACGATATCCGTATGACTTTAGTGATAAAGTTTTGTATATATCATTCATCAAAATGATTTATTTAAGAGCGGGATCGGCATGTTCAATTCGAAAAATGTTTCCACAATGATTATTATACTGACATTTACTCTACTGCTTCTTGGCGGCTTGGTTCACAACACTCAGTCTAGTTTGGCTTGCCCGGATTGGCCTCTCTGTTACGGTCAAGTATTTCCAAAGATGGAAGGTGGAATTTTAATTGAACATAGTCATCGACTGCTTGCAAGCCTAGTTGGTTTATTAACGATTGTCTTGGTCGTGATTAATTTTTTGAATCGCCACAAGAATGCAGAGCACATGCATCTTTACCGCGTTTCATTTTTCTCTTTATTCGCTGTTATCTTGCAAGGGATACTCGGAGGGATCACTGTAATTTATCGACTCCCGACCATCGTCTCTACAACTCACTTGGCACTTTCACAAATCTACTTTTTATTAATCGTTTACATACATCACAAATCTTCGCGTACAAGTGGAACATTGCCCTATAAATTTTTGGATTCTTTTAAAGATCATTTTAAAACACACTGGAAACCATTTATTCGTCACGGTGTTTTGCTCGCTTTAGCATTGTTGTATTTGCAAATAGTTTTGGGCGCCTTTATGCGCCATTCAGGAGCCGGAGCATCGTGCGGTCTTGGTCCTCACAGTTCTTTGCTCTGCATGGATATAACGAAGTGGACTCTGACAGCATGGCCTTCAATGCCTGCCGCGCAGTTGCATATGGCCCATCGAATTTATGCCCTCATTGTAACTTTTGCGATTTTTATTTTTGCATTTAAAGTGAAAAGATTTTTTTATGGAGTCAGATACCTCGTCAATTTATGCTATTTGCCCATGTTGTTAATAGCGATTCAGGTCGGACTTGGAATTTATACAGTTTATTCCAATATGGCCGTCGTGCCGACAACGCTTCACTTGGGATTTGCCTCTTTGTCTTTGGCTGCTCTCTGGAAATTGAATTTGTGTCTGAGGGATTTTGAGTTAGGTTTTTTTTTATCAAAGAGTGATTCAGGATTATCCGACCTCCTTGACTTAACGAAACCCAAACTTTCACTCTTGGTGATGATGACAGTTTTCATCGGACTAGTGATCGCTCCAGGTCACATTAATTTTTTTAAAGCATTACTGTCTTTTTTTTCAATATCATTGGTCGTGATAGGATCTGCAACACTCAACTGCTTTATAGAAAAGGAAGTTGATAAAGAAATGGAAAGAACGAAGGACCGACCTCTCCCATCTAAAAGAATGTCACCCAGGTTAGCCTTGATATTTGGCTTTGCGACAATTGTCACTGGTGGACTGTTGCTATTTTTAGCAATTAATCCCCTGACTTCATATTTATCGTTAATTGCCGCGCTTTTGTATTTGTATGCTTACACTCCAATGAAACTCAAGTCTCCTTCTGCCGTCTACGTAGGTGCCATTCCAGGTGCAATCCCGCCTGTTTTGGGTTACACCACCGTAACTGGAGAGTTAAATTTAATGGCGTGGGTTCTTTTTGGAATCCTTTTCATTTGGCAATTGCCGCATTTCCTGGCGATTTCAATTTTTCACGCTGAAGATTATAAAAATGCTGGCATTCAAATCTTTCCAAATAAAGAAGGTGCCAAAAAAACTGTATGGTATATTTTTGTCT
>Ga0255169_1000035_pt1 | contig 108345 bp, 108 predicted proteins | sample Atl_Miss_RepC_8d_FD_183179 | JGI IMG/M metagenome (GOLD analysis project Ga0255169, IMG submission 183179) | Freshwater microbial communities from Altamaha River, Georgia, United States - Atl_Miss_RepC_8d | ecosystem: Environmental > Aquatic > Freshwater > River | place: USA: Georgia...
GCCTCCATGTCAAATGGAAGGTCTTCTGTTTCAGTTGTCATAGTTTAAACTCCTATCGTTTAAGTTTAAACCTGATCAATTAAATAAGGAAAGAAACACAATTTAAATTACAGTTCCCAATTACATTATTCGTGCCGAAGCACTAATTTGATCCAATTAATTTTATCTTAATCTCTTCTAAAAAACTTTTAACATCAGTAGATTTAATAACAATGCCAAGCCCTAAAGTTTCCTGCACTGTTGGCGAAATACTTGCCTGTTGAATTTGCAACAAATTATTTCTTATCATAGTTTGAGTCACCACACCTAAAAACTTAAATTGCCCACTTGCTGTACCAAAAACAGGGCTTCCACTTGAGCCTGGAAAAACCTGTGCATCTATTACAAACTGACTCTTGCCATTAAAATTTAAATTTGGAACACTTGCAATATAACCTCGTCTCATTAAGGGCATATTGTTTAATGTATCAAATCTATTTTCTGGATAACCGACAAACCAAACATCTCCACCTGGTATCAGGTCTGTTTCTGAAAAAGTAGCAAACATTTCCATTTCTAATTGTTTATAATACACACTTCCATCCAAAAGAGCTGGTGTAATATTTAATGCAGCCAAATCTAAATCAGTATCACTTGGAGTAAAATACAAACTTGAGTAGTTTGTAAAAGTTATTGCCTTATGGCTAGTCAACTTAGGAGTACCATCCTCATTTTTTTCATGTAAAACTAAATTAACATCTCTCAAAGTATCACTAAAAACATGTTTATTTGAAACCAATACAATATAGCTCTCTTTATCATTTTTTTTAATTGAAACCAAAAAACCTGTTCCTATTGATGCAGTATTTTGACTTTCACCAGGTATAACGATTCTTGCTACAGCAAAAAATACTTGATCCTGAAATCTATTTTGCAAAATCATTATTGCTCCAAATATATTAATGAATATAATTATTTTTTGAAATTTTTTAACATGTTACCTGATTTCAACTGAACAATTGCTATCCCCAGATCAATTAATGGTTTTGCATAATCTTTTAATAATGTCTCTAGTTGATCCTTATCAATCGATTCAAAAGTATTTTCTGAAACTGTTGCTGCTTGCCCAATCGGAATACCACGATAGTAGAATTGTTGTTTGATTTTTACTTTTACTGATTTTTTTATAATCCCCTCATCAACATTAATCTCATCAAATACAACTATTTTTATATCAGAATCTCTATCTTTCAGTTTTGATAGCTTTTTGCTTAAAATATAAAATGTAGTCGAGGTTATCACTAAATTTGCAATTAATAGAATTATCTGTAAATGCTGATTTTCCATTTTATTAAGCCGCCATTTTCTTTAAATTTTCAAAAATGTATTCCTCTGGTTTCAAAGAAGTATTCTCTTGATCATGAAACTCACGAACAATTCTATTTAAAGCAAATCTATTCATGAAACCTTTATCACACAACAGAACAAAATCTTCCTTGCTTATTCCTGTCATAATCTCGAAAAACTCTGGAGATTTTGATTGAATTACGTCATCAATATTATACTCACGCTGGTAGGTCATATAGATAAAATCAGCCATACAAATTGCTAATCTTTTGATTTGGGTTGCATACCATTTTTTTCGAGTTTGCCGTTCTTTGTCTTCATCTTTCTTTTCAAATTCGTCAATCGCTTTTTCTTTATCTTCTTGTGTTGCATTTGGATCAGTTTTTTTATCTTCTAAATCTTTTGCATCTCTACCAATTTGAATAAAGTCATCTACTGTTCCTGAAAACTCGCCACTTCTATAACCTTTAACTTTTGCAAGAATATCTAGTATGTTTGGATGCTCTTCAAGTAACTTCAACTTTCCAAAATTTACTAGAACATTAGATGTTATTCTTCTAGCCAGAGCAATTCGAGAACCCTCATGATTGAGAACCTCAAATATATCTTTTGCAGTAGTTGGAGTACTTGTGAGACTTCCTTCATAGAATCGCTTTATTTCTAGAGTTGAACAGAGACCTTCCGTAACAATTTCTAGGTTGTCCTTATTCACATCAACATTACCCTCATAGCTTTCTTGTTGAGAGATTTGATCCGCAATATTACTAGCACAATCATATGTAACTTGAAGACAGCGAGTGATAGCAAAGTCAAATACCCATGCTTTAGGTTTTAAGACCTGTAAATCATCTGAAACCCATGCAGATTGAACTCTGAAAATTGCTTGATAATATGATTCAGCGGATTGGGTATCATTTAAAATGAGAATACTGTCCCACTCTCTAATAGTGACACCTGTCAAAAAGCGGCCGCAGGTAAACGTTATTGTTCCAAATTTAGATGAACTATTGGCATCATTAATAGCATCTTGAACTTTTGATTTTTCAGTTGCATAAACTTTGTCATTTTCTTCCTTTTTTCCATCATTGCCTGAAGCATTGATTAAAATAAAATTAGAAAAATATGGGTGTTGGTTAAGTTTTTCAATGAGTGCACTTATAGAATCAACTCTGTTTAACCACCATACAGTATGTCTTTTTGGAGGACAGCCCAATTGAGAGGCAAGTTTCCCATAAACACTTATTGATCTTGCTTGATGGTCTGAACGAGTGAGTCCATCTATAAAATGATCAACGGCATCCTCATAAATGAAATTACCCTCTTCATTTGTTTCAAATAAGCAATTCAAAGAAAAATCTAGGTCATCTGTCTCAAAGGTATCTCTTTGTTCTTTAATGTCGTCATCAGTAATTTCGATTGCAGAAATGTTCAAATCAGGCATTAGCCGATAAACTTTCTCTATTTTATTTTCAGGATCAGTTTCTCGTTCTTCTTTTTTGTTTTGCATTTCATCTAGGTAGCTATACGTATAAACTTGCTGAGATGAAAAATCATCTTGTTCAATCAATCGGAATGGTGTTCCTGACAGATCAAGTCTATGAGTTTTGGCTCCAACAACTTTATCTAAAATTCCTTTAGCTCTTTCTGTTCTACTGCCATAGTGAACTTCGTCAAAAATAACTAAATCCCACTCGATTTCAAGAATTTTATGCAATCGATCTTTAGTATTACCTTCTTTGTCAATATCCAAGTCTTGGAGCGATACACAGAGAACGATTGGCCCTGAAATTCTAGGGAAATCGCCAGAATCTGTTAGATGAGGGTCAGATGATCTATCAGCTTTATATTTAGCTCTAATTCCTGTCCATCCATCGAAATCAACTTGCTCATTTACTGTTTCGATCCATTCAGAAATTACATCTGGCTTATAAGTTACAATTAAGGTGTTTTGCGCATTGATTTTTTTTGCAAGATGAATACTTGTAAAGCATTTACCAAATCTCATTTTGGCATTTATTAAGAAACGATTAGGGTGAGTTGCAGAACCAATAACTTCTGGCTCATATTCTTTTTTAAACCACTTACTTGCCTTATCGATCGCACCCACTTGTTCTTTACGAAGAGAATATTTTTTGGGTCTTGGAGAACCATACTTGAGCTGATTATAAGCAATCTCAACAATCTCAAACGGATTTTTACTATTTGGTACGATAAACCATTCTTTGCCAGGACTATCTTTTGGCTTTTTACACCCATTTTTTAAAAGTATATTATGAATGTCAGAGTCACGAGTCCCTTCAGGTAATTCACCAATCAATTTCCAAATTGGTGGCCTTGAGTTACTTGTCCCGAACTGCTCTTTGATACGCTCCTCATGACGACCGACTAATGTGTGTCCTACTTTGATATATCCTTTTTCAAGGTCGGTTTCTGTCGTGTATGCGTACAGCTCTAATCTTTCCATAGTCTATGACCATTCCTGAACTTTTTTCTTAATATGATCCATCTCTGCTTTCGATAGGCCAAAATGTTTAGCAAGTGACTCATTTGTCCATTCAATTGAAGTATCCATATACGGCACCCATGCCCAGCGATCCTTAGGTATATGCTGAGTAATTTTTCTCAACCCCAGAAGATACCTCGCAAAATCAGTTTGAAGATATTTAACAAACCGCTCCGCTTCAGCTCTGGTTTTGAATGTATCAATTATTGAATAAGTTTCAGTAGTAATTTCGTTTTTTTCCAAAATGAAATACTGTTTAATTGGAAGAGTGACTCTTCTAACGCCTTCTTTTGAACCAGGCGCATAAGCGGAGGGAATTACAACTTTAAAGAAATCAATCTTGTCTTTATTTTTTGTTATGTTGCTTTTGGAAGTAAATTTAAATTTTCTACCTCTTGTTAGACATTTAATTGAATTCGAAGAGCTTGAAGTACTTTCTTCGTTATCTCTAAAAAAAGTGCTTGAAAGACCATATGGGTTTCTTGACCAAGCTACTTTATCAACAAAGTGAGAGTGTTTATTTTTAATTTTTCGGATTAGTGGATAGGCAAATGGATCATCGGGAATAATATCAAATTCTGATAATATTATCTCTGTTGATACTCCTTCTTCTATGAATGTTGTTTTCCCTTTGAAACCTTTTTGAAATTGAAAGAAACAAACTCCACCTAATACATCAACAGTTGGAAAAACTGATTTAGACTTTTTAAAATAATGAATCGCTTTAACTTCAGTTGACTTCAGTACATTTTCTCTAAACACATCAACTCCTTTACCAACAGCAAACCATCTTGATGGTATGACAATTATGAACTCTTGAATATCACTACTTTTCATAAGTTTTTCAGTAAAATGGTTATAAATCGCAGTAGCACTTCCTCCAAAACCACCATCAGACTCTTGATATGGTGGATTTCCAACAGCAACAATCTTTTTATTTCCAGCTTTAGATTTAATGTATTCAATCATATTTTTGAACTCCCTCTCAAATTTATCATGATCTAAACGCCCATCTTCTTCAGATACGTAGTGACCATCTCGAATTATGTGATTATATTTTTTATTATGACTTACTTCATTACCTAAAAAAGTTCTTAGACTTAGTCGGTGATGGCGTTCATCTGGAGCCATTCCAAAGTAGCGATTAGACTCATATATTTCTTTCGTGACTATATCTAAATCAAGCAAAGATTTTTTTGATCTAGCTTTACAGCTTAAAAATGCACAAGCAAGAAGCAGCTCTCCTGCCTTACAGAATGGATCAAAAAAAACGACATTTTCATCCGCAAAAACGTCTTCCCCCAACAGCGATACCATCTCAAGAGCTTTCTCCATACGCAGAATAGGTTGGTCTCGACCAATTACATTACCAAGAACATCTACTATATGAGCAGTGGTTTTTAGCTCCAATGCACCCATATATTTATACTCCTAACTCAAAAGTTATATCATTTTTATTTGCTATCAAAATTACTTTTGCAAAACTAAAATCATCAAAACCTTTCAGTTTTCCGCTAATCAATGTTTGAATAAATTTTGCAGACCTTTCATATTCAAGTGGAACAGTTTTAGACTTTTCACAAGATTCATAAAAGTTAACCCATGTAAGATCAAAATCAAGCTCATGATGTCCATTTTGAGAAAACCATTTTGCACCTGATTTAGTTAAGCAAGCATTAGCCTTAGCATCTTTGTCGGTGCTCAATGCAGAAAGTGTCTCATTTTCATCGATATGCCATTTAAGAGCAGACAACAAATGAGCGAAGAACACTTTATTTTTTGAAATTAAGTTAAGTTTATTGTTGATATTTAATTTAATCATTAGGAAGGAAATAGACTCTTGGAGTACACGAGACCGAGTATTCTCAATGTTCTCTGAATCAATGTCAATTGCCCATAGTGTGTTAATAGCATTTGCTACAGCGAAGAGAGGTGCTTCTTTTGATTTTCCTAAGCCTTGAGCAATTGCTTTTTTATAAATTGCCTCTAATCTTCTTTTATAAATTGGCAATACAATATTTCCATGGCCACAACAAGGCTCAAAAAATACAATATCTTCATCTGACCAAAAATTTTTTTTATCTTTGCATAATAAATCAAGCATTTCTTCAACATATGCTTCTGGTGTAAATACTTCACCCAATTCTCTTACTCTATTTCGATCACGATGATGAAACTCACTCAAATCGATTTTCATTTTTTTCCTCAAGTTCTAACGTTTAAAATCCTTTCGGAGCAATAAACTGCCTAACTTAAAGAATAATTATTTTGATTTTTTTTAGTAAAAATTTGGGAATTAATTTCCATTTTGAAGGTGAAAACTGATAACTATTTTAGGATATATTTAGATTTGATCGAAAAAACAACATACCTGACTTTTCTACGGGGTCATGTAAAACCAACTTATCACTTATACCTTTTGTATTTACTCCAGCCTTTCTTATGTATATTTCTAAAGTCCCCATCGTCGACCACCCTCCCATCGACATTACCTTTATCGGTTCTATTCCTAAGCTAAGCATAACTGTGGCCCAAGAAGCTCGAAGATCATGAAATCGAATTGAAGGTAGTTCAATTTGTTTTAAAAACTCCTGTAATACCTTAGCCTGACATCCCGATTCCCAATCTTTTATACGAGGTAATACAAAACCAGTCTCATATGTCTTTAATCGAAGCTCTTTTAGTACATAAATCAAATCAGGTGCAATTTCAGCAATTCGATCATCGCCTGACTTTGTACTTTTAAATCCATCTTCGCTATTCCAAGATGAATTAATGAGAATTTGTCTTTGCTCTAAATTCACTCGATCCCACTTTAAAGCATAAAGCTCCCCATTTCTCATTCCTGTATATAAGGCCATTACCCATATTGGATACCATTCATGATTTTGAATTTTTGCTTGGGTTAAAAAATGCTTAATCTGCTCTCTCGTTAAAACGCCTTTTATCTTATCGCCAATTTTGAACTTCATTACTGGTGTAGGGTTTCTTTTTATGACATCAATTTCAACAGCATAGTTAAAAGCACCTCTAATGTATTTCAAAATGTTTTTCTGCTGAGACTGGGAAACATGTGTTGCTTTGATATTGATTATTGCTCGAACGTCTTCAGTTTTAATTTCATCAACATAACGATTCTTCCAATCAGTAGTGTAAGCGAGAAGGCACATCCTTGTGTTCTCGACTGTTTTTAAAGAAAGGCCTCTTTCAATCATATTATTGCAATAGCCTTCAATAATTTTGCTAAAAGTGGGTATTACACTTTCTTTTAGCTTTTGATTGAGCTTAATAATTAATTCTCGTTCAACTCTTTGTGCTTCAGCTTTAGATTTTAAGCGTGTCCTTCTCAACGATTTCGGCATCCCCGTGCAAGGATGTCGCTTACAATAGAAGCTCTCCCACGATTGAGTTTTTTCATTGTATTTGATCCCCATGCACGCCCCAAGACTTCTTTACCATTAAATAATCTAGGTCTTCCTTTCTATAACGATTGCGGGCACCAAATTTGAAATATTTTAGTTGCCCACTGCTCGCTAGATTCAAAACGACTTCCTTTGAAACCCCAAGATACAAAGCTGCATCTTGGGTAGTAAACCATTCTAACTTTATTCCTTTAATTCGTTTAGGCCTCACTTGTATATTGGGATTCGATTCTAAAGACATTTGTTCTACTCCTTGAACAATGACTGCTGACGATCCCAGAACTTATTCAATCTATTATTGATGGCAACTTCAAATGGTGGTGGCGAAAATGGAACAAGAAAGTTTTTAACTGCTTTTTTGATCCAACTGAATTTCCTATTTTGAATTTCGGCATTGGCCAATCCAAAACGTTCAACATCATATAGATATGCTTTAATCACAGTGGCTTTCTTTCGATCTAATTCTTGTACAATCGCTTGATCAAGTTTTGTAAAGTGCATCAGTTTAAAAGGGTTAATGCCATCTATCTCAACTAGGTGTTTAAATGAATCACCTTTTTTATACTCATTAAAAAAACCACGAGCTTCAAAGCGGATGTACTTTTCACCTTTCTCCATTAAAGCACCTAGATCATCCGTCATCTCTCTATGAGCGATTCGTTGATAACAGTAAATTTCTTTTTGCTTTCCAAAGTAAAAGCTAAACGATCCTTCCTTCGATTCATACAACTTGGTACAGGATATTCTTGGACGAAAAGCAGATTCATAAATCGTTTCAAAAGGCATTTTAATGTCAGTACAAAAATCTAAACGTTCCACCTTTGCATCCCAGATAGCATCTTTTTGCTCTTTCAAAACATAGCTACTCCATCCAAGAAACTCATCAATATTATTAAATTGACTTAGATGACCTATCAAATGCCCTGATACGATTTTACCGTCCTTCTTTTTTACTCCGACAAGACCCGAATAATCTCCAACTTTAAATTTATTCATATGCACATTTCCTAGTTGCACATATTGAGTCCTTGGCGATTTTTTATAAGCTCGATGACTTGAAATAATGTAATTTTGAAAATCGGCAATACTCTTTATTGCATTTTCCGACTCTAGCCTTAATTGAATAGTATCCATTTGTAACGCCTCCTTTAACGACACATACACCAGTAATTGGTAATGTTATTGAGGCAGTTAAATAACAAATGGGATTATTCTTTGGGAGTTACAAAATAGCACTACTGCTATTCTGTATGATTTGGCTTATAGCTAAGTTTCCTATCAAAATATTTTAATAGCTTTTTTGATGTTGCAATTTTACTTTGGGCCCATGAAGAGTTTGCTTTTTTTAAAGGGTGAAATTTCTTGATAAGATTTTTTAAAGACGGTTTTGAATTTCCATTAATCTCTTCACAAATATCTAGATAGACATTAATGGGCTCTTTTAAATCCAGACTCTCAACATTGAGACGCATTTTCTTTTGAAATTTTGCATCTTCATTCAATTTTATATAAAGCTCTTTGACAAATTTTTCTAGATCATCAGCAACCACTGTTTGCGAAAATCCAGTATTAATCTCTAGGCTTACAGTAATAAGCGATTTCGTACGATTCAAGAATACTTGTTCGTTTACATAGCTTGAAAATGGCATCAACTGTTTATTGGAAAAATTTATTGGTCGTAGTCGCCAAACATGCTTCAATAACTCTTCGTCTGGACTTACTTGTGAATAATGAATTGGAATTGAAATCACATCTCCATAATTCAATAAGAAATCTTCATAAGGCCTATAACCAATCAACACTGAAAGATGTTTTTCAATCGCTTTTGAATATCCATATTTTTCTTTTAGTGTTTCTAATATATCTTCCTGAGAAAACATATCCATACTCTTCTCAGTTGATTCAACTTCACCAATGAGCTCTAGGACTTGAATCAAACCTTTCACTCTTTTGTAGCCATCAATTTCACCAAAGAAATTATCACAGGCTTGTCGATAAGAAGGAGTTAATCGTAATAGTCGCCAACCAATTTGCGGGTCAGATAATTCATCTGAAATAGACTGCTTCTTGTTTTTCGCCATAGTGTCCGAATTTGACATGTCCGACTTTTTGATGAGTCGGTCACTGTCCTACTAATAGTATTATTGTTCGGCAGATCGGAATTTTTTGATCATTTTATTAGGGTCTGAGAAGACATTGCCATCAAAGCATATTTTTTTGTCTGGATATTCGGAATTATTTAAAACTAATTCTGTCAGATAATCTTTTAGAGTTTATCAAACTTGTCACGATATTTTCTAATGTCTTGCAGTTGATGGCCATTGCTCTTTAGCTTATCGTAAAGGTCTTCAAGAGTATCCAAGTTGGCTTTTTTAATTTTCCCGTAATCAACAAGAGTTTTCTCGCATAGCCTAGTTACTGTTCTTGTATGAACATTAAATAATTTCGCCAGAGCAGTGATTGAAATTAATTCATGACGCTTCTCTTTTTGGATTTTTTCAAACACTTCAAACGCATCCACTTTTGAAGAAAGTACGTGTACTTTGTTTCCAGAAAAGTTTGTAAATGTAATCCAATAACCACCTTTCGTTACACCATTTATAGCATCTAGAAATATTCCAAAATTAACCTCATCAACAGTTACACTCATTGGGCCAGAAGAAAGAAATATTTTTAACTGATATGTTTTCATTATTGCTCCTTAAAATTTTACTGGAATTTTGTCTGATACTTTATTCTTCGTTGCCCCAATTCGATATAGGTAACGAAGTGTTGTGTTAATGTTTGTATGGTTCAAGTGTTGTTGAATTTCAATTATTGAGCATCCTTGGTCAAGCAGTAATGAACTTGATGTTACACGCAAGGAATGGGCCGATAAACGATCTTTTTTGAGCTTGCCCTTAACGAGGTATGTATCGACTCGTCTTCTAATTGAACGAACGTCCATTGCTTTATTTGAATTTTTAAAATTGGTGAATAAATATTGGTTCAAATTTGTAATTTCATTTTTCATGGAAAGTTATCCTTTGGTATTCATCAAGCATTTTTGCAACATCGGGCCTGATCCTTTTTGTGTTTAACTTGTTTCCCTTTTCCCAAGTATTCAAATACAGCTCACCTGATTGATAATAAAAATCATTCCATTTAATTTTTGCAATCGTGCTAATTCGATACCCATTTGTAATCATCAAGGCCAATATTAATCGGTCACGCTGACCTAGCCATGTTTGCTTAGGAACTTGTTTGATCAAATGATCAACTTCTATTTTTGATAGTCCTTGTGGTGCCCTTTGATCATTAATTTTTGGAGCAAATTCAAAATTAACTGGGTTTGATTTAAAATGCCCCTGTTTTACACCCCACTTGAAAAAAACTTGCAACCTTGACATGCGAGTTTTGATAGTCGAGGTCTTAAGTCCTTCACTTTCCCACTTCCTAATGGCCTTCAATACCCCCGCTTCCGTGCAAGGAAATGCTCGGAAATCATGAGCAATTTTAACCAGTTCCCTCCTATGAATTTCACGATATGCATTGGTACGGGAGGTTACACTGAAACGCTCAATTAATTTTAGTATTTTTGCCTTTTCCATTGTTCGCATTTTTACAAAAACTGTCCCAAAATGTCAAAGTCATACTTTAGTCAATGTAATATTTATATTATATAACAATCATGAAAATTAAGCAAAAAACTAAGGGAAATTGGGCGATTGAGTTCATTTATGCCTTGGAATATTTAAATAAAGTAATAATTGGACAAAACAAGGCCAATCAGGTGCTTTCGGCTTGTATAGCGACCTATTTAAACCAAAGGAAATTAGGCCTTGATTATGTTGCTCCTCGAATTATCGTCCAAGGCCCATCAAGCTCAGGCAAAACGACCTTGGCGATTGAAACAGCCACTTATATGTGTACTCCTTATTCCATAATCAATGGTGGACTTGTTTCACCCGAAGGTTATCGTGGCCAGTCATTTACTGATTCACTTAAAAATATCAATCCAAAAATTGGTCATGTGTTAATTATTGATGAATTGGATAAAGTCATTTTAAAGGCCAAATCGGATAGCTTCTATCAAACGATTGTTTTTAACATTTTGGCCATACTAGGTGGTGAACCTATTCAATTAACCACTGGTGAATATTTGGAGTCAGTCGATATTATCGAAACAAAAAATATAATGGTCATTTGTTGCGGTATTTTTCATCCTTTAAAATTTAATGATGACCCATCAAAAAATGCACGACTATTGAAAAAATTTGGATTTTCGACTGAACTTTGCAACCGCTTTAGTCACTTCATAACAATGGAAAGATTATCAAAAAATGATACGCAAAAAATCATTGATAATTTGGTTATAAACATTGGCCATCAATACCTAAGTGGAAGTTTAAACCTGCATTATATTCCAAAAATCAATCGTCAAAAAATATTGAATGAAATTCAAAAACAAAATGGACTTGGTATTCGACACACTAAAGCACTCATTCAATCCGAACTTGAAAAGTATTACATTAAAAACTCAAACAATGATGCGTTCAACTTATGAAAAAGCAAAATCGATTCACCAAAACACTCAATCAACTATTAAAGCAAAAAAATATTAGCCAACGAGAAATTGCAAGAGAGACCAAAATCCCACTTAGTACATTAAATGGTTATACTGCAGGCCTTGAACCTCGTGAGCTTGATAAACTTAAAACCATTGCTGACTACTTAAATGTTTCCATTGATTTTTTAGTCAATGGCATTGATCAAAAACATAACCTTCAGTTCATTGAATCGGTTGGTATTATTCACATCGTCCAATGTAAAGGCCCTGATTCATGTTACATCAAAAATTTCGCCTGTGCGGAAAACCAAACAGTCGATACGGAAGTCCGAAACATTGTTTCAAATAACACCGAGGAAAATTAAAATGAAACTATGTCAGATAAACAAAAGAAACATCCTAAAAGGAAAAAGCTCGATAGTCCGTTTGCAAAAACGCTCAATAAAATTCTTAAAGAAAGAGGAATTACTTTGAGAGCGGCAGCGGAAATGGCAAGCGTTCCACTTAGTACCATTGCCGATTGGACTTCAGGTTCATCACCATCAGACTTAGGGGCAGTTGCAAGGCTTGCGAAAGCACTTGGAGTAACATTTGAGTATTTATGCTTAGGCCATGAAGAAACAATTGATAAAAAAACATTTACGATCAATGACATGTTTGAGGAAGTGAAGGCCTTTGATGGCATTTACCGAATCACTGCAACTAAACTTGAACCTAAAAAGGATTCATAATGAGTGCAGTAATACTACAAGATTTTGATCCTGAACGAGACGAAAAAAGGGTCGATAATTCGTTGTTCACTTGGTTTAAAAAATATGAGTACGTACTCCACTTAAATCATATAAAAGGCTTCGATACGCCTTACATAAAATGTAAAGTCATGTTTCCACTTGAACCTGATGACTTCATAAAAAACATCATTCACTTCCATGCCGAACAATCAAAAATGTCCTTAGATGAACTAAAAGAAGAGATTGACATTTACATTAGTGAAGGTGGGCGAATCACTTGCTCATGTCCTGAAATGAATCAATTAATTTACTTAATAACTTATATGGATCGCTTTTCAAGTGAAAGGTATGGCGAACCTGCAACGTTAAAGTTTTTTGATGGAAACGAAGAACACTATACACTCATCGAAAAAATTGGTTTTCGACTTCGTACTTCATTGGCCTATTTTTTAACTCACATTAACTATAAAAATATTTTTTTTGAAATTGAACGGATTAAACAGGATTGATTATGAACTTAAAATGGATTTTTTTAGCTCTTATTTCGTTGTCACTAACTGGGTGTGCATCGTCACCCTCAAAAACCGACAAAGAGAACTATGAAGAAATATCTAACTTAATTGAAATAAGACAAAGCGGTTTAATTACAAAATATTTTACTGATAATTCTTTTGTACATAATGGCGAAACAGTCATCAACCTACCAAAGACTTGTTTCCCAGAGCCTTTAAACTTAAAACAACTCCAACAAAAAATTCAAGAATCAAACGAATCAATGAAAAATTGTTTTCCTGCTAATAACATCGATTCCGATTGCTTTAAAAATATGGAATGTAAATTTTTAGCCAACGATCAAATTAAAAGACTTAAATCGCAAATGGCAAAATTTCAAGAATCATCTAAAACAAACGATATGACAGGTAGTCACCAAATAGTTACCCTTGATGAAACTCAAAAAGCCAAATTAAAAGAAGAGCAAATGGTGCTTCTTAAAAAATTTAAAAGTAATGGTTGTAGCCTAATCGGTAATTATAACAATCTCCAATCAATCGACAGTCAATCATACTTATTACGTTTTCCCTGCTTTGGAAGAAATGCTCAAAATGGCCAATGTACAAGTTTCGACCAATCGTCAAATTCATTTGAGAATTATGGCGTTGCATATGCAATCTTTAAAACAAACCAAAAGCCATTTTTAGGTGGGGTAATTTACTTCAAGAGAACTAGCCAAGTAAAAGAGATGGTTTTCAAAGATGGAACGAAGAATCCAGTTTTCTACTTTAACGAAGATAAAGGATGTCGTGATACATATATTGATGTGATGGATATTCAAAGAAAGTTGAAAAATTAAAAACTATTTATAAAATTTTAATTTTTTTTGAATCATTATAATTAAGATTATCCAAAAAGCCGCAATTTTTAAATGCGTCTTCTTCATGAGATTTATCCAAAATATATTTTTTGCCTTTCTTTTTGGCCAAGTTATAAACTGAGTTTATCGTTGCAATTTCATCTGTTGAAAAATATTTTTCATCGAACTTAAAATTACTTTTTAGATCATGAGCATTTATTTTGGAAACCCAACCTTTCACTTGAGCATATTTGATTAATTTTTCATAATCCTTTGGAATCGGCCCATATTGGAAACAAGAATACTTCATCCCTGTAACTCCTTTTCCAAAATTTTTATAATGTATAAAATCAATATAAAAAATTGCTTTAAAGAAAAACAATGGCGATGGAGCGACTTCTAAAATTTTTGCTAAAACATTTTTAAAAACATCCATATCAAATTTCTTAAAACCATTAAATTCATCTGGATGATCAAGGGCCCATCGAACTTCTAAAGCATTAACATCTGCATAATCAGGATCACACTTTATGCGAACAAGATCATCTTGAGATTTATCTTGAACGAAATAAGTCTCCCACCTTTTTACACTAGCAACACCAACGCCTAGATAATCTGCAAATTCCGCTTGACTCATATCCAAGCTGTCTCGATATGACTTAATTTGATCTGAAGTTAATAGTCTATTAGCAAGCCTATATTCATCTACAGTTTTCTTTCGTAATACATTCGCCTGTTCATCATTAAGCAGTTCATATCCACAATTTGAGCAAACCATAGCCTCAGTAACAACATTAAATGTCTTACCTCTAAACTCTTGTTCAACTTTTACTTTCTTTTCAATAAATTTTTTCTTTTCACATTTTAAACAAATCATTTTGTAGCCCCCTTGGGTTTACTTTCATGGCATCCGACATAAAAATAATAACCGCCTACGAAACAAAATTTGATATACATTTTCTTATTCATCGAAATACTGTCCCATGAATAAGGCCAAAGTTCTTTCCCCTCGATTGCTACCTCATAAGATTTTTCAGGTGGTCTTCCTCCCACGTAGCAACTCGATGGTCCGATCTGCTCAATCTCTTTAAGTAGTATAACTAATAAAGGCCATAAATCCTTTGTATCTTCAATTCCTAGATCATCTTGATCTGATACAAAATGTTTCGACATCGGAATTGATCTCTTGCCTTCTTCAATGGCTTTTATCGCATCCCTAACCTTATTATTAATTTCTTTGTCGCTGGGTCTTTTCACTTTCGTCACACGCTTCTTAGTATCATATGATACCACAATATTATACGGTTTTTTTAGTTATCAACTTTAATTTTTAAATTTAAACAACAAAATAAAAGGGTTAGATTATCAAAAAGTTAATCTTTGCCTATTAATTGCTCTGCCAATACCCTCAACATCCTTACTGCTTCTGGCGATAATCTTGGTAGCAATCCTTCAACTATTTCCAAATCTGAAACTTCTTCTTTAAACTCAGTGACCATTCTAGAATAGGCCCTTTGCTCAACTCCATAGGCTTCAAGGAACTTCTTTAGCCTTTCACCCTTTGGAGCATTTTCACGGCCATTTTCAACTTGAGAGACCAATGAGCTTGAGTAGCCCATTAAGTCGCCTGCCTGTCTCATGGAAAGACCAGCCTTCTCTCTAAGTCGCTTAAGGACTCGTGCTTCATTTGTCATTACTACATAGCTTGTTCTTTTTGATGCCATAAACGAATTATGTATTAAAAAACTCATAGAGGCCAGAATTTGATCGACAGAGGACTACATGTGTAGTTTTTCGTTTTGTACGAACAATCGAAATACATCAAAACACTACAAAACAACTACTATTGCCATTGGCCCTAGTGAGATGGAGTGATGATTCTCAAGTTAAAAGTGTTGATTTTAGGAAGGGGGCCCACCAAAATAAATTTGGTGGAGGTGGTGGGAATCGAACCCACGTCCGAAGAATCGTTAGTAAAGCGGACTACGTGTGTAGTTTTGAATTCTCGACTCAAAACGAAGTCTATTAAGTCATGTCAACTTACAGGCCCGGTGATTTTTAAGTGGCGTTGCCGGCGACTCACTTGCCTCCTTAAAGTCGAGACAGACTTTTTGCTACGCTTGTTTTTATTGGAGGTAGCCTCCGCAACACTTAGGCTTAATTAATTAAGCAGCGTAAGCGTAGCCGTAATCGTTAGATTCAGCATTTAATTTTTGATCCCCTTTTTACCAGGACCTTGGTGATCAACCTGGACACGCCCACAAAACCTCAGTACTCCCCGTCGAAACCAGGGCACCCCCGTTTTGTTGAGATTGAATATTAGCATAGAATTTTAAAGACCACCAAGGTTTAAGTTGAGGTTAAAAACTAAATGATTCTCTCCGCTTTGCTTTTTAAAACTAGATGCGAGCAACTCGAGATTGGCCGGCAGGTGATAAAAAAGTGTGAGCGCAAACTTACTGCCCATAAAATAGGATTGCAAAGTTTTGTCGCTCAAGCGTTTTTGGTCGGAGTAAATGCGATCGGTGGAAAGCCACTCACTGCCAAATTGCAAACTCCAATCTCTTACAAAAAAAGGATAGAGATCATTTCCCTTGTAGATATCCATAATTAGATAATCAAATTTTGTGCGAAATGTTTTAACGACATTTCCAAAAGCATCGCCGTAAGCAATGGGATAAAATCCAAACAATCTGGTGCGATCGAAGGAATCACCGCCGCCGGCGTAAAGCACACCGCGAGAGTAGTCGGACTTAAATAAGTTTCCGTAGCTTAAAAAGTTTTCCATGGTTAAACTGGGGCGCAAGCGCCATTTGATTTGAGCGCTCGACTGCAAATTTAAAATAGGATTGTAACCTTCTATTTGATCGCTCACGGTGCGAAGATAAAAACTCATCGCCGAGAGCACATTTTCGCGAGTCAATGCGGAATACTGAGCATTAAACGATGCTCCAAAAAATAAATTTTTTCTTTGCGAGATAAAATCTTTTATTTGTTGCGAGCCAAAAACAATACTGGGGAAAAAACTCCATTGATTGCGATAAAATTCTCGGGTGAGACTGAGCGATAATTTTGCATCCGAAGCGAGATCGTTTGCGAGGGAACTACTTTGCGCGGAATAACCTTTATCGAAAGCCATTTGAAAAACATAATCGCCTTCCGCATAAGCGTAGGATCCTCCTCCGCCAAAAATGGAATGTTCAAAATAAGAATGACCATAGAGTGAAAAACGATGGATATCCATGGGATCGGAAAAGCTGGTGCTGGCGCCAATATTAGAAAGCCCACTGCCCGTATCGAAATTTAAAAACCAGTAATGTGGTTTAAAGTGACTTAAAGTTAAATATCTTTTTTCTTTTTCTTTAAGCGCGGCAAGTTCAGTGGAGGAAGAAAATTCATTTAAAAGCAATGGCTCTTCTGTATTAAAATGCACTTCTTCAAATGCGAGTTCTTTGTTTTGCCACTTTTCATCCCACTGCTTTTTATCCCAAATAAAAAACTCTCCGGCATACAAAGCGACAAATTGATCGCTAAAATAAACGCGGCTTACTTCTTTAGGCAGTAATGCGGCATCGAAATTCCACCAATGGTAACCTTGGGGAGTCGCTTGAATGATTTGCCATTTTGAGTCGTTTGATTTTTGGTAGCTTTTAAATCCCAATTCATTGGGAGCTTGCCAGGTGACTTCGAAGGGAAATTTTGATCGATATAAAACTTTTAATTTTTCCAAGGGAGCTGCGCTCGCATCCAAGGCCAATGGCCATTCTGCTAAAAGCTCTTCTTCCTTTTTGTAATGTCGCATTTTTAAAATTATTTTCTGTTCTAATTTATAGACGCCTTTAATGGCGAGATAGTCGGGAAATTCAAATTTAAATTTTTCGCGAAACGCACCATTTTCTAAAACAAAACTTCTCATCACCCACTTAAATTTTTCAAAACTCCAAGTGTAAACATTCTGATGATTCAAGGCGATCACATGCTCAACACTTTGCACGGGAATATTTAATTCCCGAGTGGAAAAAGTTTCGGCACCGACCGAGTAAAAATGCTGACTCTCATTTCTTCTTTCGGGATCCAAAGTAAAACTCACCAACAATTCATCTTCCGTGTCGTGGTCATTTTTATCGACGCCGTGATTTCTCGCTTGAAATGGCAGGCGAACAATGGGCGCAGAAAATTTTTTCAAATGCCCCACCTTGTCCACTAAGTCGTACATGACCAATGCTTCTTCGCGGGGCTTTTTCTCCACAACGTACATATTGTCGCCCAAAAAAGTCATTCCTTTTTCCAAATCGACTTTGCCAAAAATACTGGCAAGACGTTGCGCCTTAAATTCATTTTTAATAGCCGATGCTCGACCGCTCGCCGCGCGCTTGCCGACAAAATCATCCAAAAATTCGGCAAAGAGTGGCGCGACTTTTTGCCCGAGACAGCGATCGAATGTTAAGTTTAAGCGAAACATCGCATGGTGGGCATTTTCTCGGACCAAGCAACTGACCGTCGTCGGTCTTTTTTGTTCGAGAAAAGCGAGAAAATGTCCCCCGATCCAATAAGCGAGTGCACCGTGCGGATAGAGACCCGGCTCATCCAAGCGATCGATCGTTAAGCGAGATTTATTTTTTAAAATAAAATCGTACAACTCACTATCGAGTGCGAGGTGCTTCAGTCTCCCCCCAGCCAAAAAGTGCGACTCCGCCCAAACGGCGACTCCCTCGGTAAACCAACGAGGAACATCGGCGGGGATTATCTTTCCCACCGTACCAAAAATTTTTTCGACCACGGCACTTAGCTCATCCGTTCGCTCCAAGTGCACCATGTGCACCATTTCGTGAAATAAAAGCCCGCGCCACCAATCATCCATCGACTGTAAATGATCTTCTTGCATCGGAACGTGTAAATTAAGCACGATCAGATTGCGCGGAAAATTAGTTTCAAAGCCATTGGCAATTTTATTTTTTCCGTTGAACACCACGTGCACAATATCTTTGGGGGCATAGGCAAAATACTCGGTCAGCTTTGCGACATCTGCCTCTAAAAATTTGGTAAACTTGGGCAGAATCGCTCTTTCTTTAGAGTGGTAATGAAAATGAATTTGCACCAATCCTTGGGCCGTTTTCACAGAGTGCTTATAAGTGTGCAAATCTTCCTGGGCAAACAAGGATGCCTGGGCGCGCTCACTGAGACTAAGTTGAAGCCCAATAAGGGCGATGAAAAACATAAAAAAATAAACGAACTTACTTGAATCCAACTCTTGTTTGGCCATTTTTCACTTCCTTATGTGCGAAATTCATTGCATAATCCTACAACCTAATTCAAAAATTGAAACTCATTTATTTACTTTAAGGAGATGAAATGAAAATGAAGTCATTATTGTTATGTTTCTGTTTAATGTTCACTGTTGCTGCTTGTTCTTCAAAGTCTAAAAAAACTGGAACAGAAGGTGATGCAAACTCTACGTCTAAAATGGACAATGGAAATAACGCTGGTATTTCTCTTGAACTTAACGGCGATTCTGATTCAAACAAAGCAGGTGCTTTAAGAACTGTTTACTTTGATTTCAATTCAGCTTCTATCGCTGGGGATACAAAAGAAACTTTAGTTAATAATGCAAAATTTTTAAAGGCAAATACATCGGTAAAAGTTCAAGTAGAAGGACATGCTGATGAAAGAGGTGGGGTACAATTTAACTTAGCTCTTGGCGAAAAAAGAGCAAAAACAGTTAAAGACTTTTTAGTAACTGAAGGTGTTGAAGCTTCTAGAATTTCAACAATCTCATTCGGAAAAGAAAAGCCAGTTGCTTTTGGACATGACGAAGATGCTTGGTCAAAAAACAGAAGAGCAAATTTCGTTATCATTGCAAAGTAATACATGAAGCAACTATGTTGCCTCTTATTTTGTTTTTTTCTTGGGGCGTGTGGTTTAACCACCACCCGTCCCAAACTTGATATGTCCCTAGCCCAAGTGGCTTTTCTAGCTGCCCGCGAAGCAAACGCGGATGTCAAAGCTCCCAACCTCTATCGCAAAGCCGAGTACTACTACCTAAAAGCCAAATCAGCCTACAAAAGAAAGTATTTTAACAAAGCAAAAGAGTTCGCTATTCTTTCCAAAAAATACTCTGAAAAAGCAGAATTTGTTGCCATTCGTAAAAAGACATTAGAAAATTTATAAACACACTTACTAGTTATAGATTTAAAAAATCGAAAATTTAAAATGTGTGGATTTAAATAACAACTCTCATTGCTTGTATGAGGCACTCATCTATGTCGAACACGTCACACTCAAAACGCTATCTCATGCTTCTTCCACTTTTCGCTCTCTCATTGACTCAAGCGTGTAAAACGCAAGAGGACATAAGACGCGAGCGCTCCATTGAAAATATGAATGAAAAAATAAAAGAAGCTCAGGTGTCGACGGCAAGTACAAGCAGTCGCTTTCAAGTTCTAGAAGAACAAGTTTCAAAGCTCACCGGGAACTTAGAAGAAAACAATTTCAAAAATCAAGAGAACGAAAAAATGCAAGCGCTCTTGCGCGAAAAAATGGCGATCCTGGAAGATCAGTCCAAAAAACAATCTGAAGCGATCAAACTCTTAAGTGTTAAAGTCGACGAGCAATCTAAATACATTGAACAAGTAGTCAAAACTCTCACAGATTTAAGCTCCAAAGAGTCATTACACAAAGAAGAAGAGAAAAAAAAAGCCGAAAAAAATAAAGAGGCAGTAAGTGAAGGCCCGAGCCTTAAAAAAGCCATGCAAAAATTTAAAAGTAATGAGTTAAAAGAAGCCAAACTAGAATATTTGGAATTGCTGGAAAATAAAAAGCTCTCTAAAAAAGATAAGGCGCAAATTATTTATTACCTAGGCTTGGTTGAGTTTAAGCAAAAAAGTTACGAAGACGCTAAGATTTATTTTTCTCGCTTATTTACCGAGTATCCCGATTCGCAATACAACCCTAGCGCACTTTTAAATTTGGCAAAAAGTTTTTCGCTGCTCAAAGCTCACACCGAAGCTAAAGAAGCCATCGATGAATTAGTCGACCGCTATCCAAAGTCAAAAGAAGCGCAAGAGGGATTAAAAATAAAAGCTAAATTATAATTTTAATTTTTTTCAAAGTTGGCCTTTATACAAGGATGTTTATGCGCTTTCTTTATCTTTTTCTCCTTATTTTTATTTCTAGTTGCTCTGAGTTGATGACGAAAATGAATTCAAATTCAAATTTTAATTCCCCACTCGAAGCTCATTTAGATTATTCTCAAGCCAACATTTTTTTCTCGCACAATATTTCTGGAGAAACACATCCCTGTGGCTGTCGACAATTTCCTCTCGGAGGCTTGCCCCAGGTCTATGGCTTTATGAAAAAATCACAGGAAAAAAACGCCTATATATATGTCGATTCGGGAGATACATTTTTTCCTTCCAATAAAATTCCCGATACAGTTAAAAGCTCTTTAAGTTTTGCCGCGAAAAATCTCGCCCGTGGTTTGGATCAACTTTCTCTGCGCTATCTAACCCCCGGCGATCAAGACTTTGCCATGGGAATAGAATTTTTAGATGAAATCGCTAAGAGCTCGCGCTTTGAATTTTTAATTTCTAACTTTAATGAAAGTGAGTCGGGCAAATTAAAGCACACAAAATTCGGACAACAAAAAATTGCCGATGCTGAATATTTTTTCATTGGATTAATCGACCCCGATACTTTTTTGAGCGAAGAGAAGAAATACTTTAAGCCAATCTTGGAAAGTCTTAAGGATAATTTGGAAGAAATTAAAAAGTTGGGTTACAGATCAAATAATCCTCGCCATCGACTCATTGTCCTTTCGCACTCTGGAATGGAAAAAGACCGTGAGTTAGCTTTGCGATTTCCGCAAATCGATTGGATCATTGGCTCGCACACTCAAAATTTTCTGCGCTACTCGGAAGATGTGGGGAGTGTGAAAATCGTCCAAGTACTTTCTAAAAATCACTATCTCGGACACATTAAAAGCTATCTTGAAAAAAATAAAAAATTCGATCAGTATGAAATCGTCGAAATTCGCGATGAACTTTCTAAACTAGTTCAAAATAATCCACTTGATGATTTTATTGCTCAACATAAAAGTCAGATGAATGAGTGGCAATTAAAAGAGCAGTCAAGTCTCACTTCTCAAAATAATTTAATTCACCATAACCCCGAACTGACAAATGTCGTTAAAAAATTTCCTCACCCAAAAACTTGTATTAATTGTCATAAAGTTCAAGGCGATTTTTGGCAAACAACTTCACACTCTATCGCTTACACCACTCTTATAAATGCTAAGGAGCAAAATAATTTATCTTGCATCAAGTGCCACTCCGTAGGCTTAGATGACCCGCGCGGATTTTCAACAGCTAAAAGTATTGTGGGCTTTAAAGAAAAACCCATCACTGATTATTGGATGAATGCTGCAAGTCTCGGCAAGCATGTAAAGTCAGTACGTCAACTTCCTCCCAATGAGATAAAAAAAATTTCTCGAGAGTGGATGAAACTCGATGAAAAAAATAAAGTAAAACACAATTTTGCAAACGTTCAATGTTTAAATTGTCATACATACTATGAAGAGCATCCTTTCAATATGCAAAAAGATGGTGACGCTTACAGTGACCTGGATCAAAAAAATTTAAAACAGTATCAATCGAAATGCGTCACATGCCATACGCCCGATCAATCGCCCGAGTGGTATAAAAAGAAAAATGACTTAAATGAACAAGAATTTCAACGCAAACTTAAAAAGGTCAGTTGCCCCAAGTTATAGAGTTTTAAAAAAGCATTTTACTCATTAAGAAATTGTAAAAATAGAGCTCTATTTTTTTCGCTGTCGATAAACATCGTCGCCACATGAGTGCCCTGATTCGTTTCGATCAGGGATTTTTTAACCGCGGGAATTTCCTTAAATAATGCTGCTCCAAATGAGAAGGGCACCACGGGATCGCGTCTATCGTGCATGACGAGTAAAGGCATTTTTAAAAATGTTAATTCTAAATCGTGCACGCCTTCGCCGGAAATTAAATAGCCAAGTATCGAGGCTTTTTGGATTGCTACTTTTTGCGGATCTTTAAACGTCGACTCTAAAATCAAACCATTTAAAGCGTCGCGCTCTTTAAAATCTTTCAGTGATCGAAGGGCCAAATAACCTCCTAAACTTTGAGCATAGACCATTATTTTTTTATATTTGTTTTCTCGATAGACTTTATAGGCATAATCGAGTGCAGCGAGACCGTCGGAAAACATTCCCTGAGGATAAGGCATCCCCTCTGATAACCCATAACCGCGATAGTCAAAGCTAATGACATCCACCGGATGATTTTTAAGCAACCAATAAAAATAAGCGGAGTGGGCGGTTAAATTTTGTGCATTACCGTGAAAAAATAAAATTAAAGTTTTATTCGATGCCATTTTTTCTATAGCTGAATAAAGATGCCAAAAACTTAACATTGTTCCATCGAGACTTGGGTGCATAAAAGGATCGACATTTATTTTTTGCGTCGTGGGATGAGACCACAAAAAGCGATCGGGATAATAAAGCAAATTAGTACAAGCGCTCATGCAAGTAAGCGCGCAAATAAAAAAAAGAGCTCTTATTTTAGAAAGCATAAGCATACGTCCATTCCAACAGAGTCTCATCTTTTTTAGTCGCCCAACTTAAATGCCTCCAATTATTTTTCCAAATCAAATCGTGATTTTTTTTCACATGCCAACTGATCCACAACTCTAAATTGGTTTCAAACTCGGCATTTTTCCCGCGATTATTGAGCGTCACCAGCGAGGGTGAAATCTCCCCCATCAATCCCCACTTAAAAAGTGTGCTGTAGCGAGCGAGGTACCCCAAAGAATTTTTAAGGGCCAAACGATGGGAGGCTTCATCTAAAGAATGTTTTGTTTTAAGAATTAATTTTGGGCCTAAAAAATAATAGGCCATGGAATGATCGCTTAGTTCAAAACTTAAACCCGAGCTTATTTGATTGAAAAAAACCAATCGACTCTGTTCTCTTTGTAAAGCCGACGTCACCCACCATGAAAATTGTGGATCGATGGAAGTGTAAGCGTGTAAAGACATCAAGTCGATCAATCCTATTTTTTCTAAGCGAAAAGAAGAATTAGCGGCTTGATACGATCCTTTTAGATTAAAAAAACTAAATTCTGCAAAGGAATCAAAACCTCGATCCGCATTAGTGAGATGATGATACCCCGCTCGGTATTCGATCGAGAGGTCTTTTCGTTGATTGATCGATCCCAAAATGGATTGAGACTGGTGAGCTAAATGTGGAAGATGCTCGCGGGAAAAAGATGTTTCACTGTCGCAATCATCGCCTCGAACTTCCTCAGAATCATTGCCGCTTATTTGACTGCGAAGGATTAAAGCGCGGCGAAAATTTTGCTCTTCGATTGCTTGCAGTCGCCCATCTTGATTGATTCTTAAAAAATCTAAATAGGTCGCAGTGGTATCGAGCACGCGAAAATTGTAAGCAAAGTTCAATTTCTCTTCCGACAAAACTTGTCTCTTACTGCTAAGAACAAATTTTTTTTCTTCTTCATTTAGCTTGGCGAATTGGCAAATTAATTTCTTTTTTAAACTGGGGCGAAAGCTTGTGCGATTAAAATCGATCACAGGATTTATTGCTGCGATTAAATCGGCCGGAAGAAAATACCATTTATAAGCGGGCTTCGTTATTTTATCTTTTAAAGCTACTTTTAATAAATCAAAGAGAACCGAGGAGCAATTTTCATCGGTAAAAAAATAATCCGCATAGGTTGTTTGATAAATTTCCCAAGCGTGAAAAAGAAATATTTCGATTTCATGAGGAGTTAGATTTAAGGGATACTCCACTAAATCTCGCGATTCGCTATGATTATAATCATTGACCTTAGTGTAATACTTGGTGATTTCAACTAGTCCCTTGTAGCCGCCAAACATTCCTTTTAAAGCATAAACCATTCCATGGTCGCGCCCCTCGGGAACGGCGGAAAATGATAAGGAGTAATCCAACAGTCCACTTTTATTTTCTTGGTTTAGTTTTAAAAGCGTATGGCCAAACAAAGAGGAAGGATTATTGGGGTAGCTGGTGGAAAAAACTAAAGAGATGGATTTTGCTTTAAGTCCTTCGACCCACGCTTTAAACTCGGGACAATTATAAGGATCGAGTTCCTTAAATAGTCCCCTCGTTCGAAAAAAATGCAAACGCCCCAAAAAAACACATTGCAGAGGATAATTAAAATGGCCAGAGAGAATTTTAAGATCGGGCTGTGATGCAACTTTTTGAAAGGCGAGATAACTTGCCCACAACTCACTATCAGTTTGTGTTTTTCCATTGGGAGCTAAAAAAAAGAGTGGGCCGTCGAGCTTCGATGTCGATTGATGATGTTCTATATGTTGATGATTTTTCCACTGAGAAAAATACTGAGGGTCTTGTAAAAATAAATAGGTTTTAAGTTCCGATACACTTTGAAAAGAATCGGAGGCAATCAAGGGCTGCCCGATGATAAGCAGCCCCGCGATCGTCGAAATAATCGTATGAAAAATCTTAAATAAGTGAACAGCTCTGAGCGAGTGAGGCATTGTTTTTAATTTGTGCTTTTACATTGTTGTAAAGCTCAACTCCGGTTGTATTCTCACTTGGAAGAATAGAGGCATAATTTTGTTGCATCATTTTTCCAAAGGCTTGAGCGTTTTGGCAACCTAAGACTTCTGAAAATGAAGCGACAAACTCGCCTTCACCGCGCGCTAATTCAATTGTTAACTGTGCAATGTTTGCTTCTGCGTAATGAACAGCTTGCTTGTCACTTTTAACAATCGAGTGCCTTGCACAACCCGATGTTCCCAGAGTCATGGCAATAGTGTTAGAGAAAGTTGCATTGATAAGGGCACGACCAAAAGATGAAACTAATGAATTTTTTGGCAAAACTTGGTAGCCGATTCCACAACCTGAAGAGCTGTCTGCGGCCATAAGTGCTGTTGTCGAAGCCAATACGATCAAAGTTAAAAGTACTTTTTTCATTTAAAATCCTCCCGAAATATGGTTTAAATTGCTAAATAATAGCATTGAAAAAATAAGACATTATGACAAGTGATAATCAAACAAAATCAGAAATCTGCCTGCTCGCCATTGAATCGAGTTGCGACGATACATCCATCGCAATTATAAAAGGCGAAGCTGGAAGTATACTAAGCGAAGTTCGGCCGAAAATTCTATCCATGCAATCATTTTCCCAAGAGTTTATGTTAAAAAAATGGGGCGGGGTGGTTCCCGAGATCGCTGCGAGGGAGCACGTTAAAAAATTTAAACCACTTTTAGAAGCTGCCTTAAATGAAGCACAAGTGTCGCTTAAAGATTTAGATGCCTTTGCCGTCACGACACACCCGGGATTAATGGGGCCTTTATTATCGGGAATAAATTGCGCAAAAACACTCGCCCTCCTCTATCAAAAACCCATGTTGGGCATCAATCATCTCTACGCACATTTAGAAGCTATCCATCTCACTGAAAAAATTGCTTATCCCTATTTGGGTGTTTTAGTCAGCGGTGGTCACTCTCACTACTTGTTAGTAAGAGGATGCGATCAGTTTGAAATTTTAGGTGGTACACTCGACGATGCTAGTGGTGAAGCTTTCGACAAGGGCGGAAAAATGCTAGGCCTTCCTTACCCTGCGGGAAAATATATCGACGAAAGAGCGAAACTGGGATCCAAAACAGCTCACTCATTTCCCATCTCCTATCAGAAAAAAGACGATGCTCATTTAAGTTTTTCTGGGGTGAAAAATGCATTGCGCGTTCACCTCGAAAAATATGGCCATCCCAGCACTGAGGCGGCACTCAACGATCTTTGCGCTTCTTATCAAGAGGCCATTGTCGAAGCTTTATGCCATAAAACAAAATCGGCGCTCGCCATTGCCAAGCAAAAATTAAATCAAACAGAGATAAAACTTCCGATTGTGATCGGTGGAGGAGTCGCTTGCAATTCTCGTCTTCGAGAAGCGATGAAAGAACGCTATCGAGATGTCTTTATTGTGGCGCCGAAATATTGCACCGACAACGCTTCGATGATCGCCAATCTCGCTCTTCGCATGTATAATAAATCGATGATCTATCCACTTGGTCTCGACAAGGATGCCCTAAGCCACTTTATCGAGAAAAAGAAAGACGTTTAAAAGTTAAAACAGACGAATGAGTGCCCCATGCAAGACTATAAAAATCAATTGCCGCTTCCTAAAAATAACAAGGATCTCGGGCAACACTTTCTCACCCAACTAAGCACCATTCTGCAAATTTGCGATAGCTTTCAAGTTAATAAAGAGAGTCATGGCATCATAGAAGTGGGACCTGGACCGGGCGCACTGACCGAACATTTATCTCGCAAAGATGCTGTATTTCACGTGATTGAAAAAGATCCGCGCATGCAAGAATTTCTGCAAGCTTTTTTAAAACCCGAGCAAATGCACTTTACCGATGCTCTCGCATTGACGATGGATGAATTTATTGCGCAATATTTTGGCGGAAAAAAAATCTGGTTAGTTTCCAATCTTCCCTACAATGTCGGCTCGCCATTATTTGTGAAATTTCTACAAGTCGCGGCGATCGATCAAATGACGTTGATGTTTCAAGCGGAAGTCGCCGATAAAATTGTCCCTTTTAAAACTTTAAAAAACGAAATGAATTCGCTTATGGCCTTGGGGCAAAATTATTTCGAAACACAATTACTCTTAAAAGTCCCTCCGGGACACTTTTCACCTCCTCCCAAAGTGGACTCTGCCGTCATCACTCTTAAGCGTCGATTAAATCCCGCGGTGCCTTTGAAGGAATTTAAATCCTACGAGAAATTTTTGCGCTTGGCTTTCTCGCAAAAAAGAAAACAACTGATGGGAATTCTCAAGGCCCAATATAAAAAGGAACAGCTCGAAGCGACGTTTTCTAAACTCCAATTGCTTAACACTGTCAGAGCTGAAGCACTGAGCTTGGAACAAGTTCAACAAATGTATCTTTTATTAACCCACAAGGAATAGTTACGTGAGTGGAATAAAAATTATCGCAAAAAATAAAAGGGCCGGTTACGATTACACACTCATGCAAAAGTTTGAAGCTGGCCTTGCACTAAAAGGAACTGAAATAAAAGTTTTAAGAGATGGCAAAGTTAATATCAATGAAGCTTATGTGACCATCGATGCCAACGACGAAGTGTGGGCCTATAATGTTTTAATTCCTCATTATGCCTTTGGTAATATTCACAATCACACCGAAGGTCGCACCAAAAAATTGCTTTTAAATCGCAAAGAGATCGTCGATATTTTTCATCTCATGAAAGCAAAAAGTCTTACTCTAGTAGTGACGATGATTTACTTTAAAGGCTCGCGAGTAAAGTTAGAAATTGCGCTCGCAAAAGGTAAAAAATTGCACGATAAACGAGACGCGGAAGCTAAACGCGATATCAGTCGAAAAATTCGCCAAGGTGATTATGAATAATTTAAGTGACTCTCATCTTGCCAATAAGCTGCACCAATTGAGAGTGACTTTCTTAGCTTTATTTGCTGATTTTTTCGCCGCCTATTTTGCTTACGATCTGGTGATGTCGGAAAGCCAAAATGAAATTCTTAAGTATTCAAGTCTCATATCACTACCTGCCAATACACTTACCGATTTAGTGCAAACCGCTTATTTGGGAACAGTTGGGGTATCGGGTTTATTTCACCTGGTGATTCATTTATTTTTCTTAAAGAATAAAAACTGGGCCTATCGCTATTTGAAATTTTACACAACACTGGCGGCACTCACTTCATTATTTAGCAGTATGAGTGATCACACCAAAATTTTTATCTTGCCTTGTTTATTGTATTTCGTGTCTACTTATTTATTGTGGTTTAAGCTGAAGCCACTAAAGAATGTGTAGAAAACCACTAATTAAAATTCCACATTGCTCCAGCGATCATCGTTGTTTCAAAGTCAGTGCCTTTAGTGGTGGGAGATTTTTTAATTTCGCTTGGAATATATTTTAAGACTGCACCTAAATTAAGCGATAGATGTTCAAAAAATCTTGGCGCATAAAATAAGCCCATGCCGGGAATGAAAGTTGCTCCTGGTGTATAGATCGAGCGCCAGGCATTCACTTCGTGGGCGCGCACTCCGTAATAGTAATTCACAAATTGTCCGTCGAGAAATTCGAGAAATGCACTGGCCCTCAGCATCGATTGATCGTCGTAGTTTTTCACATAAGTGTAACTAAGTTGCGACCTAATTCCCTGCGAGCGGCCCATTAAATCGCGACCTAGAACCAAGGCCCATTCATCCCACTTCACACCGAGCGATCCAAACCAGGATTCCTTGCGTCGATCCATTAAAGGCCCGTAATAGCGCTCGCCGTAGCGATTAAAATTTAGAAAAGCAGATCGATCGCGATTGCCGATAAAACCTAAGTTAAGCCCGTTTTGTCCGAGAGAAATTGGCCCGTAAAAAAGCATCACCATGGGGATGCTACTTAAAACGGTGGAGCGATCGAGATTGATATAGTCGTTGTCGAAACGTAAATTATTTTTTAAGGCCATGCCAAAACCAAGGCCTGCTTTCAGTCGCAGTCCACCAGTTTCAGCCGCTTGTAACTGAATTGTCGTTAAACACAATAAGAGCAGTTTAAAATTCGTTAATAAAAATTTCGTACTGCTCGATGTGATAATTGTTTTCCGAACGAATTTGAATACTCTTTCCATGAGTCTCCTCCAGCGTTTCAATTAAGTCGAAATCGTCGCCACATAAAGAGGCGGTGACTTCGGGGTGGGCAAAAATCGAAACCTTCGGTCCTTTGGTTTTTGCCAATACTTTTATTAGGCTTCTAATCAATTCAAAACAAACTGTTTGCGTGGATTTCACTCTCCCCGTCCCTTCGCAGTAAGGACAAGGCTCACACATAATTCTAGCGAGAGTGTCGCGAGTTCTTTTCCTCGTCATCTCCACGAGACCGAGACCCGAGATAGGTAATACATTGGTTTTAGCGCGATCTTTTTTGAGTTCTTCTAAGAGGGCATTAAAAACAAGATTGCGATTTTCTTCGCTCTCCATGTCGATAAAGTCGATGATAATAATCCCGCCGCAATTTCTCATGCGCAATTGATAGGCGATTTCTTTCACTGCTTCTAAATTGGTTTTTAGAATCGTTTCTTCAAATGTTTTTCTACCGATGAATTTGCCTGTATTGACATCGATCGACACCAGCGCTTCGGTTTGGTCGACATTAATCGACCCACCGGACTTTAAAAAAACTTTGTTATCGATCGCTTTTTCCAGTTCCAAATCGATATTGTATTTTTCAAAAATTGGAACATCGAGCGCTTGATACATTTTCACTTTACCTTTCATCGAAGGCAAAAATTTTTGAATAAACTTATCAGCTTCTTTAAAATTTTCTTTGGAGTCGACGATGATTTCATCGACATCTTCATCGGTAATATCGCGCAACACTCGCTGCATAAAACTCAAATCGTGATAAATCAAAATAGGAGCTTTCACTTTTTCAGAAGATTTTAAAGTATCCTTCCAAATTTTCATAAGCATATTGAAATCGTATTTAAGTGTTTTGTAAGATTGTCCATCGGCTACCGTTCGCGCAATGACTCCCGTGCCATCGGGGCGAATCGTTTCTAAAATTTCCTTGAGTCGATCGCGCTCTTTCTCGCTTTCAATTCGTCGCGAAACTCCCGTGTGCTCAATCAAGGGCATAAACACGATATGTCTTCCAGCAAACGTAATATGTCTCGTGACGCGCGGACCTTTTGTAGAAATCGGTTCCTTCGCTACTTGAACGATGATTTCATCGCCCTCTTTAATAAAACTTTCGATGCTCACATCGGGACGAAAACGCATATTGACCGCTTCGGAAAGGGTCGAGAGTTCGTCGGGAATCACTTCGCCCAAGCGCACATTTTCTTCGGCCGAGCGCTTGCTTTTTTCGGCCATGTCTCTTTGTTCTTCGAGCGTTGGCAAATAAGCATCATCTACATACAAAAAAGCTGCCTTTTCATAACCAATATCCACAAAAGCAGATTGCATTCCGGGTAGAACGCGCACTACTTTGCCTTTATAAATATTGCCGACAAAGGGAAAATCTTTTTTGGAACTTTTTTCGGGAGTGACTCCTCTTTCCATTAAGAAATCGAGGATCTCACCATTTTCTATGAGGGCAGCACGACACTCCCCCAGCGTCTGGTTCATAATCAGTTGTTTCGTCATTTCAGATTCCTTTTAATTTTAAATCCTCTTTAGTTTACCAGAGAGAGAATGAAGTTTCAAAAGGGCAAATGAGTTCTCGAGCTAAAATGTAAACTTAAGTTGGAAAGAATCGATCGTAGATTTTTGTCCCGAGGTCGGATTGAGCATCGATTTTTGCCATTCTAAATGGTCGAAGTAGGCCCATTTTTGTTGATCTAAAAATGTGCGATCGGAAGGAAGCATGGAATGATTATCGGAGAGAACTGAGCGATTAGCTTGGCTAAAAATAACAATTGATACACCAATAATGACACCAATTGCTCCTCCCATAGAAATATTTTTTAGATGATCTGCTGGGCGATCGACAAAGGAGAGAGTGGAGAGGCCCATAATAGCGCCAAACAGTCCCGAACCTAATACCACCGTCATATCCTGAATGGAGTCGTCGAGCATATTTCCACTGGCATCTTGCGCTCTCAAGGAAGAAGCAGCCAGGGTTTGAAGTACAAAAAGTAGCACAATTATTTTTTTCAAGTGAAATCCTTTTCTAAAACTCATCTCATTATTATCCATTGTATTTAGAGCGAGCTTTTTATAAAATCATTTTTTATTCAACGAAAGAGGAACACCATGAGCGCACCCTTCTCCATGTATAATATTATAGCGAAAAAAAGAGACAAAGGTAAACTAACTAATGCTGAAATCAAATGGGTGATCGATTCACTCGTGAATAAAGAAATTGATCTCGCTCAAATGTCTGCACTCCTGATGGCCATTTACCTCAACGGATTTAGCAAAGAAGAAACTCAATATTTAACCGATGCGATGTTGTACTCGGGAAGTGTTTTAGATTTTCAAGCGGAGCATTTTGTCGATAAGCACTCCACTGGTGGCGTGGGCGATAAAACATCTTTTATCATCGCTCCCATAGCTTGTGCTGCTGGTATTTCCGTCCCCATGATCGCCGGTCGAGGCTTGGGACACACCGGAGGAACCATCGATAAAATCGAAGCGGTGAAAGGATTTAAAACTGATATACCTTTGAAAAAATTTGAAGAGCTAGTTCTTAAACAAGGGCTTGCTCTCATTGGACAAACAGCAGAAATTGCACCGGCGGATAAAATGACTTACGCCCTTCGCGATGTCACGGCAACAGTGGAAAGCATTCCACTCATCACCGCATCCATCATGAGTAAGAAATTGGCCGAAGGTGCCAAGGGTATCGTCATGGATATTAAAACTGGCAGCGGTGCTTTTATGTCCAAAAAACCTATGGCCAAAAAACTGGCACAAAGTATCGCTGATACGGGCTTGCGTTTTAATAAAAACATGTTGACGGTGATCACCGATATGTCGCAACCACTAGGTTATGCCATCGGAAATGCCAATGAAATTATCGAATGCGTAGAAATTTTAAAAGGTGAAAGAAAAAAAGAATCGGAAGATTTACTTAAGCTCTCATTGCATCTTGCCGGTGCCATGATCTACTTAGGTGGCAAATCCAAAAGCCTCAAAGATGGCATCCTTCGCGCCGAAAAAACGATCGAAGATGGATCAGCTTTTGAAAAATTTAAAATGATGTTTCGTTCCCAAATGGAACAGAAAAATCCCGATTTGAGTTTTCTCGACGACGCCAATAAACTACAAGCAGAACTTAAAATGGCTAGTCACTGCACGGAAGTGAAGGCGCTTAAAAATGGATATCTAAAAAGTATCAATTGCAAGGCCCTTGGCCTACACGTGGTCAGCCTCGGAGGAGGGCGCAAAGTTGCCAAAGACAACATCGATTTTAGCGTCGGTCTGAACTTCTATAAAAAAGTTGGCGATCCGATTAAAAAAGGCGAAATCATAGCGCTTATTTACCACCACGCACCACAGCAAAACTTGGCAAATTCCATCGCTCGTGACATAGCAGAACTCGACTTAGAATATAGTGCGAAAAAAGTTTTAACCAAACCCAAGCTTATTCAAGAAACGAAAGTTTATTTCGCCAAGAAAAAAGCGACTGCGAGGAAAAATGTACGATAAGTTAATCAGTTCTGCCGAATTTATTAAAAGCAAAATTAAAAAAACTCCCAAAGTGGGTGTGGTTCTCGGCTCGGGCCTGGGAATTTTTGTCGAACAAATAGAAAACAAAGTCATCATCCCCTATAGCGAAATTCCATTTTTTAAAAAAACTTCGGTGGAGGGGCACGAGGGCCGTTTGATTTTAGGTCAAGTCCACGGCGTTGAAGTCGTAGCGATGCAAGGTCGCTTTCACTGCTACGAAGGCCATCCAATGGAAGAAGTCGTTTTTCCCATTCGCGTTTTGGCCTTGCTTGGAATTCAAATTTTGGTTCTCACCAATGCTGCTGGAAGCGTGAATGTCGATTACAAACCTGGAGATCTCGTTGTGATCAAAGATCACATCAACCTGATGGGAAAAAATCCTCTAGTCGGTCCCAATTTAAATGAATTTGGCCCGCGCTTTCCCGATATGAGTACAGCCTACAATGTCGAGCTCCGCGATATTTTCAAAAAAGTTTCGGCCAGCATGCAACTTAAATTAAACGAAGGTGTCTATGCCGGTATGCTCGGTCCAACCTATGAAACGCCAGCGGAAATTCGCATGGTGCGCGCTCTCGGAGGCGACATGGTGGGTATGAGCACCATTCCCGAGTGCATTGCCGCTCACCACTTTGGAGTAAAGGTTTGTGGAATTTCTTGCATCACTAATTACGGTGCGGGCATGATCGAACAAAAATTAAAACACGAAGATGTTAAAGACGAAGCGATGAAGGCGATGAATTCCTTCACTCAACTCCTCTCTTCTTCGATCCAAGAATTTGGAAAAATTTTATAATCACTAAGGAACTATTTTGAGCTTAAAAATTGCACCCCATTTAACTTCTGATCAAATCAATGAACTCTTAAGAGAGCAGGCCATGTTGTCTGCAAAAAAAGCATACTCGCCCTACTCGAAAGCCTGTGTCGGCAGTGCCGTTCTCACTCAGTCAGGACAGGTTTTTACCGGCGCGAATATTGAAAATGCCAGTTACGGTGGAACAGTTTGCGCCGAACGCGTGGCCATTTTTAAAGCAGTTTTTGAAGGTGAGAAGCAGCTTAAAAAAGTCTATGTCTACACCGAAGCAGGTTGGCCTCCCTGCGGCTTTTGTCGCCAAGTGATCAGTGAGTTTGCCCACCCAGAATTAAAAATTGTCATTGGCAATAAAGATCAAACGATTCATGAAATAGCATTTAAAGAATTGATGCCTCTTTCGTTTACTCCTGAACATTTAACACCGGCCTAAAAATAAACGAGGTAATTTGTGAGCTTTGACTTACTCAACTTTAAAGAGCTTTTTTCTGTCACACTGATCTTGTTTTCAGTTATCGACGTGGTGGGTGCCATACCAGTCATGATTTCCATCCAAAATAAATATGGAAGAATAGAGAGTTTAAAGATCACGGCCATCGCTGGAATCATTCTCTTTTTATTTTTATTTGTCGGCGAATCGATTCTTAAACTTTTTGGAGTCGACTTTGAATCCTTTGCCGTAGCCGGAGGGGTGATCATGCTTATTCTCGGCTTGGAAATGGTTTTGAATGTGGAAATTTTCAAACACGATCCGCTCGCTGCCGATAAATCTCCCATCGTGCCCCTCGCCTTTCCACTTCTCGCTGGAGCGGGATCGATGACCACACTTATTTCGCTCAATGCAGAATTTAAACGCATCAATATCGTCGCAGGAATCGTTCTCAATTTATTTGTGATGTATTTTACTTTAAAGAGTTCGCGCTATTTGGGAAATAAACTTGGAACGAGTGGAGCTGGAATTTTAAGAAAGTTTTTTGGCGTTATTCTGATTGCCATGGCCATTAAACTCATCAAAAAAAATCTTTTGGCCATTTATTAAAAATATTTCTCCATCGAATTTGAATTCTAAACTTCCATCAAAGTTCTTGAATAAAGAAAACCAGCATTTTTTCTGGTAATTATCCGATCGCCGTATTGGGCTAATTTTTTTCTCAATTGGCAGAGGTGAGTATCGAGGGTCGCCGAAGTGACAAAAGTCTCTCCCCATAATTCATTAAAAATATCTTCGCGCGAAACGAGTTGATTTTGGCGATTTACCAGAAATTTAAAGAGTTGATACTCCTTGCCCTTTAATTCAAAAAAATGATGATCGATTGCGACGACCTCGTTAATATCGTCAAAAATGATTCCATCGCATAAATCAAAAAACTGATTACGCTGCTTTTTTTCGCGCGCTTTCATCATTTTATTTTGGACTCTCGCCAATAACTCTTCGGGCGAAACAGGCTTGTAGATAAAATCATCAACCATTTGGTCCATCGATTGCAATAAATTGTCTTCGATGCGATAACCTGAAATCATCACAACGGGAAGGATGGGGTCTAGATTTTTAATATTTTTTAAAACTTGATGGCCGCTTACATTGGGCATAACACAATCAAGAATGACTAAATCAGGAGCATTGTCCCTAATAGACGCCAGCGCTTTTTCGTGATCGACAAAAGCTTCAACTTCATAACGAGGCATTAAGATTGATTTAAAAAATTCTAAATTGGCCAACTGATCATCGATCACTACAATTTTCATTTTTCAAGCTCCAATATTTCTTATTTAAATAATACAGAAGGAATTGAAAAGCTAAAAGATGAAATTAATTATTTTTATGATTTTAATCACAATATGAGTCCATGGGCCAAGTTAACGACTAAAACTTCGTAACTCTGCCAATTGGCTGCTTGCATAAAACCGTAAACGAGCACGGCATTAGAAATCTCAGAAGACGCATAATCCCCACCGAAGTCACTATCTGAAAGTCCCGCAAGCTTTTCGATATAACCTTTGAGGAGATCAGTCGTGATGTAACTCGTTTTGACTTTGTTCATCAGCCCCTTATGTAAGCCACCGATCCCAATAATTTTTGGCGATGACATTAAAAGCGGGCGATAATTTTTTAGTTCTTCTGTCGCGAGATTTTTAGCGAGAAGAATAGAAGCCTCAATTTCAGCTGTCGTCATGGGATTGGGAGATTTTAAAGATTTATTTTTTTTCACTTCTCCCAAAATTTTTTCTTTAAATGAAACTGAAGCGAGCCTACCACCGTACTCTGAAATAGTGGGATCACTCGTTAGCTGAGAAATTTGCATACTGCCACCGCCAATATCCCATACGATGGCATTGTTTTTAATTTTGGCGATATCTCGCACCGCTTTTTTTCCCAGTATCGTTTCTTTACTTTGATCGATCAGTTCGACATTGAGACCTAACTCGCGATTAATTTTGTCTAGATAGTTTTGACCATTTAAAGCACGACGATAAACTTCCGTCGCCACACCTTTATAATCTTTAACTGAGAATGAACTGAGTTTGTCTTTCAAGCTTTTTAACTTGCTTAAACCTTCCAGCATCATCTCGTCGCTGATCTTATTACTGTTTAGATCGACATTTTCTTTAATACTAATTTTAACTGCATCTTCTAAAAGTATTTCTAAAATTATATTTTTACAGCGATCAACTTTGGCCAACACTAATTTAGATTGACCGGAACCTATGTCAAAGCGAGCGCGATTTTCAATACATCGATTTGTTTTAGTTGGCTTTGCCCATACATTGATGCCCACATTAAAACTTAATAATATGCACGTTAAATAGATCGATAATTTTTGAATAGTCATAAAATTCCTTTAAACTCCAAACCGTTTAATTTTCAAATATTGAAAATTAAAAAATACCAATGGCTTGTATGCCTAGATTCACTTAAAGTGAATCGTTGTAGGTATAATAAAAATTAATGAGAGCATTAACATACACGATTAAGTGGCATTTCTACTACATATTTATATTCATCACTGTCGACTTTCTGCTTGAAAAATGACTTCAAAATTGAGAAGAATGGCCGATGAATGAAATTGAAAATTTAAGTCTTCGAGGAATCGAACAACTCTACGGAAAAAATGCATTGGCCAAATTTCAAGCATCAACTATCATGGTGGTGGGACTAGGCGGCGTGGGATCATGGGCTGTAGAAAGTTTATGCCGCTCCGGAGTTGGTTGCATCGTTTTAATCGACTTCGACGAAGTCTGCAGCAGTAATTTAAATCGGCAACTGTGTGCCACCCTCGATAATATCGGTAAAAAAAAATCACTCGCTTTAAAAGAACGCATGTCGCTGATTCAACCTCTTTGTCGAATTGAAATTGTCGATCAATTTCTCAGCGCTCAAAACATTGAAGCTATCTTTTCTCAATTTCAACCCGATTATGTGATCGATGCCATCGATTCAGTTTCCGACAAATGTCACTTGATTCACCATTGTTTTTCTCATCAAATTCCTATAATTGTAACGGGGGGCGCTGCGGGAAAAATTGATCCCACAGAAATTCGTCTTTGCGATTTAGGATTAGCAACCTACGATCAACTTTTAATGCACGTGAGAAAAAAATTGCGACGAGATTTTGCCTATCACAAAGCACAAGGCAGTCTCAAAGCTAAAGCTAAAAAGCTGCACATTCCTTGCGTTTACTCACAAGAAATCCCCCAGTCAAAATTAGAAAATAATTCCTGCGAGCAAGTTATCGATCTCGATCTTGGTTTGGATTTAAGTATCGCTGGATCAAAGCTGTGTGAAAATAAATATGGCTCGGTGACACACGTGACAGCTACTTTTGGATTATTTGCCGCCAGTGCAGCTCTTAAACACTTAAGCCAACTTGCTTAGTGTTCGAAATCGATTTTTCTCGGAAAATGACAAGTGTATCCCCCCGGATGTTTTTGCAAATAATCCTGGTGATTTTCTTCCCCGCGATAAAAACCGCGCAGTGGATTCACCGCAGTCACAACTGGTGCAGGCCATTTTTTGGATTGATCGACGATTTTAATCACATCAAGTACAACTTTCTTTTGTTGCTCGCTTGCGTAAAAAATTTCCGAGCGGTATTGCGCACCGATATCGTTGCCTTGGCGATTTTTAGTGGTGGGATCGTGAATTTTAAAAAAGTAAAATAAAATATTTTTAAGCGACGTTTTCTTTGGATCAAAAAGAACTCTCACCGCTTCGGCGTGATTCGTTTGTCCTTTTTTTATCATTTCGTAAGAAGCAGTTTTCGCACTATCTCCCGAGTAACCCACTTCACTTGTAACGACACCTGGTTGCGAGCGATACAATTCTTGCATCCCCCAAAAACATCCACCTGCAAGGACAATCTCATCCCAACCAAATTTTTCTTTAAAAAGAAAATAATATTTCCCATAACCTTTTTCGCCCATTTCATTTAATGGAATAAATTTAAGCGCTGCTGAGTTAATGCAAAATCTTTTGCCCGTGGGCTTAGGCCCATCGTCAAAGACATGGCCTAAGTGCGAATCAGCAAGCTTCGAGCGAATTTCAATTCTGGGCATAGAAAGTTTGCGATCGACTTTTTGCGTGAGCGACTGTTCATCGATCGGTTTAGTAAAACTAGGCCATCCACTTTTCGAATCGAATTTATCGAGCGAGCTAAATAGCGCTTCACCGCTGACTAAATCTACATAAATCCCATCGGCGTAATGATTCCAGTAGGCATTTTTAAATGGAGCTTCTGTCCCCTCTTCTTGCGTACAAGAATATTGCTCGGGAGTAAGAATTTTTTTAAGTTCATCTTTCGATGGTTTTACAAATGCCTCAGTTTTATTGGCTCCAAATAAGTTCATACTGGCCGCTCCTAAAAAAATAAAAATTGCTAAAAGAATAATTAATTTCTGCTTAAAATAAACTTGCATATGAAAACTTCCCTGTCATATTCTATGCTCACTATTCTCCTCCGCTTTTGAGATGAGGTCAAGAAATGCCAATCAACTCCCAACTAGAAACGACACCGTACAGGATAAATCTAAGGAACAATCTTAAAATGGGACTGGGTTTAAGGGTGGAGCATTATCGCGATTTTGAACTTAACCCACTTCGCGATTTAGCTTTTCTAGAAATTATCAGTGAAAATTTTATGGATACAAAAGGTCGTCCTTTTTATCTACTTCAACAATTAGCTGAGCTTTATCCCATTCACATGCACGGCGTCTCTCTTTCTATTGGAAGTCATCTTGAAATTGATTTTGAATATTTAAAAAAAATAAAACTGCTTAAAAAATCCTGTGGCGCCAAGCTTGTTTCCGATCATCTTTGTTTTGCCCAGTCGGCTTCACATCACTCGCATGCCTTGCTCCCCATACTTTATACAGAAGAAAATCTAAAAAGACTTTCATGCAAGGTAAATCAGGTGCAAGATTTTTTAGAGTGCAGTCTCAGTTTAGAAAATCTTTCCGCCTATTTCGAATTAAAAAAAAGTAGTATGAGCGAAGCCCAATTTTTACAAGCCTTGTGTCGCGAAACATCTTGTGGATTGTTGTTAGATCTGAATAATATTTTTATCAATGGCCAAAATTTAAATTTCGATCCGCACGATTATTTGCGCGAAATCGATTTGAACTCTGTTCGTGCGATTCATGTTGCTGGACATTTAAAACAAGCACAATTTTTATTCGACAACCACGGAAGCAGTGTGTGTGAAGCGGTCATTGCTTTACTAAAATCGGTAATCGATCGACAACCTCACATTCCAATTACTCTAGAAAGAGACGAAAATATTCCAAACTTGCAGGACCTGATGGATGAATTGAAATCGATTGAAAAAAAATTATCCCATGCAAAGGAATCACTTTCAAATGAATGAAAAAGATTTTCAAACATCGCTACTTCGTTATATACACTCTCCAGGCACAGGTGTTGCCATGGAGCAATCGCTGCAAGAAATTATCGCGGCGATTAAACCCAATCCTAAACTTTCCCCCGAAAGCGCACTCGAAATCTACCAAAACGATTATTTTTTTCGACATCTCGAAGCTTTTAAACATTTTTATCCATGTCTACATATGCTCTTAGAAGAAGCTGAGTTTCAGGCACTATTTCACTTTTATCTTCAACACAACAAGATGGTTTTTTCCAATCTCAATCAATTTGGAGAAAATTTATTATGGCTGCTAGATCATTATCCCAATCACCCAGACGTCCGAGAGCTTAGTGACGAGTATCCTTTTTTAAGGGACCTTGTGAATTTCGAAAAACATTATTGGGATTTTTTTAACGCGGATAAAGAGGCAGTTCATCGAAGCTTTGAAAATGAACAATTCGTCATCCACTTTAAAAGTAATTTTCGCCTCCTTGGGCCGATTAAAAGTGTGCATCACTTATATCCTTATCGACACAAACACATTCAAGATTTTTTAATCCAGCATAGGCCGGAAGTTTTGACCGAATCCACTCATCTTTTATTCATGACTCCCTACCATCAAACGACTCTCATTCAGGTGGAAAAACTAACTAGGGAGGAGGTAGAAATTTTTTACGAACTTAACTCAAATCCTCCTAAATCATTCGAAGAATTCTTAGATATTAAAAATATATCTTCCCATTGGATCGAAAATTGGCTACCAAGGATAACCTATATTCAATCCAAACTATAAGAAGGATTTACTATGTCCTGTTTTCCAACCTATTTTCGTAGTATCATCGCCAATTTAATTATCCTCCAACTGTTTCTAGGTTTTAATATTCAAGCTCAATCCTCCTGCCCTCAAGATCTCGCCCAACTTGCCCTGACAAAAATGGGAATTAATCTAGATGAATTACTTAAAAAGCAGTCTTTTAATCCCAGCGAAATTTCGCAAATAAATCTTATCGTTTCTGAACAATCTGATCTACTTGACCATCCCGACTTCACACTCTACTTAGCTTTTATTCAATCCCTAAAAGGCAAGGCGAAAGAAAAAGCGATTGTCGAAATGAAGTTTTTAAATCAAACAAACCCTCATCAGTCTTCAAGTCTCGCGCAATTTTACGCCCAAAAAAAAATGGCCCAGCATCTCTACGCCCTTTATCAATCGCAAGCGACGCGCGAAGAATTTATGAATATTTTTTTTGGTTGCCGTGCCAATACACTTAATACTTACAACACCAAAGGGAATCAACTTTTTGCCAAGTACTTTATCCCCAGCAGTTTAATAGTCGCCGGTGCAGGCTACGTAGCTTACCAACACAAAAAAGAAAAAAACGAGCGATGGTTTGAAGAGCTTTTCTACGACATCGCCTTTACTTATATCAATGCTTTTTTCGCCGTTAGAATTCAAACCAATCCCTTTTCATCTTTGACTAAAAAATCATTTTACTATTTTATGTCGATGCGCACGGCTGGCATTGTTGATTTTCTCGCATTTCCAACTTTTTTTCCTTTGGTCTCTAATAAAGAAGTTGAAAAGCGCATCGAAGAGATTAAACAGATTGAAGATAAAGTTGCCTTTACTGCGCGAATGAATTCTTTATCGAATGCCTTTGAACAAAGAAATATCGTCACCGCTACCAAAGATGCACTTATTTTCAAAGCAAAAGAACTACTTCAAAGTGGTGAAAAAGTTGAATTGAAATATTTCGACTGGAAAACACTCAAAGTGGAAGATCTCGACCGATGGGAGGTTCGAGAAAAATTGGCCAATGCAATTATGCAGGAAGTGTACGAACAAAAAATGCATGTTTCTAAAATAAAGATGGGCGACTTGGGAAGTGATCGCTATGTCTCGGGAACACTTCTAAATTTAGGTCTCGTTCCACTCATACTTTTAAGAAACGACATCAATTACAAAATATTATGTTTTGGACAAAATAATCAAATGCTTTCTTTTGCCCAGTCCTTGGCCTGGATGGGGGGCATGAATTTTTTCCTACAACAAATTTATTATCTCTATCGAAATTACACTATCAATCAATAAATTTTAAGCCGAAGCCTTGAGACTTAAAGTATGTTCTTGAATGGGCAATTTAAAAACAAAGGTGGTGAGTGAATCTTGTTCATCGAGATACATCACTCCCCCGTGTTCTTCGATATATCCTTTAGATACAGACAACCCTAGACCCGAGCTCTTTTGATGCTCTTTGGTGGTAAAAAAAGGCGTGAAAAGTTTATTTTTAATTTCTTGATTGAGTATTTTTCCCGAATTACTTACTTTAAATTCTATCTTTTGGTCATTTTTACTAACTTTTAAAATAATCACCGGATCATTTTCATTTTCCACAGCATCTAAAGCGTTATTTATTAAATGAAGTAGAACTTGAATAATTTGAGATTTCTTTATACTTAAAAATTGATCTCCGGCCCGACACTCAATTTTAAGCTTAATATTTTTAACTTGTAATCGCGCTAGGCAAATGTCCTCGATATGTTTTATTAATTCCGAAACCAATATGGATTCTTTTGGCATTTTTAGTTCTTCAAAGTTAAACGTTTTTAAACTGGAGATGATCACACCAATTCGCTCCACCGTTCGTTTTATTTTATAATTTGAATCGATAATTCGCTCTAAGTTTATATCTTCACTCTTTAAATTTTTCTCAATCATTTGAGCGTTACTTTGAATAATTTGCAACGGATTATTGAGTTCGTGGGCAAGAGTTGAGGACATTTCCCCCATCGCCGCAAGCCTCGAAGCTACCAAGCTTTTTTCTTTTTGATTTTCGAGTTCCGACTGCGTTTGTTTCAAAGTTAGTAATTGATTTTCAATCAGCTCTTTTGATTCAAGTAATTCGTAAGTTAACTTCAATCGATAGTAGAGCATCATGGTTCCAAATAAATTGACTGTCGCCATCGCCAGAAACAAAAAAACATTTTCCGCAATGGGATGAATCATTAAAATAATTCCCGATCCAATAATACAAGTTGCACTCACTAGCAGAGTTGCTACAAAACTTGAAACCTGAAATTGAATCGCCGTCACTGCGAGAATTGTCCCGGCGATGTAAATAGGATGAGAATTATTAATATAAGCGAGGTACAAATGGTAACCTGTAATCACCGAGACCCAGCTCACTGAAAAATACTGAATGCGATCGAGGGTAATTTTTAATTTTTGATGGAGTAATACGGGCAAGATAAAAGGCACTTGAATGAGAAATCTTTCCCATACTGAATCGTTTGCTTGTGAATAAATCAAAGGATACACCAACGCCCATAGAGCGTAAATCACGGCTCCTGCAAAAGTGGAGACTATCAGTTTTTTAGAAGACAGTAGAATTTTGGAATTAAATATCTTTTTTAAATTCGACATAAATTTTTTCCCTTGTCTAAAAAATACGACTCCCTATTTTCTTGTCGCAAACTTTCATTTTAAATTATCGTCTTAATCATTAATTTAGTTATCATCCAGGCCGAGTCGGTACATTCTATAGAGCACTCCTTCCAACGATTTTTCATGATCTTTGCTTCCTTCATTCACAACATTAACGGTCACCGAATTAAAGCCTGCGAGATCTGAAAAAAGTTTTTTCACCATGATATTGGCAAAATTATACTGCATCAAAAAGCTCAAATATGGTGAACAATGACAAATTGAAATCACCCTCACTCGCTTCTTTTTCAACAGATGCTCCAACTCTCCAGTACTTTCTCGGAATTTATAGGAAAATCCTAAGTGAAACACTCGATCAAAAAATGCTTTCACAATGGCCGGAGGAAATGAAAACCAGATGGGATAAACAAAGACAATATTTTGGCACCATAAAATCTTATCTTTGAGTCGTTTGATATCTTCTTCTTCTGGTTGCAAGCATAAATTATCTGGACTATTTTGCTCGGTTTGGTCGATTAAGTTATAGTTAAATTTGAGTTGATGCAGATTAATTAAATCGACATCCGCTTTTTTTTCTACCGCTCCTTTCAAGTAGGATTCCGTGACAGTAGAACAAAAAGAGTCACTTTTTGGATCGGCCATGATCACCAGTGTTTTCATAGATAACTCTCAGGTTAGAAATGAATCGCTTTATCCCCGTGTAACTTTTGTAATATTTTTTTGGCAATGGAGGGCATGACGTACTGATCGATGCGTTCGTTTAAAAGTGCTAATTCGCGAATGAGCGAGGAAGAGATCGTTGCAAAATGCGGCTTGGAAAACATGCAGATCGTTTCGACATTTTTACTGATCCCGCGATTTCCAACGGAGAGCTCTAATTCCATTTGATAGTCGGAAGAATTTCTAAGTCCGCGCAGTAAAAATTGTGCTTCGACAGACTCTGCATATCGCGCGATCGTTCCGGTGTGCGAAGTCACGTAGACATTTTTTAATTTATAATAATCGACATAGGCCTGCATCATTTCCAATCTTTCATCCAAGCTGAACATATATGTTTTATTCGGGTTGATCGCAGCGACCCAATAAACTTCGTCAAAAAGCTTTGAAGCGCGCATCATAATATCTGCATGGCCCCAAGTTGGTGGGTTGGCACTGATGGGATAGATAATTGTTTTCTTAGTCATTTTTACCTCTCAAAAAAGACCTCTCATCTCTTATCTTAACACTAAGTTGTGCTTTATAAAACTGACATTAAATGATACTATTTTTCCACTTTATTGACCTTAAAATTAAGAAGGAAAATCCTATGAGTTCTGATCAAAAAAGCCCTTGCATCGAAGGACAAAATGAAGTTGTCTACGACTTCAAAAATATCGAAGCCAAATGGCAAAAATATTGGGAAGAAAATAAAACATTTAGAACCGATACATTTTCCTCTAAGCCTAAGTACTACGCCCTCGATATGTTTCCATTTCCATCCGGAGAAGGGTTGCACGTTGGGCATCCGGAAGGATACACAGCCACCGATATTATGAGCCGCTACAAACGCATGAAGGGCTTCAACGTTTTACATCCGATGGGTTGGGACTCTTTTGGTCTTCCCGCTGAAAACTATGCGATGAAAACTGGCACGCATCCCGACCTGACCACCAAAAAAAATATTGCTAACTTCACACGCCAACTTAAAAGTTTAGGTTTCTCCTATGACTGGGATAGAGAAATCGCCACCAGCAATGTGGATTATTACAAATGGACTCAATGGATTTTTGTTCAACTCTACAATAAAGGGCTCGCTTACGAAGATGAAATTAATGTCAACTGGTGCCCGCACTTAAAAACAGTTTTGGCCAACGAAGAAGTCATCGATGGGAAAAGTGAAGTCGGTGGCCACCCTGTCGTGCAAAAAAAGATGAAGCAATGGATGCTTAAAATTACCGACTACGCCGAAAAACTTTTGGAGGATTTAGACGATCTCGATTGGCCGACAAATATTAAAGAAATGCAACGCAATTGGATTGGAAAATCGGTGGGTGCAAAAATTACTTTTGATATCGCCGCAGAAAATCACTTAATTGGAACAAAAAATCAATTCGATATTTTCACAACGCGACCCGATACTTTGTTTGGAGCCACTTACATGGTGCTTTCTCCCGAGCATCCACTTCTAAACAGTATCTGCACTCCAGAACAAAAACCCGAGATTGAAAAATATCAAAAAATTTGTCTTTCCAAAAATGACTTGGAGAGAACGGAACTCTCCAAAGAAAAAACAGGTGTCTTTACTGGAGCCTATGCCTTACACCCCGTCACACAAAAGAAACTTCCAATCTGGATCGCCGACTATGTGCTTATGAGCTACGGCACGGGGGCAATTATGGCCGTTCCCGCGCACGATGAAAGAGATTTTGAATTTGCGCAGCAAATGAAACTAGAAATCATCGATGTCATCGAAGGCCGCACTGATACAAATGCCGCTTTCACGGGCGATGGTGCCCACATTAATTCCGATTTTATAAATGGACTCGATCGCGATGCCGCTAGTGCAAAAATGATTGAATGGTTAGTTCAAAATAATCGCGGTGAAAAGAAAGTAAATTATAAATTGCGCGATTGGATTTTTTCTCGCCAACGTTATTGGGGCGAACCATTTCCCCTCTTAAAATTTGAAGATGGTTCCGTGCGAATTTTACAAGATCACGAGCTTCCTGTGGCCCTTCCCGAATTGGAAAAATTTGAACCGTCGGGCAATGGTGAGTCGCCGCTATACAATGCGACTGAATGGTTGCACGTCATCGATCCGCTTACGGGAAAAAAAGCCACGCGCGAAACCAACACCATGCCAAACTGGGCCGGCAGTTGTTGGTATTATCTTCGTTTTATCGATCCAAAAAATACGCAAAATCCTTGGGACAAAGAAGCGGAGAAATATTGGCTTCCAGTGGACCTTTACGTCGGTGGAGTCGAGCACGCAGTCCTTCACTTGCTCTATGCTCGCTTTTGGCACAAGGTGCTTTACGATTTGGGATTTGTTTCCACCAAAGAACCGTTTAAAAAATTAGTGAATCAAGGTTTGATCCTTGGAACAGACGGCGAAAAAATGAGTAAGTCTCGCGGCAATGTGGTCAACCCCGATCACGTCGTCGGTGAATTTGGTGCCGACTCTTTGCGCTTGTATGAAATGTTTATGGGACCGTTGGAAAAAGTAAAACCGTGGAAAGAAGATGGCGTGCGAGGAGTGTCCAATTTTCTCCATCGCTCTTACCGCTTTTTTGGCGATCCAAAAAATATCCATCGAGAGAATGAAAGCCAAGACACTTTAAAAGCGCTTCATAAAACAATTAAGAAAGTCACTGACGATATTGAACACATGCGCTTTAATACTGCGATCTCGGCTTTAATGATTTTTGTCAACCACTGTTACAAAGTAAAAAGTGTTTCTGTCGATACTGCGAAAATTTACGCTCAACTCATTTCTCCATTGGCGCCTCACTTAGGAGAAGAGCTTTGGCAAATGCACGGCGAGAATCAAAGTTTAGCTTACTCTACATGGCCTAGTTTTAATGAAGAGTGGGCCCGCGATGATTTAATCACTGTCGCCATTCAAGTTAACGGCAAGCTGCGCGGCACTCTCAATATCGATGCAGAAATAGATAGCGAGCAAGTCATCCAAATGGCAAAAAATGAAGAAGGTGTGACCAAATATTTACAAGGAACTATTGTGAAAGAAATTTACGTTCCTAAAAAAATTGTCAACTTTGTCGTAAAAATTGAGGAATAAAAAATGTCAGCACTACAACAGAAAAAATTTTATATCACCACTGCCATTGATTACCCCAATGGACGTCCACATATGGGCCATGCACTAGAAAAAGTAGTCTCGGATTGTTATGCTCGCTGGTATCAATTTAAAGGCCATCAATCAAAGCTCTTAACTGGTACTGATGAGAATGGACAAAAATTAATCGAGTCCGCTAAAAAAGAAAATCTAGAGACACAAACTTTTGTCGATCAAAACGTCATGGTGTTTAAAGAGTTATGTCAAAAGTTAAATATTCATTACAGTGATTTTATTCGCACGACGGAAAAAAGACATGCCGAAAAATGCGTGGAGTTTTGGAATAAGCTTAGTCTCAGTGGAGATATTTACTTTGGGGTTTACTCTGGAAATTATTGTTTGCAGTGCGAATCATTCTACACCGAAACTCAAGCACCCGATGGAACCTGTCCCGCTCACCACACACAGCTTACAAAAAAAGAAGAGGCTGGATACTTTTTAAAACTTTCAAAGTATCGCGATTTTATTCTCGATCACTTTAAGGCCCATCCAGATTTTATCGTTCCGCGATCATCTTACAATGAAATGCTCTCGCGATTAGAATCCGAAGAATTGCGCGATCTTCCCATCTCTAGGCCTAATGAAGGTTGGGGAATTGTCGTTCCTACTCCAAAAGGTCACGAACACGAACAAAAATTTGTCATGTACACTTGGTTTGATGCCCTCATCAATTATTACTCTGCTCTTAACAAGGATGATGAAGCTCGTTTTTGGCCTGCCGATGTCCATGTGATTGGTAAAGATATTGCTTGGTTTCACACCATCATATGGCCGATTATGCTTAAGGGCATGAATCTCGCGCTTCCAAAGCAAGTCTACGTGCACGGGATGATTCTTGCAGAAGATGGAAAAAAGATGAGCAAGAGTTTAGGAAACGTTATCGATCCATTTACCATGTTAGAAAAATATCCTTTAGATAGTTTTCGTTATTATCTTTTACGTGCAATCCCCGCGCAAAGCGATGGTAAGTTTTCCGAAAAAGAATTAGTTGATAAGCACAATGCAGAATTGGGAAATAGTTTTGGAAATTTAATCATGCGAGTGATTAAACTCTATTTAAAAAATAACGATCCCGCGGTGGATGCTACTGATGTCACTCAAGATGTTTTCTTTCAAGAATACTACGAAAAAATGTCTGCCCATATGGACGCGCGAGAACACAATAAAGCACTTGAAGTCTTACTAGAAAGTATTAACTCTATGAATCAGTATGTTAATACGAAAGAGCCGTGGAAGCTTAAAGAAAATAAAAGGGAATTAAAGCAAGTTGTCTACAATTGCCTCTACTCCATTCATGCGATTGCCTTATTAATGACTGCTTTCCTTCCAGATACGGCGACCAACGCTTTAATCCCGCTTGGAAAAAAGTTGCATTCATTTGAAACTTTTATTTTTGGAGAAAGCTACCAACTGTCGGACCCCACTCCACTCTTTCCAAAAATCGATCCCCCAGCGCCAGTATAAAATTAAAATTGTGGAATAATAAATCGTGTCTCATCGGGATAAGCCCATTGAGGCATGATTATATTTTTATTGAGTAAATAGTTTTGTCCCGCTAAGGCCAATAAAAAAGAATCAAAAGCTTGGGGTTTTTTAACTAGGATTTCTAAATCGTGACTATAGATAAAAATATTGAGATGCGATTCAATTTTTTTAATTAGTTCCAATCGCGTTTCAAACCCGAGTTCTATGTCATTGATGAGTTCGATATCTTTGCGAAGTAAATGCTTCGAGCGCAGCAATTCAAGCAAAACAATTTGTTGATTGGCTTCGTGTAAATGAACACTTTTTGGAAAGTGTCGCTTGATATAATTAAATCGCGACAGAGTCATCAGTGAAGTGTTGCCAAATGAATCGTAGGAAGTTTTAAATAACTCTAAAATTGGATCGTAATAATATTTCCAAAGATAGAAATCAATGGGGCGATTCCAATAAGGGATAAATCCTTTTTTTAAACGACGCTTAAAAGAGCGCGAGAGCAAATGGGTATGCGTTTCTTTGTCAAAGAGACTGCGGTTAAACACAATCTCGTCGGCAAGGTTTCTTTCTTGTTCATATTTTTTAGGATTGCTTGCGAGCAGTTTTTGATCTTCATTAAGTAGATTTTTAATTTGGCGTCTGGTCTCTTTCACTGAAGTCACTTCACACGACTCAGCGCCCGGACAATCTAACTCACAGTGATAGCAAGCCGGCCTTGATTGAGGGATGTCTAATACGAGATCAGTGATTTGAAAACTATCGATCCACGCGCGGATAGCTTCGTCTTGATTAACAGCTTCTTCTTCCTTTACGGGCAATAACGATTTTAAAAACCAACGATCACTTTCGGGATAATATTCAATCAACGTGAAGTAAAAATTATCATTTCTACCACCGCGCATACTAAGACTAGCTATATTTTGTATTTGTTGAATCAAAGACTTCCCTCTACTTCAAAATTTAAAACACGCATCTCGATATGATGAACCTTATTAAAGTCTTCGATAAAATTTTTAATTTTCTGTCCGTGATCCTGATGGTGTGCAATGAGGAAGCACCCCCCTCCACCTGCGCCACAGACTTTTAATCCATAGGCTAAATTCAGCTCAAGTAATTTTTCTTTTAGCGCAAGCATATTGGGAGTCATAATTCCTGGAAAAAGTTTCACTCTTTCCTCTCCCTCGCGACACAAGCTTTTTAACAAAAGTGGAAGATCATTTTTAACAATGGATTGATAAGCAACAAGTGCATGTTCAGAAATTTTTGAAAGTCCCTGTCGAACCTTTTCATCTTTATTAAAAAATGCTTTATAGACTTCCCAATTGTTTATACCCGACAAGCGTGTCTCTCCACTGTATACAAGAGTTAAATGACTTTCGAGAAAAGCTTTTAATTCTTTTGAAAAGAGCTGTTCTACTTTTACCTTTCCAAAGTCTGGGGAGAGCGCCAACACACCACCGTAAAGTGCGGGGTAATAATCTTGATAACCAGCAGGTCCACAATCGAGCATGCGGGCTTCAATATTATTGACAACGCGAATAGCTTCTTCGCGATCACATTCCTTATTTAAAAATAAACAGACTGCCTTAAAGAGAGTCACCCCCATGGCGCTCGAACCACCTAAACCAGCTCCTGTTGGAGAGCCCGAAACAAGCTCAATAACTACTTTTGAATGCAAACGAAAATAATCTAAAATCAGAGCAACAAAATAAAGTTCTTTAAAAGTTTCAGCTTGTAATGAATGTATAAATTGTTCGCGCGAAAAAAAATGCTCCGACTTGTAATCGAGAGATTTAATTCTCACACCATCTTCTTGAGTGTGATCTATGCGCACAACAGCCTTTAGTGAGGTCGCGAGATTAATGGTATAAACATTTGGTAAAATAACATTAATGGGATTTAAATCAAGCGTTCCTCCTAAAAGGTCGACGCGCACACTCCCCTGTGCTTCAATGGCCATTATAAACTCCAATGTAAGGCAATTCTCTAAAGCAACCATTGTAATCCAGGCCCATGCCGATGACAAATTTGTCTTCAATTTCAAAACCTAAGTAATCAATCTCAACAGGCGTTTTCAATCTAGCTGGTTTAAATAACAAAGAGCAAAGTTTTAAACTGGCAGGATTTTTAAGTTTAAAATGCTTCAATAAAAAACTCATAGTCAATCCGGTGTCGATGATATCTTCGAGGAGAATGACGTGTTTATTTTCCAGACACATACTCACGTCATGCTTAAAACTTAATTGACCAGAGCTATGGCTTCCTTCATAGGAAGAAACAGCGATAAATTCAACTTGTAATGGTATTTTAATTTTACGAATGAGGTCGGCACAAAAGATAAAAGAGCCTTTAAGAACAGATACAATCACAATATCTTTTCCTTCGTAGTCGCGATTAATGAGTCCAGCCAATTCAGTGATGCGATTTTCAATTTGTTCAGAGGAAAGATACTGCTCGATAGAATTCATTTCAAAGCCCCTTGAAAAATGTATCAATAACTGATCTCGAGCGAATAAAATTATTCTTCTTTGTTCAGCTCTCCAGTCATTGCTTGGTTGTTATGAAAATTTACAAAAAATGCTAACTGCTCTGTTTCCTCACCAAAATAATCAGCGTGTTGACGGCAACGAGCTTCATATAAATCAGATTCTCCAACTAATACCTGTTCGCTATGTTCTGGATTTTTTCTAAATGTTTTGGAAGCTGGCGCCCCACATTGCGTGCAAATTGCCTGAATTTTATAAACATCATCAGCGATAGCGAGCAAATTGGCCATTGGCCCAAAAGGCCTTCCCATATAATCTTGATCAAGTCCTGCCAAAATCACACGAATTCCTCGACGAGCAAGTTTTTCGACAATGCGAGAAATGTTGTCATCAAAAAATTGCACTTCATCAATACCGACAACTCGAGTTGAATCAAAAACTTTTTGCAAAATTTCAACTGAAGAGTGTACAGGGGTCGCCTCAATCGAATGAGCAGAATGTGAAACGACTTCCGTTTCGTGATAGCGATTATCGATCGCTGGCTTGAAAATTTGTACTTTTTGTTTGGCGATTTGGGAACGTTTTAATCTTCTGATTAGTTCTTCTGTTTTACCCGAGAACATTGGCCCAGCAATCACTTCAATCGAACCAACACCAGATGAATTAAAACCTAACATAGACATAAAGACTCCGAAATTTGATAGGAACGGCTAAACCATTAAGAGCGAGATACGGCTCTTATTGAATAATGATGACAAATTCAAAACTCACTGTAAATGATGATGCTTAAGGCCATTTAAAAAATTAAACTGATGAGAAAGGCAAAATACGAAATGATTAGGAGAATCCATAATCCACAAACAATCACAGGAGAAAAGAGAATAAATATGGCTTGTATTTTTGTATAATTTAATTTTCTGTATAAAACTAAAAAACAAATTATAATTTGATAAATTGTACAAAGCACTCCGCCAATGATCGGTATAATAAATAAAATCGAACTGAGAAAAAAGCTGGCCAGCAACTTTTCAATCAAAATTTTTCTATTATTACTTTCAATTTCTGTAAAATGAAAATTGAGGAATAAATCAAAAAATTCAATCATTTTTTTAAAAAATGCATAAATAAATATAAAAAAGATGGGATAAATTACAATCTCAGTCAATCCAATAAAAAGGCTTAATTTTTGCCACGATAATTCGAATTGAGAAAATAATATTTTTGAGAATGCTCCATCATCAAGTGCTTTTTGATAAGTAATAATGCCCAATTTTGTCGTCAAAATCTGGTAAAAACCCAAAATAAAATGAAAAATCCAACTAAATGCAAGTACTTCAAAATAAGTCAGTCCACTTGTGAATTCTCGATTTACATCTTTATCGATAGTCCACGGAAAGCGCATCGTTTCCAGCAAACGATTGAATAAAGTATTTCTACTTTTGTTGTTGTGGTCCATAATAATCCTTATTCATCACACCAAAAGGAAGCTCGCTTCCTAAGTAATAGCTCCAGACAATTTTATTTTTTTCATCCAGAATTGAAAGTGTATTGTAAACTTTATAAAATTGATAGGTATTATCATTTATCCCGATGATCATCAATCGCTGCCCATCGATCGGTAATTTATACTCTTCTACGTGATCTGCTTGAGAATTAAGTAAATCAAATAGTTTCTTAAATTGATTAATGTTGAGTTTGTGATTTTGCAAGTGAGTGCTTATTGCGTAAACATTAAAGAGATCTTTATTAGAAATCTTAAACTGATCTGTCTGCTGATTTTTAGAATTTTTATTTAAAGACGAAAATGAAATCGAAATCTCTGATGAGTTTTTAATGATTCTTTTATCCCAAAAGTCTTGAACATTTACAAAGAAATGCTGAGCAACTTCAGGGCTTAATTCATAAAGATGTTCCCATAAATGACTTACACCTTGTACTTCAGTTCGCACTTTTAAAAAATAGCCCTTTAAGGAACCATAGGACTTAAAAAGTTGCAATTCAAAAAACTTTTTCCTCCGATCTACAATCGTCATAATTGAAAGTGGCTCGGACAATAAAGACTCATTATAAGGAGTGATTAAGTTTTTACCTTGGAGAAAACTCAGCGTTCTATGCAAGGCCAACCAATTATCATCAAAGTACTCGATTCCTTTAAAAGGCGCTGGTGACGTTTGAGATGTTTCAAAATTTAGAGAAAACTTTGTATTTCTAAACGTCGCTACTTCAACAAGATTAAAGTTGATTTTATCTTCGACGTATCCTTCATCAGAAAATACTTTTGTTTCATAAAAAAAGATATTCGTTAAATAAAATATCATTTGGAGTCTTTTGTAATGATAGTCGGATTTTTGATATTCTTCATCCGTCTGGTACGCCATCGGATCAGCTGAGAGATCACTTATTAAATAAACCGATTCTTTTCCGCCTTCTTTTACAAGCATGTAAAATTTTCTGGAAAACACTTGCTTATCACCTAATTGTATTTCTAGTTTTCTTCCGGCAAATGCAATAGTCATTTTTAAATCTGCATGCCAATTAAAACTAGCTTTATCATTCGACATGACTCGATCTACTTTTAGTTTTTTTAAAACATCTACTAATTCTAAAACTTTTGAACGAGATGCCTTAATTTCCCGATCTGACTTCGTATAAAAAACGCTATTACGGACTAAAATATTAAATTTGATGGCCTGAACCTGTTCCAGGTTATCAATATTTAATTGATGAAAGATTTCTGTTTGAGAAATTTGTAAAAAATCTTGATGAACTTGCCATTTTTCTTCATAAATATAAGTTAACGTGAGCCCCAGCAATAAAATTGCACTTAGAGTAATTTTTTTGTATTTCAATAAGAGATTGATCAAACTACTCATGAAATTATCCCAATTGCTTTTTACGGTAGACAACAAAAGCCAATCCAAAGCATAACAATGGTATAATTAATACTGAGAAAAAGAAAATACTGCTCAATTGATATTTAGAAACAAACATTTTCTCGCTTTGAATTATAGGTAAATCAAAGGACATGAGCTTATCCTCATCAGTTAACCAGTGAATCGTGTTTAAAAGTAGAAGAAAATTGACTCCATATTTTTGATAGGCATTGATGGCAAAAGTTGAATTTCCAAAAACGGCCATTTTATGTCGACCTTTTTGATAAGTAAGTGAAGTGTGCATTGGTCCAGCAATATCGACAGTTGGTGTATATATCATTTTTGATTGCAAAACCTCTTGAGCACTACTTTCGCCCCAAGATTCAGGAAAATCATTGGTGCTAGATAAAAATTGAATTGATGCATCATGATTACTTGAATCTAAATCCTGCTTTAATTTATCAACCGAAGATGTCAAAGGGAAAAAAACTTGGCCTTTAACTTCTGCCCCAATGGGGTGTTCGGGATTTAGACTTTCAAAAAGTGGAATTGTTCCATTAGAACCGCTGATATAACTTTTTAAATCAATCACCAGATCATTGCGAATATTTATTCCAAACTTATACATTAATTCTCGTAATTCAGAATGCACGTCTCCATTTAAATTTGGATCTAGCGCAAGTAAAAGGTTGCCTTGTTGATCTAGATAATTCTTTAATAAGCTTAACTCTCTTTTCATAAACTTAGTTTTAGGGCCTAAAATCACAACAAGTTTTGCATCAAAAGGTATGGATTCAATACTCGATAAATTGATGGATCTAACATTAATTGCTGCTTGCTTAATCATTTCAAAGGCATATTTCATTCCATCATTTTTCACAGAATTTAAATCTGCTTCTCCATGGCCTGTTACAAAATAAACGACAGGCTCGCTAGTGCGCGTAAGTTTAATAATGGCATTGGTCAGATTGAGTTCATCGGTCTTATAAACGACTTGGCTTAGTCCATTGTACTCTAAAATGAGTGCATGTGATTGTTGCAGATTATATTTTTGTAAAATATCTGGTCGAGCATCGCTGTCATAAATAGATATATTGATCGAACTTTTTTCAACTCGATAAACCTCTAACAATTCTTTCCATTGGAGAATTTCAATTTTGCGCCCTACGATAATCGCATTTAATTCTCTATCGATATTTTTAAGAACTTTCTTACTTTGATCTGTTATCTCATTACTTCTAAAAAGTGAAAAATCTTTCTGCAAAGGATGCTTGAAACTCCAATAATTTAAAAGCGATAAGACTAAAAATAAGAGTACGAGAGTAATGCTTACATCCAGCATCCGATTAAATTTTCTACTCGCATAAATTTTCTTGTAATATTCGCGATAATAATAAATATATGCTGCAAGCAATAAGATAATTGTAGAGCTAAGCAATGCATTAAAAAGAACATACTCAGTTAGAACCACCCAACAAAAAATTGCTAATAACAAAAGCAACATTATAACTATTTTTAAAAGGATCGTATAATTATTTTTCATCTACCACTTTCTCGCTTCCAGAGATTTTTTTATCATTAAAAAAAATAATAAATAAAAACTCATAAAAAATACTAAGTCGTAAGATCGCAAGACACCCTTTGCAAAAGGCTCATAGTGAATAGGAATACTTAAATATTGAATCATCATCCCTAGCATTACGTTTTGTGTAGAATTAACTGAGATCACCAACAACATACTTCCCATTAAAAAAGTAAAGGTCATTAAACTTGCCACGAACATATTTTCAGTTAGGGATGAAAAAAAACATCCAACAAATACATAGGAAAGAGTCGAGAGGATAATTCCAACATAGGCTGTAAATACAATCCCCCAATCATTAAAACCAGAATTAAACAAAATAGTTAAATGAATCAGAGTCAAAAAAACTAGCATTAGTACTACAAACATCGATGAAATTATTTTGCCCCAAATAATATCTGACAACGAAAGCTTCGAGCTTATTAATTGATCGAGAGTTCCACTTTTACTTTCTTCTGAAAAACTTTGCATTGTAATGAGTGGGCAAATAAACAAAAATACAAAATTGAGGTTGCCGAAGAATGGAGTGATCACTTGCTCTCTGATATTCACGGTGGACAAATCTCGCGAACTCAACAAATAATTAAAAAATAACCACCCCATGACTAAGGAAAATAATCCACATACTATGTATAAAAATGGATTCATTATAGAATCTTTAATTTCTTTTTTTACTAATATTTTAATCGCTTTTAATTGCACTCTTCTGCCTTGGTTTGGTTGAGATAATTAAACATAGTTTCTAAATCGACTTCTTCTTCCTTGAATGAGATCAATCCAATTTTTTCTTGAGCTAAAAATCGGCTTAAATTAAAGCCATTATTTTCCGTATTTGCTAAAAAAATTTCCAATTCAAATTTTGCCCAAGGATCATTAATGATTGTTTTGTATTCGAGACTAGAAATCATTTTATTATCTATGAGCTCTTGTTTAAATTGCTCGCTAAAATCACCTACTCGTGCAATCCATTTTCTTCGATTCCATTGGGAGAATTGAGCTTGAACTTGTGCCAAAGTTCCAGATGCAATAGCTCTACCATCTTTGATAAAAGTAACTTCGTCACACAACAACTCCACTTCATGCAGCTGATGCGAAGAAAGCAAGATCGTTTTTTCAGGTACGAGGGACTTTAATAGCTGACGCAATTCAATTAAAGCAATGGGATCAAGACCGACCATTGGCTCATCGAGAATTATGATATCGGCATCTGCAACTATTGCTTGTGCTATTCCTACTTTTTGCTTTTGCCCCTTAGAAAGATGACGAATCAGCCTTTTTTCAAAATGATTTAATCCGCACCGATTAATGACGTCCTCTACTTTTTCTAAGATTTCCATCTTAGTTAATTGGTTGAGAGTTTTTATTTCATAACAAAACATGAGATAATCTCTAACCAACATATCTTTATATAAAGGCGCTTCTTCGGGTAAAAAACCGACAACTCCACTCAAATGACAATCGCCACTATCAAGCTGCAATAGCTGATTGAGGATTTTAAGTGTAGTAGTCTTACCAGCTCCGTTTGGACCTAAGAATCCATGAATAGCACCTTTTCTCACGTGCATAGAAAACTGGTGAAGAATCCTGCGTCCTGCGTAGTCTTTATTAACATTAACAAGTGATATTGCATTTTCCATGGAAAAATCCTAGCAAAACTTCTTTTGATTTGCGATTGAAAAAAACACTTCAAAATGTTTCAATAGAGTAATGAATGTTTATGAGAAATTTAAAAAAGCTACACTGAAAGCAAAAACAATTGTCATAACCACACATCTGATGCCAGATGCAGATGGATTAGGTAGCGCTGTTGCACTTGCACTCGCATTAGAAACGCAAGGGAAAAAAGTCACTTGCGTTAATGAAGAATCACTTCTATCAAGATACGCTTATCTAGATCCAGATAAGCATATTATTTCCGTTGATGAATATCTCTTAAATCAAAACAATACTCTTCCCGACCTACTCATTGTAGTCGATACCAATTCACTTCATCGTACCGGAGAAAAAGTTCAGAAATTTGCTAGCGGTATTCCAGAAATTTTGTACATAGACCATCACCCTTGCTCCAAAGATGTCATGCTAAAACATTGTATCGACACAACGAAAGCCGCGACAGGAGAGCTCGTCGGTGAACTTATTCGGTCGATCGGCGTGAGTTTAAATTACGAGATGGCACTCCCACTTTATACGGCCATATTGATCGATACGAGTAGTTTTCGCTATCCAACGGTTAGTGGTAATACTCACCGGTTAATTGGAGCGCTTATGGATGCAGGTGTTGCACCTCCACATGCATATAATAAAATTTATGGTACAAAAAAAATAACCTATATGAAATTACTTGGCGAGGTACTCTCCTCAGCAAATGCAACTCCGAATGGCGAAATAGCATGGATTATCTTGCGGGAAAAAAAATTGCAAGAATTCAATGTTGACCATGAGGACACTCATGCATTTATCAATAATTTACTTATTCTTGATAATATTCAAGTGGCGATCATGTTTAAAGAAATGGGATCGACTGTCAAAGTCTCTTTGCGATCATTGGGTATTGTAGATGTGGGAAAAATTGCCAAAGTTCTAGGTGGTGGTGGTCACGATCACTCGGCAGCGACATTAATAAACGGTGACATTAATGATGTTGTTCAACGTACAATATCAACTGTTCAGGATTGTCTAAAGACCCTCGAATAATTGCTCTACTTGTATTTTTAATTGTCCTACATTTATTGGCTTTTTTATAAAATTTTTAACCATGGGATTCAAGGTAAGGATTGAGTCTTCACTTTTAATCATTCCAATCCATAAAATATCCTTGGACTGGGGTAATTGAAAAAGCTCATCTTGAAAATCTAAATCAAAACAAAAGCTATCAAATATCACGATCTGAGGGTTTAGATCGGTTATTAAGTAGAGATGGTTCTTAAGATCTTGTTGAGTAAAAACACTTATCATTGAATCTTTTAGTACCATTTCAAAAATTTTTAAAACTTGTATATTAGTGTCTATAACGAGTAATGTTTTTTTCATGCCATGTCCAATGAATCAAATTCAGTTTTTTCAAACTTAACTTTCAAGCATATCAATTGAGATTGAAATACCTTAACATTTTAATACAGCCTGATTTTAAAAAATCCAATCTCTTTTTAATCAAAACTGAATAATGTGTCGTAAGAACTTCACCATCCATATTAACTAACAAGATTTCCCCGGTAGAAAAATTAAAAGCACTCACAATATAGTCTTTATTATTTAGCTTCACCTGCTGTCCTTTTAACAAGCCATCATAATGTCCTGCTTCCACAAAAAGTTCACTTTTAGAAACACTTATCAATTCATCGCCCACTACATTATTATCTTTCAATATAATATAATTTTCTCCCACAACTTCTCGGTTAATTGATAATCCCCTTCGACCATCTTTAAGAGCATAAGTTAAATTTTGCCCCCTCAATTGGCTATGTAATTTACCAAAGTTTATTTTCCTAAAATTAACAACACCATTAACACTAAACTTAACAGCAAAAAATTCGAGTGTATTCTTATCCACCATCAAAACTTCCCCAGATTTAAGACTAAATCCCTTCGGCTTTAAATAATAAGTGGGAATCATACGTCCACTAGTCGGAAGTAAGAATCTAGAAATACTTGTAAAATTATCTGGTTTAGCCCCCAGGCTAAGCTCTTCGTTACTTAAGTAACTTTTTCCTTGGCTGCCAGTATTATGCGTCTCTATCCAGCTAGTAACATATTCATGATTGTCGACAATTAAAATGGATTGAGCATGCCCATAAGTTGCAATTATAAAACTCACCATAATTACATTTAATAAACTGATTATAGTTTTTAACATAGCATTCTCCCTAAATGTGGCCATTCTAGACAAATCAGTATTTATTTCAAGGAAAAATGACACATTTCTTAAAATGAGTGAAAAAATAACTTATCAATTATAAGAAGACTTTTTTCATTTTGAAGGGGAGATATATAATTGCCCAATTTTATTGGCAGTGCTAAAATAGAAATTTAGCCTAACTTGACCAAATTTTCCTCCATTTTAACCAAAACTTCGTGATTTTAAAAAATTATCAAATTTAACGATAAGATTCATTATATGAATATTAATTTTAGACCACATAAAACTTTTTTAAATAGACATACTACTAAGTTTAGCTTTTCTACACCATTACTTTTTATAATCATTCTGACTCTATTTCTCTTATCCGCTTGTAAATTTAATTTGAAAAACCTAAGTGGTGCAATAGATGTAAAACCAGACGGTCAAATAAGTTCTATTAATGAATTACTACCTCAAGTGACATACCTTAGTCTTCCCTCACATGTGTATAAAAATAAACCATTTATATTGCGACTAAATTCTTTAAGTGCAGAAAAAGCAACCTTACTCCCATTACAAAAAGATATTAATCTTAATGGCAATACAGAAATATCGCTAGATGAGTCTAAACAGTTGACCTTGCGCCTTTATAATAAAGCTGGAACAAAAGATGTTAACTTCATTGTAAAAGTTTTTGAACCCATCGCAACTAAAATAGCGGAAGACTCGTGTAGAGAATTAACTCCACCAAATCAATACGTAAATACAAAATTAATAACCGACTTTGGTGTAAACCCCAACACTATCAGTGATCAAACCGAATTGATTCAAAAAGCTCTCGATCAATTAAAAAGTGGTGATAGACTTCTTTTCCCACCAGGAATTTACTCTCATAGTAAAAGTTTAAACTTAACCGTGGAAAATGTAACAATTGAAGGACAAGCTGCTGAACTTCGAGGTTTAAATCCTGATGATCAAGCAATATGGATAAAAGTTTCTAATATCACTCTAAAAAATTTTATCATTACTCAAAAAACAAAAGGACGGAAATTTGCTCCCTGGAATGGAGGCATTTCATCTTACGCCTGGAATTCTGGTAAAAATATTTTAACAAATATAAACATACATCAAAACATTCTCACTCCTTTGATCACACATAATAATGACCTAAGCTTTGAAATGGGAGGAGGTATATTTGTTTACAATACAAAGAATTATCTCGTCTCGCAAAATTTAGTTGTTAGAAACTATGCCGACGGTATTCATCAAAATGGCCACACGGTAAATGGAAGAGTACTAAATAATTATGTTATTGAAACGGGTGACGACGGGATCGCCATTGTTAGTTATCTTGGTAAAAACTGGAGAGAGAAAATTGCTGATGATCCTCAATTTTTAAGCAAATACAAAGTTAATAATCTGAATTCAAATATCCTTGTAGAAAATAATTTTGTCGATGGTATGTACTGGGGACGCGGGATGAGTATTGTGGGTGGTGAAAAAATTACTATGAATAATAACGTTGTTCAAAATATACCATCTGCAGCAGGCATCTATTTTAGCCAAGAACTTTCATATCATACAGCAGGTGTAATTAATGTTCTCTTTACCAATAATAAAATTTCGAACATACAATCTGACCTTCCATCATTTTTACCTCAAGGCCCTGAGTATAAAGAAAAAGTAAATATGTATCTAGAGAATAAGCAATATACCCATCATGGTGCGATGGAAATTTTTGCTCAATTAAGTTTAGGTGATAACGAATTCATTGGGGCTGAAGAGGTGTTATATATTCGTGATATACATATAGCTAATAACACTTTTAAAAACTCTCGTTTTTCACAAATCCGGGCCGGTAACTATGGCATCTATCAACAAGGTATCAACCTTCAAAATAATACTTTTTTTTCTTCACCTGACAAGATACAAATAAATGACAAGGCATTTGACCAAATGCCATTTTGTGATCAAAACACTTTCACTACTCAAACCAGCAATATCAAAAATTGCCAAAATACTAACAAGTATACCGTCACTGGATTTCAATGCTTTCTCTAAAAAACTTTAACTTTACGAACAAGATCGAGCTATGAAATGATCTTCATATGGAATCCAAAATCACCATTAAAGATAACTTAAGTCAAACATGTCTTTTTGAAACAGACATATCAAACTACGAATTGGCCCAACAAAAAGCTCTAGAATTCGAAGAAATGGGCCTTGATATCTCTATCCATGCTCCAGGTCTCGCCACAACGCTAATGCAAAGTCTGGGAGCTTCATTGGACGATATTGAAAATTTTTCGCTAGAATTAGATGCTGAAATCGAGGATCATGATGGAGATCTATCGAGCTGTGCGATTTGTCTCCCTGAAAAAAAATAAATTTATTATTTCCACATCTGTCGCAAAAAGCTTACACATATCATACTACTTGCTGAAACAAATGTTGCCGTTTGGTAAAAATATGAGTGCGGTGTACGAACAGCCTGCATCGATCTATTACCTAAATCCATCATAAAAATTAAACTCCAATCTTCGGGATCTAAAAAAAATCTCCTGTTTGAACTAGCGATATTTTTAAATTGACTCATCTTAAAGGCGAAATCCTCACCATATATACGTTTGAGATCAGAAAGATCGACTAAGTAGAGCTTTCGGTTTTTGGCAAACACTGCAGCTGATTGATGAGCAATATCGACCGCAACATATTCAGACTCTGTATAACTCGATGAGAAACTTGTCGCTTTTAATTGTAGGAATTTTTTCTGATCTTTTATGACGATCCATTCCGCTGATTTTTGCCTTTGTATTTTTCCAATCTCTTGCTTGTTTACGGCAAAAACATTCAATGAAAACAAGATAACTAAAAACACTTTAAGTTTTAAAATCATAACTAGCCCCTTCAAAAAAAAGGGAAGGCATAGAGCCTTCCCTTCTTTTATTTAAGTATTTAAAAACTTAAATTAGTTCTTAAGGTCTTTAAACTTGTCGCCAAGAGTTGCCGATCTTACTCTGTCAGCTTTGTAATCAACACCAGTTGCTACAGCTTTCATAGAAAGTGCAATTTTCTTTGCTTCTTTATCAACTGAGATAACCATTGAGCGCGCCATTTCACCTTTTTTGATAACATCAGCTGGCTTCTCGACTCTCTCTTCAGATAGCTCAGAAATATGGATTAATCCTTCGATTCCTGTTTCGAGTTCAACAAAGGCACCAAAGTCAGTTACGCGGACAACTTCTGCTTCAACCACAGTTCCCACTGGAAATCTTGTTTCAATTTTTTTCCATGGATCTTCCTCGAGTTGTTTAATACCGAGAGAGAATTTTTGGTTTTCTTTATCGACGGCCATAACCATCGCTTCAACCGTTTGTCCTTCTTTGTATTCATCAGCAGGACTTACGTTTTTCTTAGTCCAAGAAAAATCTGAAACGTGGATAAGGGCATCGACGTCTTCTCCGATGTCAACGAAAACACCGAAATCAACAATCGACTTCACTTTACCTTTAACCTTGTCACCAACTTTGTACTTAGCTACTAAAGCATCCCATGGGTTAGGTGTTAATTGCTTAATACCTAGAGAAATACGCTTGTTTTCAACATCGACGTCGAGAACAAGAGCTTCAACTCTTTCACCTGCATTAAAGTGTTTTGTTGGATTTTTAATTTTGTTTGTCCAGCTCATTTCTGAAACGTGGATTAAGCCTTCGATTCCGTCATCTAATTCAATGAAAACACCGTAGTCTTTAACTGAAACAATTTCGCCGCCAACTTTTGCACCGGCAACATATTTTGTCTTAGCTTCTTCCCAAGGATTAGCTTGAACTTGTTTTAAACCTAAAGAGACTCTTTCTTTATCAGTGTCAAATTTTAAGATCTTAACTTCAATTTCATCCGCAATGTTTAAGATATTTGAAGGATGCTTTACGCGGCCCCAAGACATATCCGTAATGTGCAATAGACCGTCAATTCCACCAAGATCGATGAAAGCACCGTAGTCTGTGATGTTTTTAACGATCCCTTTAACAACCATTCCTTCTTCGATTTGAGAAAGAATTTCGCCTCTCATCTTTCCTCTTTCTTCAGCTAAGATAGCTCTTCTTGAAAGAACAATGTTTCCGCGTTTTTTGTTAAATTTAATCACTTTAAATTCCATTGTTTTACCAATGAATTTATCTAGGAAACGAGTTGGACGGATATCAATTTGCGATCCAGGTAAGAAAGCCTTAACCCCGATATCAACTGATAAACCACCTTTAACTTTTGCGATAACTGTTCCTGTAACAGGCTCACCTGATTCGCAAGCGAGAGAAATTTTGTCCCAAGCTTTAAGAATTTCAGCTTTATCTTTAGAAAGAATGAGATTGCCCATAGTGGACTCTAATCTCTCGAGATAAACTTCAATCTCGTCGTCCACTTTTACTTTTAGTGAACCGTCAAAGTTTTGGAATTCTTTTACCGAAACCAATCCTTCTTGCTTGTAACCGATGTCAATTGTTACGTAATCCGCACCAACTGAAATAACTTTCCCTTTGAAGACTTCGCCTTCTTCAAAGTTTTTGCCAGCGTCAGAGTTCAATAGTTTTGAGAACTCTGTTTCTGAAACAGTTTCTACGTCTTCACCAACGACGACGTCGTAACCTTTCATCCAGCTTTGTTTTAAATCTTGTTTTTGTACCATGAGAAACCTCGAAAATTTTGATTTACCTCAAGTCTCAAAGTAAGTTTTGCGACGAACCTACTGCGACCCTTAAGGCCCAAACTTAACTTTAAAAAAGTGTCATTTGATTTGAAGCTAACTTATACCCTAGAAACCTTGGAGACTCCACACATTTTCATTTACTCGCAATAAAATTCTTAAAAGACCACCACTATGGGATCTTTTCGCTTCCTTAAATTGTAAAGAATACTTATAGAATTTTTGGAAATTTAGGGTGTAAAAAGACGCATTCTACGTTCATGAACGCGCATATAGAGCTCCCGCAGCTCCCTTTTGTAACTTTTATAGTCGTGCTCTTTCTCAATAAAGTATTTATACAAGCGTATTTTTGAAATGTAGACATTTTCCGCCAACATTACTTTGCGCCAAGCTTCCCTTAACTCTCGAGAATCAGAGAGTTTATAGCACTCCCCAACTCCCTCATAATTTTTTAATAAGTGCATCGTGCACAAATTTCTTCCGACAATAATGGGCACATCACTCATAAGTGCTACCAAGCTATAATCTTCCAACAGTTCGGTATGGCAGTTTGAAACCCAAAGATTCACTTTGGGAATGACTGCTTCTAGGTTTGGAGTTGATACAAATAAGACATCCTCACTCAGATGCAATTCATCAATTTTAAGCCTTAAATCCTTAAGTAAAGGAAAATTCTTTAACTCTGTAGCGGTCGCTAAGATGAGCTTGGTTTTTTTTTGGGAATAAGCGCGATCTTCATTGAGCACATGAAGAGCATAAAAAAGTGGTTCCAAGGAACTGACCGATTCTAATTCAGGCGACAGATGAGTACCGACGAGAAAATACTCTTTATAAAGTTGAAATTTTTCTTCTACATCATCAGACATTTTAACCAATGATGTCGAAAGCCCCATGCCAAAATATTCAATTTTCTTAGGCGGTAACCCCAAATTTCCAAGAGCATCTTGCATGAGCTCTTTATTAGAAAGTATTAGATAATCAATACGAGAAATTAGAGGTCGATACCAAAATCGCTGAAGAGGTTTATCGATGGCATGTTCCTGAGTAAGTATGAGCGAAATTAATGGGTATCGTCGCAGTTGAAATGATAATGAAAATAGCAAATTGAAATCGTAACAATGGATCACTTCAATTTTATTTTGTTGCAAAATCTTCTTAATAGAAAAATGCTTGTGATAAAAATTAAGCCGATTGAAAAAACTTTTTTCAAAAGAATAAACTTGAATATGACGATCGCGTGCTTCTTTACTTATATAGGAATTTAGAGGTGCAACTAGCAAGATATCTTTTCCTTGTTCGCGCGCAAGTAACATGTCTCGCAAGAGCATTCTTTCTTTGGTACTCCATGAATGACTTGAAATAATAAAGAGAATTTTCTTCACGGACTCACCTTGTCTCCTCTTTGATACTCTACCAAATCTCCATAAATAGATCCTAATTTGATTTTCGCCTGAAACTTGAGCAAGCGTCGATCTTCATCGTTCGCATACCAAAAATAGATGTCTCCACTTTTTTGCAATACTCCAGGAAAATGTGTTTCAGCATTAACCTTAATTGCAGAAATATCTCGACCCATAATTTTTATATTTTCTATTTTTGAGACTTCCGCTTTTAAAATCCATGTATCAGCTCGCGTCGCTACGGGAAATTCAAAACGGTCGCCTGGCTTTAATGGAAGGCCTCGCACAAACTGCAAAGCAGAAAAAGAATCCTGAAGATAATAAGGAATGTAAACTTCCTTTTTCTCATTGCGATTTGAACCTTCTTTTGTCCTTTTGTACCAAGTAAAATTTTTCAATTTACTGCGATCAAAAAGTTGCAAATCATCAACGTTTTGCTTTTTCTCTCTTTGAATTAATGAGTATTTAATAGGTAAAAAATTTTCTTTTTCCACAAATGTTTCTAAGTAGTCATCCAGCCAGTAGAAATATCGGTAGGCTTCTTCAGACTTAAAACGTGCAAAATAGTGAAAGGCTTCCTTACCTGCTACTTTTTTAATCCCCTTAGAACTTATGGTTATATAGCCAGCTGTAACTCCCAGGTAGGAAATAGAAAAAATACTTCTCTCTCCATTTAAATAGATGGCCTTAAATTGTGGCCATAACTTTTTAGAATTCTCATCGTATTTTTTAAAATGTGCAGGATAGTCCTCGGGAATATTTTTATCGTTTGCACTTTCCTGAACTTCGGAAAGTGCAGGCGCCGTTTTGGTCATCGCAAGATCAATTTTCTTTCCTTTCTTTTTTGAGACTTGCGATGTTTTGGATGGCTTTTCTTTAACCACCTTTAAATCATTCATCAAAGTCGTCTCATTATTAGTATTATCTTTACTTGAAATAGGATTTATATTTTCATTTTCATTCGTCGCAAACTCTCTCGCCATATTTTGATCGAGTTCAAAATTATCTTCAATACTTTTTTTTTCAGGCTCTTGTAGTAAAAACTTTTTAACGTCGTCAAAATTAGTAGCACAAGATGTAAAAACCAGGCAAAAGAGCCATAAAGTTATTCTGTTCTTCATTTTAGTTCCATGGATGTGGACTCATTTCTTCATGCCCGAGCATGCAAGCTTGGTCAATGATGGCCGAAGCTTTATCCTCTCCGTTGATAAAAAAAAGTTCGATCTGCATATAAAGAATGCTCTCGTCTTCAATTACATTTCTCATGCGGACAATATCTTTTTCCGTCGTCACAATAAAAGCATCTTCGTTTTTAGCATAGGACAATAGAGCTTCGATTTCTTCTTTTTTAAAGTAATGATGATCGGGAAATGCTTCCGTCACGAGCACCAATGCTCCAAGATCTTCTACCATTTGAAAAAAAGATTTTGGATCGGCAATGCCGGCGATTAAGATAACTTTTTTTCCTTCAATGCCGGAGAGATTAAAAACCAAGTCGTTGGTTGAATTATAAAAACCCGTGGGGCGATAGCCCGTTTCCACCATTTCGACCGAATAGGGCAAATGTGGACGAAGCAACATTTTTAGTTTTTCAGTTTGCAAGGGACCGGCGAGATCAGCTCGACCAATAACAATCAAATCGGCATCTTTTAATCCAGAAAATCCTTCGCGCATATATCCTAAAGGCGCCAATTCATAAAGATGGATCGGCATGGTCGCATCAAATAGCACAATATTAAGTTTTCTTTTTAAGCTCAAGTGCTGATGGCCATCGTCTAAAATCACCACATCGGGTTCGACTTTGGGGAAATAGTATTTTAAATTGAGAGCGCGTTTTTTTCCCACCACGATGCTGGCATCTTCCAATCGTCGCGCTAACATCAGCGGTTCATCGCCATAATCTTCAGGATTGGGATTAATTTTTTTTCCAGCGAACAAAATACCACTTTTATGTTCGAGCTTGCCTTTGTATCCGCGGGTGAGAATCATTACTTTTTTTCTTCTGGCATTTAGATATTGCGATAACCAAAGAGTAAAGGGAGTTTTCCCTGTTCCGCCCAAGTTTAAATTTCCCACGGAAATAATGGGCACATAAAATGAATATTGGCGAAAAATTCCATAATCGTAAAAAGCTCGGCGCAAAAAATAAACCCATTTAACAAGTTTCGCGATGGGCGAAAAAAAAATCACCTTGAGAATATTTTTTGGTTTTTTAAGACGCTGAACTTCATTCATGGAATGCATCCGTGTTTTCAATCACTGTTTTCATATAAGCAGAAATATCGCACTCTTCACCTTGCACCATGCGATCGATATGTTGCAGTTTTTGGCGCAATTCGCGCAGTAAATTAGGATTATTATACCAAACTTTAAAATGAGCTGCGATATTAAATCCACTCACGCGGTCTTGTGGCAATTCGGGAAAAACTGAATCATTTAGTACAATATTAGCGAGGCTCATCGGCCCGCGATAAGGCACAAATTGTTCGTAAATAAAATAATTAAAGAGCGACCCGCGATAACAAACGATGGTGGGAACTTTAAATAAAGCACATGTTAAAGTCACTGTTCCACTCGCCGCAAAACAAAGGTCGGCATCTTTTAAAGCTTCAGTTAATTGTTCGTTAGGATAAACCACATCTATATGTTGGCGATAAGGAATAAATAACGATTCTGGGAGACTGTCTGCTTCGACGATACTTAACTTAAAAAGATGCTCGGGATATTGATTTTTAAGTCGCTCGATGGCATCGATAAATTCCGGCATCATTTCTAAAAATTCAAAATCTCTCGATCCCGGGAGCAGTAAAATCTTGATGGTCTTGCTTTCTGCCAAATCAATTTTCTTAGGTGCGATTTTTTGCCATGATAAAATCTGCTGGCGATAAAGTGTCCACTGCGGGTGCTCGACACTAATTATTTTTTGAACACCGCGAATTTGAAACCAATTTTTTTCAAAAGGAATAATGGTAAAAAGTGTGTGCACAGCGCTGGCCAAACTTTTAACTCGATACTCTTTCCAGGCCCAAGCTTGTGGAGCGACAAAGTACAGCACGCGCACCCCTCGCGTTTTCAGTTTTAAAGCGAGCCGCAAATTAAAAGATTGAAAATCGATTAAGATAGCTGTTTGGCATTTTCGACGATCCACTTCTTCGAGCAATTTTTGCATCGCCTGTTTGTAAAATGGAATTTTTTTAAAAACTCCCGAATAACCCCAGGATGAAAAATCGGCGATATCGTACAAACACTCCACTTGTAGTTTTTTAAACTCGCTTCCTCCCACACCAAAGAAATGAGTTTCCGGCGATATTTCTTTAAGTTTTTTTAAAAAACTCAATCCGTGTTCTTCGCCAGATTTTTCACCTGCAATTATTAAGCACTGATGTTTCAAATTAAAACCTCAGTTCCAAGCACTGCACTTTCAATGACCTTATCAATTAATTTAACGGCCATAATTCCATCATCAATATTAACGATTGGTGGGGTGTGATTTTTTATCGATTGATAAAAATATTGGTGCTCTAAAAGTAAATGATCGCGTTTTTCATAGGGAATCGTTTTGGTAAATTCCGGCCCATCAAACGATCCACGCGCTTCGATGATTTCATTTTTCATCAGATCGATCATCAGTGTTCCCGTGGTATTAGAAATTTCCAATTCGCGCACTTCCTTAGTTTGATTTCGTCCCACTGTAATTTGAGCGCGATGGCCGGATTTAAATTTAAAATGCGAAGACATATAATCAAACTTATTAGTCCGCATTTTGTATCCAATGGAATCGACGGTCAGTGGAACTTCTTTAAATAAAAAGACCAAAAGGTCGAGATCGTGAATCATCAAATCTGAAACCACGTCCACATCGGTTGCACGACCTTTAAAGGGAGCCACTCGACGCAAATTAATATGAGCGGGAGCTTTAAAATAATCGGCGTAGGCTTCTTTCATTTCCCAAGCGTTGTGAAAACGCTCCGAGTGACCCACTTGCAAAACGAGATTTTTTTGTTGGTGAATATATTTTAATTCAAGTGCTTGCTTTTGATTTTCAGTTAGCGGCTTTTCACAAAAAACATGCTTATTATTTTCCAAAAGAATTTTCACGATTTCAAAGTGAAAACTAGTGGGAGTCACCACCACTCCAGCATCGATGTCGTGCAAACATTCGGATAAATGTGCGACAACTTTTGTCTGGGGGTGATTGGCTTTCGCCAACTCGCGATTTTTTTCCACTGGATCGACAATATAAGCTAAGACTGCTTGCTTTCCTTTTTCTTCAGAATGAAACAAATCAACTTTTTGACAATGCCACTTTCCCAAGTGGCCATAACCAATGACTGCAACTTTGATCGTCATAAAAACACCTATTTTAAAATTAAGAATGAAATGGAGCGATGCCAATTTCCGAAGCTCTAATTTGTTCCGCCATTTCAATAATCAATCTATTTTCTTTGTACTCGCTCATGTGTTCAGGGTGATCTACAAAGGCACGCGGCGAGAGCGCTGATGCTTCCATCGTTCGGTAAAAATCAACGACTTCTGAAATTTCTTGCTTGCTGTAACCTTGTCTTCTGAGTCCAATAATATTGATGCCTTTTAAATAAGCGCGATTTCCCATGGCCGTACAAAAAAGTGGAATGTCGCGGTCGATAGCTGTAGCTCCGCCAATATAGGCTCCTCTTCCCAAGGTGACAAACTGAGAAATATTGGTACCACCACCAATGCTCACCCGATCGCCAATTTTTACATGGCCTGCAAAGTTAGTGGAGTTGGCGATTACGCAATTATTTCCAATCACCACATCGTGTCCGGCGTGAACATAAGCCATCAATAAACAATTGTTGCCAATTTGGGTCAATTGATTTTCTTTCATCGTTCCTCGATGAACTGTAACGTATTCGCGAAAAATATTGTTATTGCCAATAACTGTCCTCGTCGGTTCCCCTTTATAAGAAAAATCTTGCGGAGGAGCGCCTATTGAACAACCTTGAAAAAATTGATTGGATTCACCAATTTCTGTGTGGCCATCGACCACCACGTGAGAATGTAAATGAGTGTGAGCACCAATTTTTACATTGGCACCAATAATACAAAAAGGACCAATGGTCGCCGTTTCGTGAATACTTGCGCCGGGATGAATAATACTACTAGGATGAATGTTGGCCATAAAAACCTCTAGAATAAAAAAGTTACTATTTTTTAAGACATTTTTAATGTTGCTAAAACTTCAGTCTCGCTCATCAATTGATCGCCACAAAAAACTTGCGCACTGCTGGTTAAAATGGGTCCTCTAATTTTAATCGTCTTGGTGACAATTTTTAAATCCATTTCGGGAAAAATTGGTTTTCTAAAGCGCGTATGATCGATCCCTAAGAGAGCTACTTCCATTTTCATTTGCTCGCAATTTGCATGCAGGAGCAAAACGATAAAGCTCGTCGCTTGGGCCATCATTTCCACTTGCACCACTCCCGGTAAAATGGGGTAGTCGGGAAAATGACCTGCAAAAATAGGATGATCTTTCTTTGTTCGGTAGTGACAAGTCACACTCGCCTCTTGAATTTCTTTCAGTTCAAAAATTTGTCGATCGGGATTTAAATCTCGCAACAACATCTTTTCTGGAACTTCAATTTGCTCCACACTGTCGATAAATAAAAAGGGATCGCGATGGGGAAGAATTTTTTTTACGCCGCTTAAATCTAATAACATAGGGAACTCCAATCAATTTTCGTTTTCTTCTTTTTTTCCGCTGGTATTTTTTAAAGCCAACTTTCTGAGTGTCGCCATTGAGCGCATCCACTCTTTAATATCTCGAGCGGGAAAACCTCCCACGACTTGTTTTGCTTCGACATGGTGAGTGACTCCAGACATGGCCGCAACTTGCGTGGCAGAGCCCACTTTGATTCCGTTTGAGACAGCAGAGTGTCCACCGACTACGACGTAATCACCAAGTTCCGAACTACCGGCGAGCGCCACATTTCCACAGAGAAGAACGCCTTTACCCACGCGGACATTATGTCCCACTTGCACGAGATTATCAATTTTTGTCCCGTCGCCGATGATGGTCGGTGAGAATGTTCCTTGATCGACGCTGACATTGGAGCCAATCTCTACATCTGCACCAATTTCCACAGATCCAAAATGATAAACTTTGTGATGAATACCGCGGTGGTGATTGTACCCAAATCCATCGGAACCTATCACTGAACCGGCGTGAATCCTGGTGCGCGCTCCAATTTTTACATTTTTATAAACAACAACATTGGGAAAAATTTCGACTTCTTCATCTATTTTCACACCGGAATGAATCACCACTCCCGAATGAATTTTAACTCCACTAGCGATCGAGACACCCTCTCCTAAAAAAACATTTTGTGCGATTGTGGCATTGGGATGAATATCGACCGTCATCATAATTCTGCCGTCGACAAAATCATTTTTTGTGGGAGTCAGCTCGTGCACAACTTTAGAAAAATAAGAAATGGCCATATCCACCGACTCCACCGTCGAAATCATTTGTACTTCTTGCCGGAAAATTTTTGAGCGAGCGTCTTCCGCGAGACTGGCATAAAATTTTTTATCTATCACCAAATGAATTTTTTCTAGCTTATCGGTGGAAGACGATAATAAAAACCATTCTTCCAAAAAATATTTATTCTTAATAAACATTAAACTATTTGAAAGAGGCCTTTTAAAATCTGAAATGGTCGTCCAGCACTCTGCAATCTCGGAGTTAACTTGTACCGTTTCTAAGCTCGCATCGGCATTTTTTAATAGATTAAAGTCAATCATGCACTCTCCAAATCCCATAATAAAAAAGGGGCCAGAAGCCCCCTTAATAAAATTTTTTTAAACTTACAAAAGAGTCCTATTTAGGAAATTTTTTGTTGTAGGCTTTAACTACATCATCAGTAAGATCTTTTTCTTCTTTGGCGTAAAGAATAGGAGCTGTCGTCGCTTCGTAAGTAAAATCAACATCTGCACTTTTACTCACTTCATCCACAATTTGCTTCACTCTTTCTAAGATTGGAGCTTTCATTTTTTGTTCCATATCTTGAATTTCCTTTTGGAAAGTCATGGTCTTTTGTTGAATCGCTGCAATCTTATCTTGGATTTCTTTTTCTTTTTTTAATTTTTCTTTTTCGTTAATGACCGATGATTTTTTTTGATAATCATCTTGTAACTTTTTAATTTTATCTTCATCGTCTTTTAAGATTTTTTGTTTTTCATCAAATGATTTTTTTAATTGATCGCGAACAGCTGTTCCTTGATTAACAGAAAGTAAAACTTTTTGAACATCCACTTTTCCCAAAACTGATTTTGCCAAAGTGGGTAGTGCAATTATTAAACTTAAAACCAATGCTAACATTTTCATATAAACTCCCTTTTATGTTCTCAAGTAATGTTATTAGAAAAATTGTCCAATATCAAAATAAAATTGTCCACCATCTCCGACGGCTGGTTTGACGATCGGTATACCGTATTCAAAGCGCAAGACACCAAGTGGAGAGAACCAACGAAATCCAAACCCATAATCGCTATAAATTTTTATTTTATTTTTAAGCCTTCCTGCATGACCCGCATCGAAAAAGATGACCCACTTAAGCCCAGCTTCACGTGAAAGCGGGTGCTGTAATTCTAAATTGGTGAAGGTCATAAAATTGGCTCCAGTATTAAACGTGACCAACTGATTCGTTGTACTCTGACGAGTTGCCAATTCTCCAATAGCTTCGTACATATATCCACGCATGTTGCGTGATCCCCCAAGGCTAAACTTTTCCGTGCGAGGAATGTCTTGACCATTTATCTCATCTAAACGGCCGAGGTAAAATCTAGAGCGAAAAATTAGATCAGACCATACAGGATAAAAACCTCTAAACTCTGCTTCATTTTTCAACCATTTTTTATCTCCTCCAAGCCCTGTATATTCAATTGAATAATTAAAATAAATGCCTTTTCTGGGGTCAGAGCGATCATCCCGCTTGTCATAGATAATTGAGTTTTGAATTGAGCTCGCTAATCCATTTTCAACATTCAGATTAAGTGATGGATCTGCTGCGAACTTAATTTGGGTGTCTTCTAATTTATAAGAAGCCAAATAAGTTGTATTTTCAAAAATGGGATAACCCAGTCTTAAATTAAATCCTTTCTTTTTATCTTTGTAAGAATTTGAAGCTTCATTCTCTTGAACGTAAATGCCTCCACCTAATGACCATTTCGTATCGTTTAAATAAGGTTCGGTAAAATCGACGCTAAATTGGTTGGAAAGCTTTCCCAAATTAGTCGAGAACGAAAGCACTTGTCCCAAACCACGAAAATTGTTTTGGGCAATTGATGCATTAAAAAACATTCCCGATTGAGTAGAGTAACCTGCTCCCAAATTCAATTGACCAGTATTTTTTTCTTTTACTGAAATTTCAACATCGATGATATCTTCCTGATCCGCTGGAGAAACCGTGTTAAACACGACTGACTCTGGTTCAAAAAAACCAAGTCTCTGTACATTTTCTCTCGAAACTCTTAGCTTGGTACCATTAAATTTTTCACCTTCGCGAATGGTTAACTCGCGACGAATCACTTTATCTCGGCTTTTTGAATTGCCTTTGATTTTAAATTTCCCAAAATAAGCCATCTTTCCTTTTTCAAATGAAAAATCAATATCAACTTTATTTTCTCCTGGGACTATCTCTAAATTACGAATGACGTTGGCAAAGGCATAGCCTTCATCTTGATACATTTCTGTCAGCGCTTGAATATCTTTGCGCATAAATTCTTCGGAGTAAGTTTCGCCTTCTTTTAATAAAGTTTTCTCTGATAATTGATCCGTCGTAAATAAAATTTCGCCCGAATATTTAATGCGATTTACAGAAAATTGTGGCCCCTCATTAATTTTAAGTGAAATAAAGACCCATCTTTTGTCCTCAGAAACTGTAATTTCAGGTGCTCCGATATTTATTTGCAAATACCCCTTTATGCGATAAAAATATTTCAATTTTTCTATGTCAGTTTGAAAATTAATTTCTTTAAAATTTCCTGCACCTGACATAAAAGAAAATAGCGAATCTTCTTGGGTGCTTAAAATACTTTTGAGCTCATTATCGCTAAAAGCTTTATTGCCCAAAAAGCTCACTTGCTTTACTTTAACTTTTTCAAATTCTTTAATTGAAAAAACAAGCTCTACATTTTCATCATTAATTTTCTTCGTCGACTGCTCGACACTCGCTAGGTAGTAGCCTTTTTCTTCATAGTGCTTAAGGAGACTTTGCACATCATTTTTGACTGAATTTAAATCGAGAATAGAAAATAGGCGAGTTTTGACTTGTCCTTTTAAGTCTTCTTCGCTCAATCCATCATTACCATCAAAAGTGATTTTGGTAATGATAGGCTTTTCTTTAACTTGAATGATGAGCTCATTTTTCTTTTCATTTACTTCATGGTGAATTTCAACTCCATCAAAATACTTCATAGAGTAAATTCGTTCTATGTCTCTTTTGACAGAATAATTATCGACCGTGTCCCCGATTTTCATCTGCATTTTTTCAAGAACGGCTTCTTTCTCAACTTTTTTAAGTCCTTTGATCGTTATTTTATCGATCTTAAACAACTCAACTCTTTGACCTAATTGATTACCGACTGAAACATTTGCATTTAAACCACGAAGACTCAGAGCCGACATTAAAGCAAGGCAAAAAATAAATTGCTTAAAAAAGTACTTTAAGGACATTGTGACTCCCGATAAAAATAAAACACTTGGGTATTAAAAGTTATCAAGAGTGTCCTAATGTGCAAAGTAAATTCAAAACGCTCAACTTTGTCCTAAATTGGGACTAACAATCCGTCTTGCATTTTTAATTGCGAAGTAAAACTACGAGCAATCTCATTATCGTGTGTCACTAATATGAGTGTCGACTGAAATTCATGCGCCAGCTCTTTGAGAGTCGCCACCACATTCCATGAATTCTGCGAATCCAGATTTCCTGTTGGTTCATCACACAGTAGAATTTTAGGAGCGAGCGATAGAGCTCTGATAATATTAATTCGTTGCTGCTCTCCACCGGATAATTCATAGGGAAATTTATTCAACAAATGTTGAACCTTTAATCGATTCGCGAGTAGTTGAACACGTTGATGTACTTCTTTCGATTCAATTTTCGATTTTTGATTCAATTGCAAGGGGAGTAAAATATTTTCTTTGGCCGTCATTCCAGGAAGTAAAAAATGAAATTGAAATATAAATCCCAACTCGCGATTTCGAAAATGGGCCAATTGTTCTTCGTTTAACTGATTTAAACTGCTCTCTCTAATTAACACCTCACCTTCAGTCGGCTTTTCTAATCCACCAATTAAATAAAGCAAAGTGGATTTGCCCGATCCCGAAGCCCCAACGATGGAGTAATGTTCACCTTTTTTAAAATGGAAGTTAACTCCTCGAAGGGCTGCGGACTTGCCATAAATCTTTTTAAGGTTTTTAACTTTAATTATATCCATTTGTTCCTGTGCTTGTTTCATCGCCATCTCTTGCATCATCCTATTAATGAAAATCTTTCTTAAGACTTTCGATGGGGGACTGATTTTCCATTTTTTTAAGCAAAATAAAACTCATAAGAAAAATTAAAAATAGTGAAGTTGAAAAGACCATCGAGTAATCTATCAATTTAAGTGAAAGACTTAATCTAGGCATGAAATAAATTTGCTCAGGCATTTTTAATAAATCTAAATGCTTTAAAGATAGACTAAATACATATACCAAAACAAGAGAGCAAATTGCAGACAACATCCAAATGCCCGTCATAAGCAGATACCAAAAATGCTTATTCGATTTTTGAGATAAACCCAAGGCTCTAAGTAGAAAAAAGTCCCTCCGTTTTTTTTCTGTTAGATAAATTATAAAAGCAAGTAAATTAAAGATAGCAACCACAACAACAATTTGGAGAATAATTGCCATCATTTTTTTTTCCACTCTCACTGCTTCAATAAGGCTTGAAAAATCACGCCAAAAAGCTCGAGCATAAAAGCCTCTAGGCAAAAGGTGGTTTAGCGCTTTTTCAATGTTTTTTATATCATCGAGAACTCGGGTATTTTGAATATCGGGTACGTTTAGTTCGAGGATAATCATATTTATTTTATTCTCAATGTTCAAAATAGATTTTAATTCATCCATTTGCATATATACGAGACGCATATCTTTTTGATAAATCCCGTGATGAATAATATCTTTAACTTTAAAACGATAAAAACTAGGCAATTGATCTGCTACAGCATTCCCCTTGGGGAACGCTAGATTGACATCATCACCTTTTTTAATATGTAAAAATTCAGCCAGGCTTGAACCAATTAGAATTTCACCCTTTAATATTTCTTGGTTGTGAACTTTTGAATCAATTAAATTAGTCGATAAATGCTCTAGTCCTTTGATCAACACAGCCTTTGACTCTTCACTTGCCACTAAAAAACTTTCCGATTGAATCATTTTTTGAAAATTCACATTGGGAAATTTCTGAAGAGCATCTATTTTTCTTGCTTCACTTAAAAATTGATCGAGTTCCACATTATTCAAAAAAAATCCATTAGTATGGCCGATACTTAAATCACCGCTAGCTTTGCGCAACCCCAACAAGAACGTTTTTTCAAACCCTTCCATTAGTCCCATCGCCGATAGAATAACGGCCATAGAAAAACTTAAGCCAAGTACGACCCCCCATAAAAATTTGAACATGGATCGATCACTTCGAAGTATATTAAACATGGCCGAAAAATGTTTCATATCAATTCTCGAATGAGTCCTCGTAGTGAGCAACGTTGACAGCATTTCTTAAATAAGCATCCATAAAATCATCGAGATCCCCATCTAAAACTTTCTCTGCTGTAGATACTTCAAAGTTAGTGCGATGATCTTTAACAAGCTTGTAAGGGTGTAAGACATAAGAGCGAATTTGTGCTCCCCAAGCAATGTCCTTTTTCTCAGCTTCTATTTTAGCTTCCGCTGCTCGGCGTTTATCCATTTCAAGTTCATAAAGTCGCGAGCGCAAAACTTTCATTGCTTGTGCCTTGTTTTGTAATTGCGATCTTTCATTCTGACAGACCACCACAATATTTGTAGGCAAATGAGTGATTCGCACCGCGGAGTCCGTCGTATTGACCCCTTGCCCTCCAGAACCTCCAGAGCGATAGACATCAATGCGCAAATCTTTATCTTGAATATCAATTTCTATATTATCGTCTATTTCTGGCGAAACAAAAATGGAAGCAAAAGAAGTATGTCTTCTTCCAGCCGAATCAAAAGGAGAAATTCGAACAAGTCGATGCACTCCCGACTCAGATTTTAAAAATCCATAAGCATAATTTCCTGCTATGTTTAGAGTAGCTGACTTAATCCCTGCAGAATCACCTTCTTGAGTATCTAAAATTTGAACTTTAAATTTGTGCGACTCTGACCAACGAATCACCATACGCAACAACATATAAGCCCAATCACACGACTCCGTTCCTCCAGCGCCGGCATTTATCATAACAATGGCATTATTGGGATCCACTTCACCAGAAAGTAAAACTTTTTGTTCAGCACTTTGAAAATCTTTTAAAAACTCTTTAAATAAATTGAGCGCCTCTTCCCCCGAATCCTGATCACTCTCAGCCAGTGATAACTCTGCAAGCGTTTCAAAATCATCGTAACAACTTTTAAGGTGGTCGTAAGTCTCACAGACTTCAGTCAGGACTGACTTTTCTTTTTGTATTTTAGAAGCATTTTGGGCATCATCCCAAAATCCATCCATTGCTTCTATTTGTTCAATTTCACTTAGGCGATTTTTTTTCCTATCAATTTCAAAGCGACCTCCGCAAAAGTTCCAGTTTTTCCGTGAAGGATTTTAATTCAATTCGTCTTTCATTAAGTGCAATTTTAATTTGTTCATTCATTATTCAATACCTAATTTTTTATAAAGTAACTTAACCAATTCATCTTCTTTAGCTTGCATAATGGCAGCTTCTTTTTCAGAAATATCATGATCGTAGCCCAACAAATGCAATAATCCGTGAGATAATAAATGCAATACTTCTTGCTCTAAACTTACATCAAACTTCTTACTTTGTGCGCGCGCCACTGGAAGACAAATGAGTATATCTCCAAGTGAAACTTCTGGTGCCTTCAATTCTCTTGATATTTCACGATCGAGCGATTTAGCGCGTAAATGATCCAACATTGGAAAGGAAAGCACATCTGTGGACTTATCTATTCCTCGGTGTTTTGAGTTTATTTTTCTCATTTGAGGATTGCCAATAAAGTGCAGCTCTAAAAACATCAGCTTCGCTTTTTTAAGATGACGATGAGTCGATAAATAATCATTCAAAACTTTTTCAATCTTTGCAAAATTCAATTGAAGTGATTTATGATGTTTGTGAAGGTTTAATTTTAATTTCATAGCTCAATATAGATTAGCAAAATTTTAAGGCCGTGACTATCACCCAAAAGGAATAAGATGCAAAAAATAGAAATAGAAAATGTAATAAAAGTGGTCGAAAGACTGAGAGATCCTGTTCATGGTTGCCCTTGGGATTTAAAGCAATCCCATTTCAGCTTATTAAAGTATCTCCTAGAAGAGTCCTATGAATTTATTGAAGCCGTCGAACTCAATGATCCCCAAAAAATGCAAGAGGAAATCGGCGATGTGTTACTTCAAGTACTTCTGCATTGCCAAATCGCAAGTGAAAGTAAAATGTTTGACTTGGAGTCAGTGGCGAAGACATTAGCAGAAAAACTCGTGCGAAGACATCCTCATGTTTTTGAGAAAGATGCACCTCCAATCGATGCTGAAACAGTGGTATTAAATTGGCAGAAAATAAAAGAAGAAGAAAAAGAAAAAGATCGCGAGAGATCTGACTATGGTCGAGCGATTAAAAAATCTCTTTTACATGCACCGGCACTTACCTCTAGTTTAAATATTGGAAAAAAAACCCAAGAGATTAAGTTTGACTGGGATAATTATCAACAAGTTGCCTATAAAGTTGAAGAGGAATGGCAAGAACTAAAAGAAGAAATCATGGCTTCCAAACTAAATCAAGATCGCATAGAAGAGGAAATGGGTGATTTGCTTTTTTCCATGGCCCAACTAAGTCGTCACTTAAATGTCGATCCAGAAATCGCCCTTAAAAAAGCCAATCAAAAATTCATGCGACGATTTTATCAAACAGAAGATTTAATTAATCGCTCTGGGAAAAAGATTGAGCAAATGAATCAACATGAAATGGATGAGTATTGGAATCAAGCCAAACAAATGGAAAAAAAGCTCCCATGAAAAACTGGAACTTTAAATTTCTTCCAAGGTTACAGAGGGACAATAGGTTACACCAATTGGAGGTGCCGATCATTGCACTGACAGGAGGAATCGCCACAGGAAAATCGACCGTCAGTCAAATTTTAAAACAAGCTAACTTTCCCATTATTGATGCCGATCGTTTAATTCACAAGATTTATCAACATACACAAACTAAAGCCTTTATTTTTCAACACTACCCTCAAGTTAAAAACCACGATGAAGAAATTAACTTCCCTGCATTAAGAAAAATACTCTTCGATCAACCTGATCAACTGAGTATCGTTGAAGAGTTTCTATATCCTTTGTTAAAAATTGAATTTCTAAATGAGTTTAATAATTTCTCTCAGCCAAACTTTATTATCTATGACGTACCATTGCTTTATGAAAAAAAACTTGACCCACTGGTCGATTACAAAGTGGTCGTTTACTGTTCAAGAGAAGAGCAAATAGAGCGCATCAAGCTACGCGACAATAGTCCCGATGAAACAATTCAAAAAATTCTCATGCGGCAAATAGACATCGAAAGTAAATCAAAATGTGCAGACTATATCATCAAGAATCAAGCGACTCTCGATGATCTTAAAATTGAAATCGAAACTTTTATTAACAATACTTTTTACTAAGCTACGGCCATATTATACGGGAGACAACAATGATTAAACTATGTCAATTTAGAGCTCCAAGGTTTTTCCCTAACCTAAGTCCTTACTGTGTAAAAATTGAAAGTTTTCTTAAGCTTCATCATATTCCATATGAAATTGAAATTATTCCTGGCGCTCACCGCGCTCCGAGAGGAAAGTTACCTTTCATTAAGGATGATGAGCGAGTGATTTCTGATAGTACTGTGATCATTGAATATCTTAAAGATAAATATAAATTAAATATTGATCCACATTTAGGTGACAAAGAAAAAGCCGAATCAAAAGCTCTTCAAAGACTAATCGAAGAGCATCTATTCTATATTCATGCTTATTTCCGATGGATCGACCATGATTCTTATAAAGAATTTAAAAAGGCAGTTTTTGGAAAAATGCCCTTTATTATGCGAGACATAGTGCCAACTATAATGAGGAGAAGACTTTTAAAAAGATTTAAATCCCATGCTTTATCAGACCACAGTAAAGCCGAAATACTTTCAAAAGCACAAGAGGACATAACGGCATTGGCTCATTTTCTAGGAGATAAAAAATATTTTTTTTCTGAAAATCAAATTTCATTTATCGACATCATATGCTTTTCATTTGTAGGAAATATTTTAAATGATGTATTCGCTTCACCCATCAAAGAAATAGCCTTAAAACATCCCAACCTAAAAAATCATAGCGATCACATGCTACAACTTTTTAAATCTGACTTTCCATACTCCTAGTCTTGTGATTACTTAGCATACTAAGATGCTCTTCAGTTATTCCAGAGAGCTTGCACATTTCATCCACACGTTTCATCTCTACTTTTAAATTTGTCACTAACACTTTTAAACTGTTAATGAGGTCATCATCTTTTGCATGTGCCACTTGTATCACTTTGTTTAATGAGAATTGCACGTTATCAATGTTACTTTTAATTAACTCCATCCTACTTAAGGCATCCTTTGTATCAACTCTCACTCGATCATTGGCCATGAGATCAATTTTTGTTATTGTTACATCCATTGTGGTTATCACTTGATTAAAATCAAAAAGTATTTTTTCAAATCCTTTCATTTCAATTTTAATTTTGCCAAGAAACTGATCTATTTTTAAACTATCGCCTTCGTGATTTTGAAAAATAAGCAATTGATCTAATACCTGAACGATTCTCGACTTAAAGTCCTGAACAGACCCTCTTAAATCCTTAAACTGGCCTTTTAACTCCGTCATATTCTTTAAGCTTTTAATATACTCATCCACTGAACACTCTGCTGCATCGGCAAGGTGTAAAATTTTCGCTTGATCTTTATGCATCTCCTTTGATGCATTCATCACAAACTTAACTTGTTCTTCAACTTGATCGCGCGAATCAATTAAATTTAAAACCAGATTTTTAAATCGATTAAACTCATTCATTGAACTTGAATTTTGCTCAAACGACTCTACAATATTTAAGCGCATGCTTGAGATAAGATTGTGAAGATCGCGATTTTTATCTTCAAGTTTAGTAATTTCTAAATCTCTTTTTTCAATTTCTTGATTTTTGTGTAATAAGAGTTCATGAGTATCATTAAAGTAAGTTTGTATTCCAAGCATTTCAGATACTTTTTCTAACTGTATAACTTGATCAACATCCACATTCACATCTTTAAACGCGAGGTTGAGCTGGGACATATGATCAACGATTGCGCCTCGTTGCAAGATTAATTTTTCTTGCAATTCTTTTGATGGATAAAAAATAATTAAAATTCTTTTTTGACCTAAATGCTCGATCGGAGAAATGTACATTTCATAAGGTAATGCCTCATCCATAGAAGCCGTTTTTACCATGATGGTATAAGTGCCAGAATGATTCATTCTTAATGCATTTAATAAACTTGTGTGATCTTCTAAATTGGTAAAACGTTGCAAAAAATCCCAGCTCAAAGTGTCACTATCATCTTTAAAATTTTCAAGCTTCCATGCTTGATAAAATGGCAAATTTGCCCAAGTTAGGTTTAAGTTATTATCTAATAAAATTGTAGGAAGTGGCATCGCTTCTTGAAAAATCGTACCAAAATTCATTCGACGATGTATGTGATCATGGTACTTGCTAATTTCATCATTCAGTTGATGACTCCAATTATTTTTATTTTTTCTTTCTGCTGGAATTAAATCTTCTTTGATACTTGTAAGAATACTATTTTCTAAATGCTCTTTTTGCATTTTTAACACATAGCTACTTGTAACTCCTCCAACCACTATAAGGGACAATAAGATAAATGAAAATGCCATGATTGAATAAATAATTGTTTGAGAACTTTTTTCAAAATCAATTTTCTTAAAAGCAATTTCTGGTTCAACTAGTTTAAACCAATTAGAAAAATCTGTTTGAAAGTTTTTATATGCATTTAAAAATTTTTTCCTTTCTTCCACGTAATTTTTAAGATTTTCAGACTCTGAACGAATTCCTTTCATTCTCGCTATGATGGCTGTTTTAATATCTGGCTTTAACCCAGAAGATTCTACAAAATTTGTCATTGCCTCTAAATCATTATTAATCGATGACAATAGATTGTGAACGCGTTCTGAATGATATACACCATTGGAGATAATCTTTGCTTGGGAAGCTTTGTTGCGTAAATTTACTGACATACGTGTCAAAGTAGGCCATTTATTTTGCGTCACAAATGCTTCAAAGGTTGATATCTTTGTCACGATACTCGTTAAAAGTGTCGACAACTCAGTTGCATTTTGCAATTGAGTGACGTTCTGCTTGAGTAAGTTAAAGTTTTCATCAAACTGATCTTGATCTTTAGTAGATTTTATAAGTCGAAGATCTTTGATATCTTGTTCCAATTTATTTATAACTTTAAGAGCATCTTTTAAACGATCGCCATCAACAAATTTCTTAATTTCATCTAAATCGGCTCTGTCTTTGACTATTTTAACCTTATTCGTACCATCATAGACACTACTAACAAAATCTATATTCAAAATTCCTGATTTATAATAATGACTGACACCAAACGCAAAAAGAGTTGCGATGGCAATCATGGCCACAAGATAATAAGCATGTAAGATTTTACTGGGATTAAATCTCATACATTCCTCGATAAATTTAGATAAAAAAATAGATTAGTTATTAAACAAAGAGAAAAAATCGATTGAAGAATAAGTAATTGAAACATCCTGTTTCCTCTCTAAATCCTCATGCAAACCTGTCAATGGTGCAACATGATTAACTGACCTCAAATCATTCATTGAATTTTGGTCTAACAACCTCGTAAAGGAATCATTAGATAAATGACCCTTAATAGGTAGTATGAGGGAAACTGGCCGAAATAAAAAGGGAAAATGTAATATTTCTTTATTAGCTGATTCGCGACGATTTAAGTCGGGAACTGTACTCGAATGAGTAATCGATAAATCGTTATTGATTTCAATAATATGATGAGAGCCAATTTGCTGCAAATCATCTAGCAGCGAACGATAGGAACAAAAGACATTTGAAAATGATATTATATGATGTTGCTTTGAATTCAATTTAAAAAGAACTTTGTAATTCAATTGATCTTCATGTGAAATATCGACCTTTAAATCCAAGTGATAAAGTCCAGTTCTTCCCGATGCTTCTAATTTAAAGGTAAGCAAGACTTTCTTTTTTAATAATTTGCGCGTAATCACATATACAAATTTTCTACTCATCTCAAGTTTTGAATCTTGTCTTATGTGTCCACTAATTAATAGTCTATTTTCATTTAAGTAGATCTCTACTTTGCCATGATAATTAAACAAGCTGACGACGCTTAAGCACTCGGGAATTATATCTAAAAGTAAATTCCACTTTTTAAGACTTATATTTTGTGTCGACTTAATAAAGTCATATTCTTTAAATTTAGTTTTGTCGCTAAAGAAACCATCTACTATCTGTATACAGTTTTGGTCGAGTACTCGAGCCACTTGATTATAAGCTCTAATTGAATCTATGGATTCAGCATCCATCTTCCGTTTCATTTCAGATAAATAAAAATACATCTGACCAATAAGTGGAGAGATCGAAAACTCTGACAAATATTGAATATCTTCCAATGCTTTTAAACTATTTTCAAAATCATGTTGAAAATTTTTTTCCATCGATAATCCAACTAGCTCGCTAAATCATCAACAGATTCAAAAAGCGTTCTTAACTTTGCTTTTAACTTTAAAATTGCTTGAGTGTGTAGCTGGGACACTCTAGATTCTGTTACATCTAATACTTGTCCGATTTCTTTCAAATTAAGATCTTCATAATAATAAAGTGAGAGAACTAATCTTTGCTTTTCAGGAAGGGACATTATTCCCTCTTTAATTTTCTCACGTGAATCGCGCAGTGATACGGTTGTATAAGGATTTAGTGCTCGATGATCTTCCATTACTTCGGAAATAAGCTTTTTATCGCCTTTATTAAAGCTGGCCGAATCATCAATATTTAAAAGCGAGACCGACTTTGATTTATTTAAAAGATCGTGAAATTCTTCTTGAGTCATTTTGAGCTCTTCACACATTTCCTCATCAGTTGCTGGTCGACCAAGTTGAGACTCTAGCTTTGAATATGCTCTTTCAACAATCTTAGCTTTTTCTCTAATCGATCTTGGAACCCAGTCTTGAGCTCGTAATTCATCCAAAATTGCACCGCGAATTCTGAACTCTGCATATGTTTTAAATTTATTATCGCGACCTGGATCAAATTTTTCTATCGCATCCATAAGACCAATGACCCCACACGAAACAAGATCATCAAGCTCCACATTGGATGGAAGTCTAGACGCAATTTTTTGGGCTATATATTTAACTAATGGCGCGTACTCAATGATTATCTCATCTTTTATTTTAGGATCGACAGTGGATCGGTAGTCTTTTAAATTTTTAAGTCTTTTTGAAAGTGTCGACATTTAGTCCCCCTTAAGCCGATCTTTGATTGTCTGAAATTCTTGATGAGAGAGAAGAAGCTGACATTAAGTCACTAAGCTCTTCACCTTCATCGTGAACATCCTCTAAAAATCTTAATACGATTTTAGAAAACATTTGATGGAGGGAGTTTTTTTCCACACTCAACAGTTGCGCATCAAATTGGTCCAGAGGAATATCAATTTTATCCAATCCCCCCATAATATGGAGACGACACTTCAAGAAACTCTCTACTGTTTCACTCAAGGTTTTAACAAGTCTTTGAAATTGAGCACTAGAGGAAGTTTTATTGACAATCAGATGATGATCATTAACGCCGTATTCTTTATTTAAAATCTTGATCAAAGAATAAGAATCAGTAACTGAGGATTTATCAGGTGTCACAACTATCATTCTATAATCTGAGTAAGCATTTAAAGTGAGATTTTCTTTATTAATCCCTGCTGGGCAATCTAAGAGAATAAAATCAAAATCCTTTTCATGGTTTACCAAAATATCAATGATAATTTTATCGATTTCTAGTCTTTTATTAAAAAGCTCTACACTTCCGTTACAGCCACTTAACAAATGAAAATTTCCATCGCGATAAAGACAATCTTCAAATTCTTTTTGTGATGATATCAGGTCGTAAAAGTGATTGGTTATGGGCAAGCCAAGCTTAACGACAGTATTTGACAAGTTGTAATCGCAATCAATGAGCAAAACCTTAAAGCCGTTTTCTGCTAAAATCTTAGACATTTTAACCGCGACAGATGTTTTGCCTACTCCACCCTTTCCACCAGTCACAGAAATAGTCTTTGCTTTTCTTGTTGTTTTTTTTGTTTGGTATTTGTTTAACGAAACCAACCAATCACTAGGATTGGTTTTTTTGAGATCTAGCATCGACATCCTGTCTCCTCAATCTTATAAATTTTGATCCACATCACGAAGGACATGGCCTTGTTTTTTATCAAGATATTTTATGTGTATGAACATCCTATTCATGCACAATTCATTTTAAATTTTAAAGATACCGGCCATTAATCGCTCAGCAGAAGCGAGCTCAAGGTCAGTTGGTACAACTTCACCTGTTCCAAAAAACTTATATGGCAGCTCTTTAATTTCAGCATTTATATTAAAAAGAGCTCCATAGTTTAGGCACTGATCCAAGTGAGTAAGTACTATCCCATCCGCCATTTTCTTATAGCTCGCCAATATTTTTCTATTATACATTTCAGAATGAATTGCAGAAAGAGTGATCAATACTTCCACATGAGGAAAAGCTCTTCTCATCCCATCAATAAACTTTTTAGTATCATGAGAGTCGATTTCAGAACATTTATAATCAATAAATACACTTCTACCATCTTCAATTGTTTTGCGTGTTTCTGAAACAATCTCAGAAAGCGTTGAGGTTTTAACAATATTTAAATTAAGAATTTTCTCAGAAAACTGTGCACGATTATTTTTCATTAAGTCATTTTTAATTATTGAACTTTGTTCTTTAGTTGACGCAATCTTTTGTACGATACTACTTTGTCCAGAAGTTTGTTCCGATATGAAAATAGTAATCACTGGTGACTTAATATTGGATTGAGAAAATAAAGGCATTGCTACCTTTATACTATTCATCATTTCTCGGAGCGCAAACTCATACACCACATCAGCATTTTCTGCATCTTTATCCGTTAATTCAAAAAGCCCTTTCTTCATTAAGTCTTGAATAAAAACTTCGTTGATATCTAAACTGCGCAAAGTAGTTCTTAATTGATATATCCCAAGTGGTTCTTTTTTTTGTATTCTTTCAACACTTTTTGTAAGTTCAAACAATTTCTTCTCTAATTCTTCAATTTTGATCTTCTGCTGAATAAAGATTTTATTGTCCACCTCTGGCGACCTCACGGGCTCTGCAACCTCACTTCTTCTCACTTCAGCTTTCTTAACTTCTGTTCTATTGCTGTGTGCGATGGGTGCTTCAACTTGTTGACGACTGCGCTGCTTAGACATATTTGATTCTCTTTCAAAATCAAAATCATTATCTTTTTCACCTAGACTTAAAAAATCATCCAAACTGGTTTTTATTTGACTTGCAATATTCTTAGTTGAATTCACCTGTTTGTTTAAACCGATACTTCCATAATTAGTTTTGTTCATTGTTTCGCTTCCTGCTTTTAATTTATCATTAGCTTGATCATGCTGATCAATCATATTGGCAATATAACTTGCACTCCCATTGTAAAATTGGTTTTTTTGATCTTCATTTAGAACTTTATCGACACTTGCTTTTTTCACGTAGCTTTTTTCCGAAATGGCAGCTGTCACTTCAATACGATTTTTCTTGAACGCGCCCTTTATTCCTTTATTCGTCACCGTTTTTAAAATAATAGCTTCAGGACCTAACTCTCGCTTAATGTCACTTAGAGCTTCTTCAACACTGTCTGCTTCAAATTTTCTAACGAACATAAATTATAACCTCACTGTTCCAAGAGATCTAATATTTGCATCAGGGGATAATTCATTATGACTTACTACAATTAAATTCGGGATAAATTTTTCAGTCAATTTTTTAAAATGCTGGCGTATAACTGGCGAGCACAAGATGACCATTTTCTCTCCCATACTTGTAGCTTCTTCAATTTTTTCATTCAAGGATGCGAGAATAATTTGGGTGACTTTTGGATCAAGTGAAAGCTGGTGACCTTGATCAGTTTGAATAATATTTTGAGCTAGTGACTCTTCAATATTACGATCTAAAGTAAACAATGGAATATCCCCTCTATCGCTTCTTATTTTCTCTGTTATTGTTCGATACAGTGATTGACGAACAATTTCCGTTAATGATTCAGCATCTTTAATTGTAAGACCATACTCTGATAAAGTCTCTAAAATTGTTCTTAGGTCGCGCACTGAAATCCCTTCTTTCAAAAGACTTTTCATCACCTTTAAAACAATTCCTAGATTTAAAATGTCAGGTACTAAATCTGTGACAAGTTTTGGATTTGTCTCTTTAAAATTATCTAAGACTCTTACAAGTTCTTGTCGTCCAAAGAGTTCATTTAAATTTGATTTTAAGATCTCAGTCAAATGCGTTGCCAATATAGTTGAACAATCCACTACTGTATAACCGTTATAACTTGCGTCTTCTTTTTGATCTTCAGAAATCCAGACCGCCGACAATCCAAATACGGGTTCGACTGTTTCAATTCCATCAATTTTTTCGATGACGGTGCCAGGATCCATTGCTAAAAAATAATCCGACATCAATTCACCTTTAGCAACTTGGATACCTTTTATCTTGATTGAATAACCACCTGGCCTTAATTCTAAGTTGTCTTTTATTTTCACTGAAGGAATTATCACTCCCCAATCAAGTGCAAATATTTTTCTCATGTGAGTAATACGCTCTAACAAATCACCATTTTGTTCTGTATCAACTAAATGGACTAATCCATATCCAACCTCTAGTTCGACCAATTCCATATTCAAAAGCTCTTCCAAATTTTGAGGATTTGCTTTTTTAACTTCAACAGACTTTTGTTTTGTTTCTTCTAGTTCTAATTTATTAGCTTGTTCAATTTTATAAGCTGCAAAAGCAAGTAAACCACCCATAATAAAGAACGGAACTTTTGGAAGTCCTGGAATGAGACCAAAAAAGACTAAGACCCCTCCCGAAATATAGATGGCCTTAGGATGAATCTTAAACTGCTTTTGTACCTGTGTCCCAATATTGTCTTCGTTGGTATTTCGAGTAACGATAATACCCGCTGCCGTGGATATAATTAGTGCCGGAATTTGCGTGATCAAACCATCACCAATAGTTAGCAACGTGAATGTTTCAGCAGCTTGTCCAATTTCCATTCCCGCTTGAGCGGCACCAATAATAATACCTCCTATGATATTTATTGCCGTAATTAAAATACCAGCAATCGCGTCACCGCGAACAAACTTTGAGGCACCATCCATCGATCCATAAAAGTCAGCTTCTTCTGCAACTTCCTTTCTTCTTTTTTTAGCTTCTGCTTCATTGATTAAACCGGCATTTAAATCAGCATCAATTGCCATTTGCTTTCCTGGCATTGCATCTAATGTAAATCGTGCAGCAACTTCAGCAACGCGACCAGCACCCTTAGTGATAACCATAAAGTTAATTATGACTAGAATAATAAAAATTATTATACCAACAACAAAGTTTCCTTCTACGACAAATTCCCCGAAACTTTTAATAATGTGACCTGCGGCTTCTGTTCCATCTGTCCCTCCGTGTAATAGAATATTGCGAGTAGATGCAACGTTTAAAGCCAAGCGAAATAGTGTTGAGATAAGGAGGACTGAGGGAAACGTAGAGAAATCTAATGGTTTTTTGGTATACATTGCAACTAACATAACCATGACTGAAAATGCCAATGAGAATGCTAGAAACAAGTCTAAGATAAAAGGGTGAATTGGAACAATCATAACCATTAAAATGATTAAAATACCAATTCCTGCAATGAGATCGGGGCTCTGAGAAAATATTCTTAATTTTTTAAAAAAGTCATTCATTGACTACCTCTAAATTTCTAACTAAGTGCTTTTTGCTTTTTCTTTAATTTATAAACAAAGGCTAAGACCTCTGCCACGGTTTTATAGAGATTGCGAGGGACGCTTTGTCCCGTTTTCACAGTTTTGTAAAGAGTTCGTGCTAGCATAACATTTTCGACTATCGGAATATTGTGTTCCTTAGCAATTTCTCGAATTCTTAGTGCTAAGTGATCGGCACCTTTTCCGACCACCGTAGGAGATATCATTTTTTCAGAATCATATTTTATTACCACACTAATATGTGTAGGATTAGTCACTATCACATCGGCAGTTTGAATATCCTTCATCATGCGTTTTCTCGACATCTCTCTTTGAATTTGTCGAATTCTTTGTTTTATTTCTGGATTTCCATCTTGCTCTTTCGATTCTCTTTTAAGCTCATCTTTTGTTTGGCGGATTCTTTTTTGATAAGTAAATTTCTGATAGAAAAAATCAAGGCCTGCAATGATGGCCAAGCCCATTAATATTGCAAATATCAATTTAAGAATAATGGTTTTTCCAAATTCAAAACTTTGGTAAAGTTCTAAATGCATAAAGCCATTGTATGACTCAATATCATTTTTTAAATAGGCATAAGCGATTGCTAAAATGACGACAAATTTAAATATCCCTTTCACAGTTTCAAAAAGTGATCGACTGGAAAAAAGTTTTTGCGCTCCATTTATGGGATTAATACGATCAAAATTTAATTCTAGAATTTCTGGTGAGTATAGAAATCCAATCTGTGCAACTTGACTAATAACCCCGACACAAAGTGAAACCAACATTACTGGCGCAGAACATTCCAATCCTAAAATGACTGCTTTCGCTGCAATCGTCTTAAGAGACTTGTCGGTAAATGCAGCTTTTATATCCAACAAATAAAGCCACTCAATAAACAAAGTCATTTCTTCATATATGTAAACAATTGAAAGTGATAATGTTAATAAACACGCAGCTAAAACTAAAACTGAAATTAGTTCTTTTGAAGACGCGACATCCCCTTTCTTGCGAAATTCATCTATGCGATGCTGGGATGGCTCTTCCGTTTTCTCGCTGTCGCTTTCTTCTGACATAAGCTCTTAAACTCCACACAATTTAATTTTCAAGTATTGAAAATTAAAAATTACCAATGATTTGAATGCCTAGACTCACTTAAAAAGTGAATCGTTGTAGTTATAAACTTTCCTTTTAAGTGAGTAGTTGAAACCAATCACCTAATTTATCTGAATACATCTTAAAACATGTTTGAAAAAATTCATCTGAACCAAGCAAAAAGACCAAAAGTCCAAGACCAATATTAACTGCAAAACTCACTGCTACAACATTCATTTGTGGTACGGCTCTAGAAACTACTCCCATGATAGCGTTGATTAATAAATTTATAAAAATCATCGGAGTTGATAGCATTAATGAAGCGACAAAAATTCCTTTAAACATGGCCATGAAAAAATCATATGAGTGAGCCATTTTTCCCAAGCTATAAACATGCACTGTAAAAAATGATGAATTAACTCCTTTAAACATAGGTATAATCGCACCCGACGTAATTACCATCATCAAAACTGTCCATTCCATTAATTTCTCAAACGGGCCCACCTGTCCTCCTGCATTTGGATCAAAATAATGGAGAGCATTGAAACCAATTTGTTGAGTAATGATGGCACCACTCGATATAAAAAGAGACATTATAGATTTCACAAAGTAACCAATGACTAAACCCACTAGTGCATTAAAAATAGTTAAATACCAAAATGCATTTTCTCCCACATGTTGAACATCTTTAAGCATTTCACCTTGAACCAATGGAAAAAATGCAAAAGTTAGCATTAAAGTTGTAAGAACTTTAACTACAACAGGAATTGAGACTTGATCAAACAGAGGCAATTGCATCATCACTGCAAACCATCTAGTAAAGACTAACCAGAATGAGATTAACACCGACATATCCGTTATCTGAATCGACAACATTATCTCTCCATTACAATCTTAGGAATATTTAAAACTAAATCTTTTGTAAATGTAGTCAATGTGTCGGACATCCAAGGTGCAAAAAAAACCAATGCCCCCACGATAACCAATATTTTTGGAATAAAAGAAAGCGTTTGTTCATTTATTTGAGTGACCGCTTGAAAAAGTGAAACCACTATCCCCACTAGCAAAGCACCAATTAACATTGGAGCTGATACTAACAACCCTACTTTTATTGCTTGGTGAGTGATATCAGCATAAGAATCAAATTGCATATTAACTCCAATTTATCAAAATATTAATTAAAAGATCTCAATAGAGATCCTGTCACAAGCTGCCAACCATCGACGAGAACAAAAAGTAATAATTTAAATGGAAGTGAAATAACTACTGGAGGAAGCATCATCATTCCCATGGCCATTAATACTGAAGCTACAACCATATCAAGGACTAAAAAAGGAATATAAAGTAAAAAGCCAATTTGAAATGAGGTTTTAAGCTCTGAAATAATAAATGCAGGAATTAAATAATGAATAGGCACTTCATCAATATTTTGAGGAGCACTTTTTCCAGTCACATCATAAAATAATCCAATATCATTTTTGCGAACTTGCTTTTGCATAAAAGCTCGCAGTGACAGAGTGATCTCATCAACTGCAGCTGTAGTTGTAATGCTTTTATTCATGTATGGAACAATTGCTTTATTATAAATTCTTTCTCCTGTTGGCTGCATGACAAACATTGACAAAAAGATGGCAAATCCCACCAATAATTGATTTGGTGGCATATTTTGAGTACCGATTGCTTGCCTCATAAAAGAAAGGACAATTAATATTCTAGTAAAACTTGTACATAAGATAATTATCGATGGAGCTAGAGTAATAATTGTAAAAAGAACAAGAATTTCAATCGAATCAACTAGATTCACTCCTTGTCCAAAATTAATCGACATACCTGGTAAGTTTAAATTTGAGGAATTTTGCGCTTGAGCAAGAAGCGGTAAATTCCATACCAAAAGACCTATTAAATAGAGAGTATTCAACACAACTCGCTTCATCATCACTCCCTAAACCAATGGCTTTAAGTTTTTAACTTTACTTTTAATTTGATCTGAAAATTTCACATTATCTTTAATCGGTTTATTTTTCATTGCATTGATAGCATAAGTATCCACTCCCCCTTCAAAGTCCTCATCGCTCGCGGATAAATAATTATCTAGGCTTGTTGTATTTTGTAGTGATTCATTTTTAAGATTAAAACTTACAGAACCAACTTGAGCATCATCTAAATTACTATCAAAGTTTGTACCTGAAATTTCCCTCTCACCAGTTTTAATAAGTCCAGTTACATCTGAAATTTCTGAAATAAGCTGTATACCATTTTCAGTTGATGAAATTAAAAATACTTGTCGATGAGCTTTAATCATCATCAAACTTCTTTTAGGTGCTAAGTGAGTCGTATTTAAAACTTCTACCAACTTAGTACTATTTAAAAACCCTAATGATGATTTTTTAATCACCCCTTTTTTGAACAATGTTAAAACTGCATAAAAACCCAAAACAATTACACCTAAAAAAGCTGCAAACTTTACGACGTAGGGAAAAATCGAAAAGTTCCCTTTAGACTCACTGACATCTTCTTTGCCATTGCTTCTAGAGTCTATAGATGAATTATTATTAGGTATATGATCTTTCTCAACTGCAGATGTACTCAGTACAACTTCATCTTTGTTTACTTCAACATTTTTAACTTTATCATTTTTAGTCTCTTCACTTTCTAATTTCGCTAAGTATGCTTCATCTAGTTTTTCACTAAACTCTATTGTTTCATTTTTTTTATCAACTAAAGAGTTCATCTTTACAGTTTTAAGTTTGGGAAGAACTAATTCTACTGATTCATCTTTTAAATTGAGGCTAACTATTCCTTCCAGCTTAACTTTCTCATTCGAGTTATTTTTTATAAAAACTTTTACCGTACTGCGATCGTATTTATTTGCAATTACTTGGTATGAACCTAGGTTCTTCGCCATTTTAGAGTTAACCATTGTATTGGGTAAAATGACTTCCACCCCCTGATCAATAATTTTAAGCTCTGGAGTTTCGTAACCTTTATTTAAGCCCACCAGTGAAATAATATTTTTATCACCTGCAATATTCATTTCTACATTTTTTAAAGTGCTCATTGCAGCAGAAAGATTAATAGTAGAAAATAACAATGCAATGAAAATATATTTAGCGCTCATAAAACTACCACCTCGTAAATTATTTTAATGTTTCAATTCTTTCGATCGGGCTTATGATATCTGTCAGCCTGATACCAAATTTTTCATTCACAACAACAACTTCTCCCTTCGCAACAAGTTTACCATTAACTAAAATTTCTAATGGTTCACCTGCTAATTTATCGAGTTCTAAAACCGAACCTTGCCCTAACTGCAATAAATCTTTAACAATAATTTGCGTTCTTCCTAATTCAACTGAAACTTTTAAGGGGATATCTAAAATAAAATCTAAGTTTTGAACTTTTAATTTATTAAGTGAATCATCCCCAGCTTTAACTTCATCTGCCAATCTTTCTACTGAAACTTTATTCATATCTTTCTCCTTGATTGCATTTTTTAATCATCGCCCATATTCACAGGTGCATAAACTTGAGTAATTTGAACGGCCCTATTGCCTTTATAAACACCCATAAGGCATTTCATTTTCTCAACTCCCTCGATGGTCACTGACACTTCTCCAGATGCATCTTGATTTAAAGGAATGATGTCTCCAGTTTCTAAAGTGAGTAAATCACCGAGAGTCATCTCAGCTTCGCCTAGCTTTACAATAATATTCGCTTTAGTATTGCGAACATGTTCATTCATGGCCTGAGTCCAAATAGAATCGGCCATTTCATTATCAGTTTGAAAACTAGAAGACAGTTTTTGCTTAATTGGTTCAATTGTTGAATAAGGAACAACAATCATAATTGTTCCAGATGCTGATTCAAATTCAACTTCTAAGGTCGTAGCAATAATTACATCAGAAGGAGGTACAACGCCGACAAACTGAGGATTGATTTCTGTTCTTAAATATTGTGCATCGATGCGATGAACGGGAGCCCATGCTTCTTCCAGATCATTAATCGCCATATCCATAATTTTACGCATAAAGGAAAGTTCAATAGGAGTAAATTCTTTTCCTTCTATTTTTGTAAATGGACGATCCGTTCCACCAAAAAATGAATCGATAATGGCATAGGCTAACTTGGATTCAAAAACTAGAAGTGCCGGCCCACGCAACTCATTAAAGCGCATAATGCACATACAAGAAGGGATTGGCAGTGTATTTACAAATTCACCAAACTTTAGAAGGTCAGTTGAGATAATAGAGATCGTTGAAATTTTACGTAAAGAGTTTGATAGCGATACTCTGAACTGACGAATAAAGCGCTCATAAATAATTTCCAAAATTGGCATTCTTCCGCGAATGACCCTATCTTGGTTTGTAAGATCGTAAGCCTGAATATTATCGTCATCATCATTACTATTTGATGATCCAGTATCAGAAGAAGAGCCTCCAGAGTCTCCCCCCCCATCGTTTACGGCATTTAATAAAGCATCAACTTCGTCTTGACTGAGTACCTGTGCCATAATCTTCCCCTCCTGGGATTCATAAAGCTTTGTTCATTTACATCGTGTAAATTAGTTAATCTGAAAATTAACGTAAAAAATATCGACCATTTGTCCATCTGTTAAGAATGTATTAATGGCACTTTTAATTTCCTCTTTTAAGTATTCTTTACCTTCTTTCTTTAGTAATTCTTCTGCTTTTTTAGAGTTGAGCATACTTATAATTGTGTCATTGATTTGAGGCTTTCTCGCATCTAGCTCTTCTTTTTTAGCTTCTTTATTAAATTTTAAAACCATTCCAACGCGAATAAATCGTTGTGGACCACTACCTTGCGTAAGGTTTGCAGTAAAGGGATCTAGAGGGTAAAGCATGCCATCATTTTTTGAATCATGGCCAGCCCCTGCAGCTTTAGGATCTGCTTTAGCATCACCACCATGCCCATCACTAGCTGGCTGAGCTGCATGATCTCCACTAGCTGCTTGTTGCATAATATCTTGAACAGTGGGTAGCGAATTTAATTTTTTGTGATTGAGAAATTGAAAATAACCAACACCTGCAATAGAGACAGTATTAAGTAGAACAAGTACCAATAGTATGGGATTTTTTCCAGAAGGAGCTTCTTTATTTTCATCCTGATTTTTAATCTCTTCGGCCATTTTTTATCCATCCTGGTTAAAATGATTACCTGTCAAAAATTATACAACGAATCGGCAAAAAGGTTCAAGTGTGTAGGCTTAAACTGGGTAATTTCTTCCAAAAGTTTCTTCTTCGCTTTCATTTTTTTGACAGAGTAAAATTATCCCTTATTATTCACGTCATGATCAAAATTGCTCTATATCTCTTTATCTATTTGTTATTAGTGCCAAAAAATTCTTGGGCTGCTGGTTGTTGCGGTGGTGGAGGAAATAGTGCCAGTATTATAACTGGCGACCTGGAGTCAAAATGGCTATGGTCGCTCAGTCTTAAAAATGAATTGGGTCAAACAAATTCATCGGGTGAATATTTACAACTCAATCATAATACTTACGATCAACTATGGACTCAGCAATTCGCTTATCAAAAAATGATTCGCGATTATTGGCAGTGGGGCATTGCTCTTCCACTTTCAAAGCGCTTCGCCCAAATGGCCAATCGATCCGAATCAAGCTTGGGCCTGAGCGATCTTTCGACGAATATTGCCTTTGAATTTCTTCCCGAAACTTTCTACTCTCCTTTTATCCCACGCGGATTTTTAATTTTAACTCTCACTTTGCCTACCGGAAATTCTCGAATCAGTTCTCAAAAACCACTTCAAACAAATATCCTGGGGAGTGGAGAATTTAACTATAGCTTGCAAAATATGTATCTGAAAAATCTTCCATTAATAAACATAAGCTATGGTGGCGAAGTCAAATCAGAATCTAAAATGCTCTTTCAAACCTTTTCGTTTTTTGTGGGCATGCATTCGCCAAGCTTTAAGTCTTTTTCTTTAGGTGGCATGACGCATTTTAAATTTCATAAAAATCAGAATTGGAGTGAGCTCGATTTAAATCTAGCCTATGAAATCTCGCCCACAATTAATTTGAACATTCATTATTTAGATACGCGACTTTTAACCCTTAGCCGATCGGCTAAGATGTTCCAAGTTTTTAGTTTTAATTTAGAATTTAATACTCTCGCACCATAAAAGTTTAAATTGATGGAATAATTATTTTATAAGTTTTTCTAGACGTTCGACTCTCTTTTTCAAGTCTTCATTTTCTTTTTTTAATTTTTCCAATTCTGATTTATCTGCTTTAAATGCAAGTTTCTTTTCAAAGGAATTAAGTATATTCACAACCTCTTTAAACGCTTCAGTGATCCAAGGAATAAAGGCATCATAATAAATTTGTAAATATCCATTTTCACCTTTTCTTACAAATTCAGGAGCCACTTTTTTTACTTGTTGCGCGATATACCCCGTGCGTCTTTGTTCTGGTGATGCCGTTTTAAAATTATATGTGAAGGCATTTAACTTTAAAATTTTATCTAAAGCAAATTGGCTTTCCACTCGCACAAAATTTTCTTTCAACTCTTCATCCGAGGAACAAGCAATCCCACTTCCCGAGCTAGCTGGCGTTATTGAACAGACTCCGTCCGCATTTTCAAATGTTGCAACAGCTGTCGCTGATGCAATAGCAGAACTCCCCACGTGTAATTGCGTAGCAGGGCTGGTATTCCAAATACCCAAATATCGATTTTGATTTAAGCGCATACTTTCTGAGTAGCCAGCTGCTGTTTGTTGTCCCCAAACCAATGCAGGAGTAACTACACCGGCACCATTTAAAGACACGGCTCCAAAATAAGCTCGTTGAAAATTAGTTGCCGCATTTCTAATAATGTAAGATGTAATTGCTGAATTTCCATCGTTCGACCATCCATTGGAAATCGATAAATGGTAGGATGGGAGTGGACTTGTTGAAGATGAATTTGAATAAGCACTCGACTTACTACTACCAATGTCAACAACTCCAGGATTTCCTGACCCTGTATAGAGACTAATATTGCCACTCGCCCAGCCACCAGAAGGGTTCCCTGAAGTTAAATAAATATTACCACCACTTGCCCCTGTCGAAGTATTTGCCGTTTGCCCGGTGATGTAAATATGTTTTGCCGCTACGTTGGTATCTGCCGTGCCTCCATTTACTTCAAAAAATGATGTCGTTGCTGGTGATGTCACTCCAAAAGCGGCATTCCCTTGTGAATTAACGTTCATCGTCGGATAATGAATCGAATAATTTTGTGCTCCCAAAGTTTGTGAGGTATTTAGTGTTAATGAAGTTGCACTCGCAACTGCTGTTATTGTTCCACTTGCCCCTCCTGCAAAAAGAAAATAGTGCCCCACCATACCTGAATGCCATGCAGTTGATGTACCCGTCACTGTATTTCCACTTTGACTAGCTGTCCCTGCATTGTATTTAATTGGTGCAATCGAAAACTTACTAACTGCCCCCTCTGCACCAAAACTTACTGAATTACTTGAAGCCTGTGAGAACATGGTATTTTTATTATTTTGATTTAGTGTAAAGTTTTTTGCCGTGCCATTATCATCTATCACAATATTATTATTGTTATAACCATATCTGGCCCGGCCGTTGATATTGATGTAACCATTGTCGGATTGAGCACCTGTTCCAGGAGTAAGGGTGACTAAGTTTCCGTTAGCACCACTTATTGCAAGTGGTGTACTTGGTGATGATGTACCAATTCCAACATTGCCAGATGAGCGATAAATATTTCCCGAAGAAACTGTCCAGAAACTATCCACATAAGTCTTATTGGCAGCATCCGACCCGGCCATGGGTGCAGTTAAACCTGTCACTGCCGCTGCAGTTATCGTTTGTGATGAATTTGTGAGATCTGCTTTTCCTGAAACATTACTACTTAAACTTGTAAGTTGGGCTTGTAATTTTCCAAAGGCACTTAAGACAGAGTCACTCGCTGTTATTGCTGCATCAGTTGCAGTAGATAGACCAGTAAGGACACTTGCTAAAACATCGTCTACAAATGTTGCAAGCGATTTATCGCCGCGAAGATATTGTGCAGTCGATCCTGCCGTGATCGCGGGCTCTTTAGCATCTAGTTGGGTTTGAAGATTGCTAGTCACACCACTTAAATATCCAAGTTCAGTGGAAGTTACACTGCTAGATGAAAGTGCACCACTTCCATCTGTGATGACTGCGCGATTTGCTGTTCCTGAAAACCCAGTTGATGGTGTGGTCCAAGTTAAAACTCCTGCACCATTTGTTGTCAAAGTTTGTCCATTAGTTCCGACAGTCGATGGAAGTGTGAGAGTGATCGTTGATGCGAGCGATGCTGGCGCCATGAGCTCGACATAATTTGTGACTCCTGAACTTTTAAGTCTAAGTTTACTTCGAACAATGGCGCTACCGTTAACATCTAATTTATCTAGAGGAATGACTGTACCTATACCAATTTGCCCATCGAACCTCAAATACATTGATTCAATTAATGTATCATTATGTCGGGTTCTAAAAGTAATGTTTGCATTATTTGATATCCCTGCATCCCATTGTGTAGAGATGGATGACATTACTTTATTTGAAATACCTCTAAATTGTATTTGAGAACCAGTAAAAGGATAACTGGCGGGATCAGCACCATTAGTAAGAGCTAATCCTAAGATTGTATCAGATGCGACTGTACTATCTTTTCTAACTTCCAAGAGTGTATTTGGTGAACTTGTACCAAAGCCCACATTTCCATTACTCGCAATTCGCATTCTTTCTTGATAAGCCGTCGCTCCGGTTTGTTGTCCTATAACAAAATCAGGAGAATGCCCGCTAGTATTTGAAACAGCACCAAAGTAAGCTGTCTGATTTGTAGTTGCAGTGTTTCTTGTAGTTGCCTTAAAAAAACTACCTCTTCCATCTCCCGCAGTATTGTTTGATGAAATAGCTAATCCATTCGACGGCTCGGCAAGACTTGAACTACTCGCAGCATATGGAGTTGCCGATCCTCCCCAATAATTTATTGATCCGCCATTTATTGCGTTTATGGTTGGAGCTTGTATTGTTCCGTTCACATGTAATGTTGCTGCAGGCGAACTCGTCCCAATCCCCACGCTCCCACTCGATCGATAAATATCACTCCCACTTGTCGTCCATGTACTTGCAACAGACACTGCACTATCCACATAAGTCTTGTTGGTCGCATCCGATCCGGCCATCGGTGCCGTTAATCCCGTCACAGCAGCAGCCGTAATTGTTTGCGATGAATTGGTCAGATCTGCTTTTCCAGCGAGAGATGTTGTTGTACTCGAACTTATTCCTGTTATTTGAGCTTGTAATTTTCCCAGTGCACTTAACACTGTATCGCTGGCACTGATAGCTGAATTTGTCGCCGTCGATAAACCTGAAAGCGCGACTGCCAAGACGTCACTTGCAAATGTTCCAAGTGTTTTATCGCCTTTTAAATATTGCGACGCTGTTCCTGCGGTGATCGCTGGCTCTTTCGCGTTTAATTGAGTTTGCACATCGCTTGTTATGTTGGCGATGTAAGAAAGTGCCGTCGTACTCACACTACTAGTTGCAAGTGCGCCCATTGAATCTGTAGTCACAACTCTACTTGCAGTGCCGGTAAATGTTGATCCGACCGTCACGCAACTTAAGCTCGTGCCGTTTCCTTTTAAAACTTCTCCTGCTCCACAAGTAGGAAGGTTGGCTTTTGCAAAACTTCGAACTGTGGGATCAGTTTCTGACCCCAATCCCGAAGTGCCTGGAACCCATTTCGATCCATCATAAGTTAACACTGATCCGTTCGATGGTGCCGTCGTAGTTAAGTCCACATCGGATAAGAGTCTTAGCTCCGTGCTCGCCGACTGAATAATTTCAATCGAGCCCGCGTTTGAAACCAGCCAATCACCGCGCATAAAACTCGGTGTGGTGCTAGTACTATTTAATCCTGCAACATAATATTCGCCATCGGTCATGCCGGTGGGAAGATTGGCAGCATCACTCCACACGCCGACAAAATGCAAACCGTTAAAAGAGCGCGGCTTCCACTTATCAGAGGTGGCATCAAAACCTAAAACATAATTATTAAGTGGCGCCGAACTACAGTCGATCGCCTTGCCCCCGAGTGTCGTATCACACAGAGAAAAATTAATTTGAAAACTACTGGCCGCGTTCGCTTCATTAATTAGTACCAACTCGGTTAAAAATTTAAGGGCAATCGAAAGATTGGATCTAGAATTGGCGATAATTTGCGTGGCAGACTTTGATTCGATATCAAAAGTTTCATCCATGGGTGTTGGAGCGGAATTTTTAACTTTCACCGTTTTAATATTGGATAAATTTTTTCCTTCGATCACCAGTTGATTGTTTTGCAAATAAACGCGAGAAACTTCTGAAGATTTATTTTTAAGATTGACGTCGATTTTGGAAATTTTGTTACAGGAACTAAGGATCACAAAAATTAAAAATAAAAACATGAAAAAAGTCATGCTTTTAAGTTTCGAATGTAATCCTTTAGCTATTCTAAAATACTCCATGCTTTAATTATCGGGCCAAAACACAGTAGACCTTATTAAAAAATAAAGACTGAAACTCTGAATAACATTTCAGGCACTTAGAGTTCTAAAATCGACAATAAACTTCCAGTATTATTCTCAATTTGCCTTAAATTATACTCTATCACCAGCAAAAGAACGGCCAAGTACTTAATCTCTTGCCAATAAATATCGAATCCTCTATATTCCTTGAATTAAAGACTGAACAAAAATGGGGATTTGCTATGGCAAGAACATGTGACTTAACTGGAAAAAAAAGATTAATTGCAAATAAAGTTTCACACGCTAACAACAAAACTAAAACGAAGAAGCAAGTAAACCTTCATTCTAAAAAAGTTTTTGATCCTGCAACTGGTGAAACTATTAGACTAAAGCTTTCTGCAAAAGCGATTAAAGACCTCGACAAAGCTGGATCTTTAACAAACTACATTAAAAAGAATTTCTTTTAGTCTTAAAAAAATAATCTCAACTTAAAAAGCCCATCAATGATGGGCTTTTTTTTTAACGTTATTCTAATCAATTTTTACTGTTGTAAAATTTAATCGCAATCTAAGAATCAATCTAAAATGCATCGAGTTTAATCACGGCAAATTTCAAATATTTTAACTCTTTCATATTGATGGGAAAGGGGTGATCACTTGGCTGACTCCCCCGATAAATGACTGATCCTACTTTTCTTGCTTTCGAGAGAGCTTCTTCTAAAATATTAAAAAAATCCTCTTCCGTTAAATGCGATGAACATGAACTTGCGACAAACAAGCCGTTACTTTTGACAAGCTTAATCGAGTCACTAAAAACTTTTAGATAAGCACTCTTTGCTTTTTCAAGCGATTTTTTATTCGGGGCAAAGCTTGGAGGATCAGTAATCACCATATCGAATTGAAGTTTATTTTTTATGGCCTCATCCAAATATTTAAAAGCATCAATAGCAATTGATTCATAACTTGAAGATTCGTTAAAACCATTGAGCTTAAAATTCTCATCGACATTTAAAATTGCTTTGGGAGCGATATCGACAGAAGTCACATGCTTTGCCCCGCCCTTCATGGCAAAAAGTGAAAATCCACCGGTGTAAGAAAATAAATTAAGCACTTTTTTATTTTGTGAAAAACGCGAAATCATTAATCGATTATCTCTCTGGTCGAGAAAAAAGCCCGTTTTAGAGCCCTCTCTAATATTGCTTATAAAACTCATTCCATTTTCTTTAAAAGTCACTTGCTCTAAATTTTTATGTTTTTCTAAGCCTCCAAGCCACTCTAAGTGCTCCGAGACTGCTCCATCTTCTGAAGATACATTTTTTCGACGTTTGATAAAAAAAGCTTCGATATGCGGAAAATATTCGACTATTTTTTCTTGCATCATTTTAAAATCGTAATATTGCTCCAAGTAAAGTTGATCGCATTTAAATACTGCCACGGCCCCATAACAGTCGATTACCAAACCGGGAAAACCATCGCCCTCCCCGTAAATTAATCTAAAACTATTATTGTCTTCGCGAAACAATGACTGGCGCAAGGAAATTCTTTCGCAAAATCTTTCTTCGAGGTATTTGATCATCCAGCGCGGTGTAATATCGCTTTTTCCGAGTGGATCTTGATTGAGCATGAGCATGCGGAAAGACAATTCGGTGTGTGCTTGATAGAAACCAATACCTAAAAATTGGCCTTTAAACACCAATCGATATAAGCCACTTGGAGCCTGAGGAACGACTTCGATGCAGTCACTAAAAATCCAACGATGGCCTCTTTTAATATGCTTTACCAAGTCGCGAGTTAACCTCGCGTCTGGGAGTTTTTCAGAGGTGATCTTATTTGAATTTTGATGCTGACTTAAGCTTTGTTTTTTTAATGACGTGAGATCCTTATTACTTAAAATAATCATTCTAATTCCTATGGAGTAAGCGTCTCTCCTGCATTTCCCTGCTAATATTCTAATTTGTAACCTTGAGAAAAACTCAATTACTGGTAAATAATGCCACCATAAAGCGGAAGAGCTTTCCCAAATCTAGATTTTCATTTTTTTTAAGGTATACTTGAGGGTATATATCTTGACTATATATTATTGCTCTTTTCATTTGGGGAATAACACATGAACAAAATTTTATTGATCGAAGATGATGAAGCTATTTGCCACGTTTTAGAAGAAATCCTTTCCAAGTACGCTATCGTTCATCATGCCCCCAATCGCATTGAAACGATGAAACTGATCTCGCAACATTCGTACGATCTGATTGTTGCCGATTACTATCTCGGCGAAGAAAACGGCATCAGCATCGTTAAAGATGTTCAATTACAACAAGGACTCGTTCCAGTCATTCTGATGTCAGCCTACCCCACTGTCGATATGTTGGCCTCGGGAATCGATCTTAAAGTAGTCAGCTTTTTTAGAAAGCCACTCGATATTAATGCCGTGATTGATAAAGTTGAATCACTCCTTATTTTTGATGCAAACTACGACTTTAATGGCAATAAGATCACCTTAAAAAGCTCGTCTTTTGTTTTAAATTTTAATGGGGAAGAAATTCAATTAACCGAAATTCAATTTAAACTAATGAAATACTTTTTAGATAACGCCGATAAAGTAGTTGAGCGAGAAAAAATTACTTCGACCATTTGGGGATCGGCTCGTCTTAACTCAGAAAATACTTTTGACACTCACTTATTAAATCTCAAGAAAAAATTTCCACTGGTCCGCGATCACTTAAAAACTCTTCCAAGAGTTGGTTATATTTTCTCTTCAGACAAAAAAGCAATGTAAAAAAAAGGACTCAAAAACTGAGTCCTTTTATAAAGTAAAATTTAAACAAAATAAAACTAACACCCCGTCACTTTTTTATGAATATTGGAGAGATTAAAAGCTCCTAAGTGCCAATTCATATTATACCACTTAAGGTCTTTTTCAATTGCACTCATCTCGTCTAATTTCGATTCGTTTAAAGCGGTGGGCAGTACTCCCTTTGAGGCAAAGGCAAAAGTCCAGAAGACTCCTGGATAAATCAACATGGGAGCCGTAAATGATTTTACCACGCTAAAAGACGATCGCAAGTTTTCATAAAAATTAAAAATTCCATATTCGTCGTAAAATGGATTTTCTGTTTGTGCCATCATGATGCCATCTTTAGTGAGAGCATTATAGACCGCGGAATAAAATTCTTTGGTAAAAAGTCCTGCCGCGAAGTCTTCAGGGTCAGTTGAATCGATAATGATAATATCGAAAAAGTCTGTAAAACTTTTGATGTATTCGACGCCATCGCAAGGGCAAACATTAACTCTCGGATCGGACAAGCCCGAAGTGCATTCTGGAAAAAATTGTTTAGACACTTCAATCACTCGCTCATCGATTTCGACTAAGTCGATGCGCTCTAAGTTTTTATGTTTTACCATCTCGCGGACGATTCCCCCATCTCCACCACCGATGATCAAAACTTTTTTTGCATTGGGATGAACCATATTGGGGATGTGGCCCATGACTTCGTGATAAACAAATTCGTCCACGTGAGAAACCATCGTTTTCCCGTCTAGGAGCAAAAGCCGACCAATACCGTAAGTGTCGAGCACATCAATTTGTTGGTATTGACTCTTTTCCGAGTGCAAAACAGATTTTATTTTAAAAGATGAAGCGACGTTTTTATGAAAATACTTCTCAGTAAACCACTCGCCCTCTGTAAATTGTCCCAACATTTGAAGCTCCTTTGAAAATTTATTTGTCACAATTAAAAACTTGTGACACATAGATAAATCTGTTTTTAACCTTATGCAATGACAATTTAGGGTAAATTTAAGTCATCGAGCATTGTAAAAAATGAGGATCACAAATGAACACTTGGCAAAATCGCGAAACATCGCCCGAAAAAATTAAAATCACAGGATTTAACAACTTAACGAAGGTCTTAAGTTTTAATTTATACGATTTTTGTATTGCCTTAAACGAAGAGCAGAAATCGCAATACGTAAACTACATTAACGATAAATACAATGCTGGCCGAATTGCCGACATTTCAAAGCGCATCGTAGAAATTATTGAAGCTAACATCTTGGGAATTTCCGTTCAAGATTACGATCCAGTAGGTGCTTCAACCATGGTTCTAATGAGCGATATTAAAGGTGGCGGAGAACCGATTCCATCTGTTCAAGTAAGCGCTCACCTAGATAAATCACACATTACGGCCCACACTTATCCAGATGCATCCGACCCAGATGGAATTTGTTCTTTTCGCGTCGATATCGACATTGCCACTTGTGGTGAAATCGTCCCTCTAAATGCCATCAACTATCTCTTTGAAGCTTTCGAGTGCGATGTCGTTTATATCGACTACGTCGTCCGCGGCTATACACGCCTTGAAAATGGAAAAAAGATTTACAACGATAACAAGATGCAATCGATTCAAGAATTTGTTCGCGCCGATATCAAAGAGCGTTTTATGTATGTTTCCGATATCAACATGCCTCAAAGTAATATCTGGCAAACCAAGTTACTAGTTAAAGAAACAGGAGCCGAAAACTATCTCCTCAATCCAAATGACATCCATCATCCAGATGTTGAAGGAAAAATGGAACTACTTCGCGAAGAAATGCTCGAAGTTTACCATATGATTCACTAAGTAATGTCCGACCATCAAGCATTTATTTTCTGGGGGAATGCCGAGACAAAGTTTTTTTACGAACTTTCCCCCGATCATATTTTAACCGCCATTGAAAAATTGAAGATCAAGACCACTGGGCGCTTGCAAGCTTTAAATTCAATGGAAAATCGTGTTTATGATTTTGACATTGATACCAAATCATTTTACCTACTCACGGAAATTCCAGATATAAAACAACTAGTCGTGAAATTTTATCGCCCGGGTCGATGGTCTAAAGAACAAATACTAGAAGAACACGACTTTCTTCTACAATTAGAAGAATCTGAAATTCCTGTCATTGCTCCTTTAAACATATCAGGAGAAACCTTATTTCTAGATACATCGACCGGCCTATACTACGCTCTCTTCTTAAAGAAAGGTGGTCGGGCGCCCGATGAGTTTAGCCTCTTTCAAATGGAAACAATTGGAAGGACACTGGCCCGCATTCACCAAGTTGGAGCAGAAAAAATATTTCAGTATCGACTTGGCCTTCATCTCGATCAATTCATTAAAAGCAATGCTCATTTTCTTATCCATGAAAATAAAAATAATCCCATCCCTTCATATCTTGTTGAGAGCTTTACTATCATTTTCAATAAAATTTATGAATGCTCCAAAAAAATCATTCAAATTCATGAAGAACAAACCCCCAGCAGGCTCATTCGATTGCATGGTGATTGCCACTTTGGAAATATAATCTATCGCCCAACTTACCATGGTGAAAGTTTTGATGCACTTAATGGCGAAGAGCAAACCTTGTACCACTTTCTAGACTTTGACGATTCAATCAATGGATGGGCCGTTTGGGATATTTGGCCTTTGATTCGAACCCAAGACGAATACGGACAAAACCAACTTCAATCCCTCATTAAAGGCTATGAAGACATTCGCCCTTTTCCTTATCAAGAATTAAAATTAATTGAAATCTTTCGCACGATGAAGATGATCAATTACTACACCTGGATTGCTAAAAGGTTTGATGACCCAGCTTTTAAAGCAGCATTTGGTTTTTACGATGCTTCCGATTTTTGGGATCAAAGACTTCAAGATTTTAAAAATCAACTGGAATTGATTCAAGAAATCGAAATATTTAACTAAATTACTTCCTCTCAACTTTAAGCAATTGCTGATGTAGCAATCTAAAGCTTAACTATATCGAGCTTTTCACCTAGGGTACTGAGTAGTTACTAGAGGCACATAATCGTTGAAACTTTATACACTTCTTTAATCTCCATGAAGTTTTTTCAAAATCCATTTTCTTTAAGAAAAACCTGATAATCTTGCATTACTAATCACAGCATAGATAAGTGAACCCACATGAGACGGGACACTATCAAAAAAAAACTGAAGCCTTGTGGAGCCCGTATGGTTAAAATTAGGAATCATCTTAACTTTATTTTTATTTTTATTTTTATTTTAGTATCTTGTGGAAGAAAGCAAGATCAACAAGACAACATAACTGTTTCAACTATTAATAATATAAATTCAAAACTCGTCAAAGGTATCAAAAGAATAAATTTTAGCTTAAATACTCCATTAGGTCTTGGTACAATAATAACTCATATTGATTCAGAATATGGTGACGTTTATGTACCATGTACTGTTTTTGCTATAGATGAAAATACCATCTTTACTAACTCCCATTGCTTAACTGCTAAATTAAAATCAAATCCAAGAATCAATTGCAACAAAAACAATACAATTGCTATTAAAGTTAATTCAGGAACTTTGATCACTTCTTGTAAAAAAATAGTCTTCTTTACAGAGTACAACGAATCGGCAAGCTTAAATGATCTGGCAATTATTGAAACAAATGACAAGATTGTTCTCGATAGATATTTCCACATTGATCGAAACGGAGTCGAAGAAAATTTAAGGTCAAGCATTTGGACACTTACTCATAAACTTGAAGACAAAATTCTAGTTAGTCAATTCAAAGAGCTAAAGTGTGTTTTTAAAAGTACTTATTTATTTGGAAAAATTCCCACACATCCAACAAAACCAATCAGAAGCTTTATTGATGAAAATGATGACTCAGCTTGTGCCGGAGTTGGTGGCAACTCTGGCTCCCCTGTGTTAACAAGTCCATATAATGCGATAGGAATTTTTCAAGCTAGTTATGATCCTAAAAATGATAAAAAACTTATTAGCAAAATTTTAAACTTCAAAGAAGCTAGCATGTCTACTATATTTAAATGTATTCGAACTGGAATTCAGAAATTTGATAGGTATTTGCCTTCTTCTTGTCCAAT
>Ga0255169_1000043_pt1 | contig 85835 bp, 86 predicted proteins | sample Atl_Miss_RepC_8d_FD_183179 | JGI IMG/M metagenome (GOLD analysis project Ga0255169, IMG submission 183179) | Freshwater microbial communities from Altamaha River, Georgia, United States - Atl_Miss_RepC_8d | ecosystem: Environmental > Aquatic > Freshwater > River | place: USA: Georgia | collected...
CTCCGCAATTATTGTTGTCATTTGTTCAGCTGTGAATTTTGACCTTTGCATATTTTCTCCGCTTTCTTGGGCTTATAACCCAGTTTGTCGGAAATCTCAAACTCTCTAGTTTTTGGGGATACGGTCACATTTGAAAACTTGGACAGACTTGGAGTGACAGGTCCAAAAGCTGTTATTTTAAGAATTAATGGTATTAAAAATGTTAAGTTAGTAAATTCAAATTCACAGTTCGAAATCGCCAGAGAATTTGATAGATCACGCATTGTAATTTCTGACGTGCTAGAATTGAATGATAACTATTTAAGAGTTACAGGGCAGCTTATGGAGAGTGTCGCTTATGCCGCTGGATATGAAACGGCTAGGCATGTGGAAAATGGAGAGTGGGCGCTCGGTGAATAGTGATAATTCGAGTCACGCAAGGACATTCATCCTTGCCAATAACCGAATTGCAAAAATCTCGGCATAACCACGCGAAATTACTGCGATGAAATTACCAACGATTAAAAAAGAAGAGCCTGACCTAATCTGTAATCTGAAAATTCGACCTAAAAAAATTGGTGATCCGAGTCCCGCATTAGACAAACGTCACCAACTGCTTGAATTTAAACCATATTCCTTTATTTCGCGCAATCGAATTTCCTCTGAAACGAGTATATTGATTGCTGAAAAGTATAAAAACGGTAGCTCCCTAGGTCAAATTGCCAAGCTTCTAGGATGCTCTAAATCAAAAATAAGAACTGAGCTTAAAAAAGCACAAGTGATTATCAGACCCTCTGTGACTCAAGAGACAAATCAACGTCCGATCAATTCATTCAAGCAGAACGCCTTACCGTATTACGGATTTTGCTATTTCGAGGGCGAAATTAATAAAGACCCACGCGAGTTTCCGGTTTTACTTAAAATTCACCTGATGTGGAGTCAGGGGCGCAATGCGCATGATGTAACTAAAGCACTGAATCAGGCAAAGATTCTATCCCGTAAGGGTAAGTTGTGGAGCTGGGCTGCTGTTAAAAATATATTAAATCGATTCGATAATAAAAAAATCATTCTAACAAAGGACGGTAAATATGAATTTAGATAAACTAACATCATTCGCAATTAGCGTTGTATTGGCTGCAGCTATGCTGGGTAATCTTGATCGGCTTCAGCTTTGGATATTAAAATCACAAGCTAAACTGCTTTATGAATCAAGAGCATCTGCATGGGGTAATCCTAGTATATTTAAAAATAAATAAGCAAAATATTTAAATCGATAAGTTACATGAGTAGAACGCTTACGAAAAAGAAGCCGCTCACTGTAGCGAGTTAGCCAGTCCTAAGCCCATATTTTTATAGCTAAAGTCTAGTTAAATATGAATTGGTCTGCATAATATTTTCGCATAAGCCGAAAATATATGTATGAAGTCAAAACTAACTATTCTTATATCTTTAATTTTTTTAACTTTAAATTCAGCAAATGTTCTAGCTATGGGACGTGGACGTCCAGCGCCAGATCAGCCACGAACATCCGCAAAGTATGCTGAAGGTGACATTATTTTTATTCAAAGCCAAACACAGCAGGCTGCGGCTTTGCGTGAAGCTACCGAATCAGTTTGGACTCATGTTGGCCTTTTAATTAAAAAAAGTTCTAATTGGTATGTTGCTGAAGCGATTGGCCCTTTAAAAGAAACGCCTTTGGCAGATTTTATTGCCAGAAGCAAGAACAAATCATATCGCATTTATCGATTTAAACATTTCGATGCTGCAACAATGACTTCAGCTTTAAAGGCAACATTACCAAAATACAATAAGCCCTATGACATTTATTTTGAATGGTCTCAGGAAAGAATTTACTGTAGCGAACTTACTTATCACGTCATGAAAGATGTTACTGGATTTGAATTAGGCCGATTGCAAAAAATGAAAGAAATGCGTTTAGATGGGCCTTACGTTCAAGCTTTAATAGATAAGCGCCTAACTGACATCGGTAAAGAGCTAAACTTAGAAGAAGATATTGTTACTCCTGTTAGTCAAATGGAAGATGATGAAGTTACGTTGATTGAAGCAAAATAAATAAAGCATACTTCCTATGATTTATTCTTCAGCCAAATTCTTCATTTTTTCTTTGAGTTCAGGTGAAATTTCTTGAGGTTGAAACATATTCACATGACTTCGCCCAGTATTTCCGAGCGGATATTTTCCAAGAAGCGACCCTGGTGCAGCTACAATAAGTCGAATAATTTGGCCGCTAATTTCGGTTAAATTACGTTGTTTAAGTGCCAATACAAGCATTTGCCAGTGAACTATGGAGTGTAAAAGAGCGAATGGTTGGCTTATTATATGCGCCTCAGACAGCAAAGCCCAGCACAATTCATCGTTCTTACTTTTTGATTCAGAGTTTGATCTTCCAATAAGTCTGAGCACTTCTGCTTTAGTTTTTTCGTATGACATTACTGTTCTCCTTAGCTTTTACAAGGATACTTCTTATGATTTAATTATTTTATCCAATTTAAGTAATCGCATCGAATTTGCAATAACTAATAGTGATGCGCCCATGTCGGCAGCAACAGCAATCCATAAATTTGATAGGCCTAAAACGCCTAACACAAGAAATACAGCCTTAATAGCCAAAGCAAATCCTATATTTACTCGAATAATACCAAGAGTTTTTTGACCATGATAAATTGCGCTAGCGAGTTTTGTTAAATCGTCAGTCATTAAAGCAATGTCGGCAGTTTCGATAGCTGTGTCAGTACCTGCGGCACCCATAGCTATTCCTACGGTAGCATGTGCTAATGCCGGAGCGTCGTTAATGCCATCGCCAACCATTCCAACATAAGTGTGCTTGGCTAACATAGATTTAATATGTGTGACTTTATCCTCAGGTAACAAATCTCCGTATGCAGTATCAAGCCCAACTAAACTAGCAATTGAATTAACGGTTCTTTGATTATCGCCACTCAAAATTGAAACTTCTTTTATTCCGACTTTATGAAGGTCTGCAATCGCTGCAGGAACACTTGGTCTTGCGTTATCTGCTAGTCCGAAAATTCCTAAGACTTCGCCGCCGCAACCGTCGTGAGGTTTGTGCCCTACGATCATTACCGATTGCGCTTTACTCTCCAACTGTTGTAAGTAATTTTCAATGTCGGGGGTACATACATTTAATTCGTGTGTGAGTTTATGATTTCCTGCAAAATAATGATGATTTCCTATAGTACCTTCTACGCCTTTACCTGCTATAGCTTTGTAGTTCGAAACTTCACTCAGTTTAACACTATTAGTTTCGCAATAAGTCTTAATTGCTTTTGCAAGTGGATGGGTTGAATGATTTTCTAATGCAAACGCTGCCATTAAAAATTCAGACTCTTTAGATGGATCTAACACTTTTTTAGAAACGACTTTTGGCAAGCCTTCTGTAATCGTTCCAGTTTTATCCATGGCAATTGCCTTTAGCTTTCCAAGTGATTCCAGAAATAAGCCACCTTTAACCAGAACTCCATTTTTTGCAAGAGCTGTTAATGACGAAACAATAGAAACAGGAGTCGCAATCACCAAAGCACACGGGCAAGCGATAACTAAAAATACAAGCGCACGATACGCCCAAATATTCCATGGTTGAGCAAAAAACAATGGTGGTATAATAAAAACTAAAAGAGCAACCAATGTTACAATTGGAGTATAAATTTTAGAAAACTTATCTACAAAAATTTGCGCTGGTGCTTTCTGACCTTGAGCTTCTTCAACAAGCCTAATTACATTCGCAATTTTAGTGTCTTTAAATGTGTGATGAACTTCTACAACCAAACTTCCAGTTTCATTTATTGTTCCAGCTAAGGCCATATCGCCGGGGTTTTTCATGACGGGTATAGATTCACCCGTAAGTGGTGCCTGATTTACTGAAGAACTTCCTTCGATAACTATTCCATCTAGTGGAATACGCTCTCCTGCTTTAATTAGAATTTTAGTACCTATAGTGATTGCTTCGACAGGCAAAGAGGTTGCAGTTCCATTAGCATCTATAACATTCGCCGTTTGTGGGGTAATTGATAAAACATCTTTTATGGCTTTTCTGGCTCTTGAGACGCTAAACGCTTCAAGCAATTCAGCTAAAGAAAATAGGGCTACAACTGCTGCACCTTCTGAATATTCTCCGATGATGAAAGCGCCTGTAGTCGCTAGAATCATTAACACATTCATATCTAAAGTTTTACTTTTCGCTGCTCGCACGGCCTTCGGGAAAACAAGCGAGCCTCCAGATAAAGCTGATATTAGAAAAATAGAAAAAAGAACTTCATTACGAACTTGAAAGACGAGTTGAAGAATAAGACCAATAACTACGAACAATCCCGAAATAGCAACTAAACCAATTCGTTTTTTATGTTCATAAAAAAAAGAAATTGGAATATTTTTTTCGCTTAAGACAGTGACTCCGGCACTATTTATTAATGAGATGATATCTTGGCGTGTAAGTTCCGGATGATGACTAACAGAAACTTCAGATGTCATTAAATTCGCTGTCACCTGTGCAACTTCTGGAACTTTGAGGGATCTTTGAATTGCTGAAATTTCATCAGCACAATCCATTCCACTTACGCGGAAAGTTGACAATACAGATTGTGCAATCGGTTCATATTGTTTTGATTCAATAGTTACATCAGATTTGTTGCAGCACTCATCGTGTTTGTGATTGTGGTGTTTCATTTAGATTTAATTAAGAAAAACTTCAATTTCTTCGATTTTGTTTTCATACTTGTAGGTCATTTTAACACTCGTGACTACGCCTTTAACAGCTTGGTCAGTAACAGCGTCCCAGTGATGGCCGTCAGGTCTGATTTTCCAATTTGTGGTGTAAGCTTCATTATCGCCATTTTTATTTTTTGTTATGGCCTGAATTTTAACATCTTTAACGAGTTGAGCCTTCTTTTTATTAACAATATCAAATGTAAATTCAAATTTTGCATTTTCAGTAGGTTTTTTATCATAACCAATATGAGCGCACATATCCGTAGTTTGAGCACTGCAAAAATCTTTTGTTTTGAATTCATGGGCAAAAATGGTTTTAAAAGGTAAAATTGCTACAATTAGTATTAATAGATATCTCATAAGGACTCCTTTGAATTTTTTAAAAGCTATCATCGGCATCTTTGTTTTGTAATTCATTTTTTATCTCTTTCATAAAATGTAATGCATGTGCGGCAGGTTGTTATAATTAGGTGATTATAAGGAGTCGAGCAGCGATTTAAGGCTCTGTTTCAGCTTTAATAACGGCTTTTGCTGCTTTTAAAGCTTAAATTTTAAATTTATTGACACAAACAGATAATAAAAATAAGTTAGTGTCGATGAAAATGCTGTCTTTGGTACTTATTTTAATTTCTTCACTCAGCTCCACAGCATACACTTCTATTGATCTTTGCCACAACCTACACGCTAATCTTCAGACTGAAGAACTTGCATGCCATACTCACAAAGACCAAGAATCTACTATTCAAGGCGATTTAGATAATAGCGATTTAGTCTTGAATATTAATGAATCTGACGAAAGTAACGAGACTGGCGACAATCATAAGCACTGTGAAACACATTGTTCTCACCACAGCCCATCGCTTATTTCCGAGAATATAACTGTTGTACAGTTTGATTTAGTTCAAGAATTTAACTCTTACAAATTCACAATCCTACAAACATATCTTGAAGGCCCATTTAGACCACCACTTGCGTAATTAAACTCGTTATTTTCAAGTTTAATTTTACCTTGTGGAGGATAATATGTTGGATCAACTGATCCGGTTCGCCTTAAATAAAAGGCTGATCACGCTATCATTAGCTTTAGTTTTAATAATCGTAGGTACTTTTTCGTTTTCAAACTTGCCTGTGGACGTCTTTCCAGATCTAAGCAAGCCAACTGTCACTATAGTTACAGAGGCGCATGGCAAGGCTCCTGAAGAAGTAGAAACACTGGTTACGCTGCCTATCGAATCTCAATTAAATGGACTTCCGGGATTAACATCAATCCGCTCAACTTCAGGCGTAGGCTTATCTATTGTATACGTGCAGTTTGAGTGGGGAACAGATATTTTTCGATCTAGACAGCTTGTTGCAGAAAAGCTGAACCTAGCCAAAGAAATGCTTCCTGATGGCGTGCAACCAATTATGGGGCCGATTTCGTCACTGATGGGACAAATTCAGCAAATTGCGCTTTATCCAGAAAATGATTCTGTAGACCCAATGGATCTTCGAACAGCTGCTGAATGGATTATTCGGCCTCGGTTGTTAACAATACCCGGCGTTGCACAAGTCATCCCTATGGGGGGCGGGCTTAAGCAGTATCAAATTCTAATTTCAGCAGAAAAACTTAACGTTAAAGGCCTAACTATTGAAGACCTTGATCATGGTCTTCGAAAAATTAGTCAAAATACAACAGGTGGTTATTTAACAAAAGACGACAGCGAACTCTTAGTACGTAATATCGGAGTGGTTACAACTTTAGATGATATTAAAAATACTGTCGTGGGCCTTCACTTTGGAAAGCCTGTTTTGTTGCACGAAATTGCAGAAGTCAAAATTGCTGCGGCAACAAAACGTGGTGATTCAAGTTATAATGGCAAGCCATCAGTTGCAATGGTCATTCAAAAACAACCAGACACTGATACTGTGGCGATTACAAAGAATATTGAAAAAGCTATTAACGACTTAAAGAGTTCTTTGCCAGAAGGTATTGGCATTACAACAGATGTGTTTAAGCAATCTAATTTTATAGAAGCTTCGATTCAGGGAATTAAAGGAAAGCTTTTATTAGGAACCATTTTAGTATTTGTTGTTCTATTTGTATTTTTAGCAAATTTAAAAATGAGCCTAATTACGCTAACGGCTATTCCGCTTTCGTTTTTGATGACATTTATCGTGTTTAAGATTTTTGGTTTATCAATCAACACAATGACCTTAGGGGGTCTTGCTATCGCGATTGGTGAACTTGTAGATGATTCTATTGTCGATGTCGAAAATATATTTAGACGTTTAAGAGAAAACGCCACTTTTGCAAACCCTAAAAAAGCTTTGCGTGTGATTTTTGAAGCTTCTAGCGAAGTTAGAAATTCAATTGTTACAGCAACAGTTATAATCTGTTTGGTGTTTATTCCGTTATTAAATTTAACAGGTCTTGAAGGCCGACTTTTTACACCACTTGCGATTTCTTATTTGACGGCATTATTGTCATCGCTTTTAGTGTCTCTGACCGTAACCCCTGTGCTTTGTTACTTTTTACTGGGGCGGGGTGAACTTAAAGAACATGACGAAACAAAATTTGTTCTGTGGCTAAAAGTGAAAGATCAAAAATATTTAGACTGGTGTTTAAACCATCCTAAAAATGTAGTGGCGACTGTTACAGTCTTGTTTTTAATTGCTATGTCACTTGTGCCCTTTATGGGTAAAAACTTTTTGCCAGAATTCAATGAAGGCACGGCTTTAGTGACTGTCGGGGCAAAGCCTGGAATTTCACTGACCGAAGCTAATCGCATCGGCTTATTGGCTGAAAAACTAATTTTAGAAATTCCTGAAGTTAAATCTGTTTCACGCCGAACAGGTCGTGCTGAAAAAGATGAACACGCTATGGGACTAAATGTCAGCGAAATTGATGTCGACTTTAAAAAAGATTTAAAAAGGTCACGCGAAGAAATTTTAAATCACATTCGTGAAAAGCTTGCTAGCCTTGAAGGAATGAACATCAGCGTAGGGCAACCGATAGCGCACTTAATTGATCATATGTCTTCAGGAGTCGCAGCCCAAATTGCCATAAAAATTTATGGTCAAGATTTGCAAGAACTGAGAACCAGCGCCATGGAAGTGCGTGAAGCCATATCTAAAGTGAATGGCTTAGTGGATGTACGAGTCGAACAACAAGGACTGCTTCCACAATTAAAGATTCATGTCTTCAGAGACCTAGCAGCGCAGTACGGATTACCAACAGGTGAAATCACATCACTTTTAGAGACGGCGCTTAATGGCGATGAAATTGCACAGGTTATTGAGGGCCAAAAATATTTTGATGTTTTTTTTAGATACGATGACAACACTAAAAAAGACATCGATAGCATTCAAAATATGATTTTAACTATTTTACCCGATGGTCGAAAAGTTAAAGTGGCCGATGTGGCCGATGTTTATGAAACACAAGGGCCAAATGAAATTAATCGCGATAACGGTCAAAGACGTATTTTTGTTTCAGCCAATGTTTCAGGTCGTGATTTAGTTTCGGCTGTTGAAGATATAAAAAGAGAAGTCGCTAGCAAAATTAAGTTTCCTGTTGGTACCTATGTTGAGTACGGTGGGCAATTTGAAGCCCAAAAAAGTGCAACTCGTAAAATTGCATTTTTTGGAATTTTTGCTTTAATTGGTGTGGCCTTTTTGCTTTATTCGCAATTTGGTTCAAAAGTTATTGTAGGCCAAATCATGCTTACGATTCCATTTGCATTTATTGGTGGTGTCTTTTTATTGTTTGCAATAGATCGTAATATCACCATTGCAAGTCTTATCGGATTTATCACGCTATCAGGTATTGCATGTCGCAATGGCATTATGATGATTTCGCATTATCTTCATCTGATGAAATATGAAAACGAAAAATTTAGTCGTGAAATGATTATTCGGGGCTCACTCGAAAGACTTGTGCCGGTGTTAATGACAGCCACTGTAGCAAGTTTAGCCTTAATGCCTTTGGTTTTTGCCAAAGGTCAAACAGGAAGCGAAATCTTGCATCCTGTAGCAGTTGTTATTGTTGGAGGACTAATTAGCTCTACGCTATTAGATATTTTAGTCACTCCGACGGTTTTTTATTGGATAGGTAAAACATCCGCAGAGATGTACATAAACAAAAAAGAAGAGGAAAAATTATGAAGACATTAAAATTATTAGCATTAACAGTTATTACAGCATTCTCAATGGCAGCTTTTGCCGGTGCTGAGCACGATCACGGTGCTCCTACCTTTCAGCCACCTAAAGGTGGAATTTTAAAATCGACTCATTCAACACATTTTGAATTAGTTAAGGGATCAAAAGGTGTGAATATTTACGCGTACGACAAAGATGGAAAAGGTATAGCTACGAAGGGTTTAACATTAACTGCGGAACTTGAACTGCCAAGACAAAAAGCAACAGCTGTAACTTTAACAAGTAAGGAAACGCATTGGGAAGCAAATGTAGATGCAAAGGGTGCTCATAGATACACACTCAAAGTGAATATCGACGATGGAAAAGAGAAAGACTATGTTAAGTTCACAGTTGAAAACAAATAACTTAGCACGATTAAAATTAGTGGTTTTAATAATCATTGCTCAAGCAAATGCTTGGGCAATAGATGCTGATTTTCAAACTATTTTTGAATCAGCGCAAAAAAATAGTGCTGATCTCAAGATTTCACAAGCCCATCTTAACGAAGCTGTGGCCGAATCAGGAATTGCAAATTCTGCTTTTATGCCAAAAGTCGGCATTGAGGCTAGAAATGAGAAATTTAATTCAGAAATTGAAGATCGCAATCAAAAAACAGCAAATATTTATGCCGAAATAAATCTTTTTAACGGATTTAAAGACGTCAACAATCGTAAAAGCCAAAAGACGAATCTTAAAATTTCAAAAATTCAAAAAGAAAAATTTGATTTAAATTTTGAATGGTTGGCTAAAGCAAAATATGCCAAAGCCTATGCCTTACAAGAACAAGTCAGTTCTTATAAAAAAATTATTGAGTCAAATTTAAGAAATTTAGAAACCGTCAAACGGCAGAAGCAGTCTGGAAGATTGTCAGATGCTGATTTTCTTGAATTCCAATTGTTTGATGCCAAATTAAAACAAGACTTAGTTCGTCTAGAGCTAGACGCAGCAACAGCTTTGGCTGATTTGAAAATTTTTTCAGGTCTTACAGATATTGAAAAGTTAACAACAAAGCTTTTTCCAAAGTCAGTTCAGCTTTCAAATTCTGAAATTAAGACATTACTAAATGGAGATAAATCCCGGTTAGCGGAGAGTCAACTTCGAGTTGAATCTTTAGAGGCACTTAAGTCACAAGTTAACGGAAATTTTTTGCCAGAAGTTAATCTTAGAGCTACACGTGGAAGCATGGGATTTCGTGAGGCCGAATATGATCCAGAAACAGTGGTTTCACTAAGTGCAAAATGGGAGCTGTTTTCTGGCTTAGAAGATGTAAATCGAAGAAAACAGGTCATCGCTAAATTATCTGAAGCTCAAATTCAATATGATAACGACAAGTTGAGTTTGCAAAGTCATTCTGAACAGTTGCTAAAGCAGATTAACAATATCGTAGAGCGACTGAAGTTTGAAGAAGAGAATCAAAAAAGCGTTGAAAAATTTTTGTCAACTGTGGAGTCAGAATATCGCCGCGGTGTTAAAAGTAGTTCTGACCTTAAATCTGCTTTGGATTTGATTTTGGCTACAAGCTTGAATAGGGCAGATCTAAGGTCTGATTATTTTGTTTCCAGATTTGAATTACAAAATTTAATAGGGCAAACGCTACAGGAAAAATAAATTTATTGTGGCTGCTTAAGCGTTGATAGATTCACTTAATTCCCCAAGAAGAAAGTAAAATCCGAAGCCTTGAGCAGCTGCTTTTAACAAACCAGATCTATGAAGAAATTATTTTTGATTTTTACATTCGGGATTTATATTTTCAGTATTTTTTCTGAGGCTGGTTTATTGACTCCCAGCCATATGGAGAAAAAGAGTGTAATAACCCTATCTGATTCGCCCGGTGACATTCCCAACGAACATGACTTGCTAGTTGATAGCGATTGTTCAAAATGTGCAGGAGAAACCTGTGATGTCGGGCATTGTCATCATACTGCCACGTTATTGGCTCGTAATTTTTACGAGCCAGACTTTCGACAGATTTTAAATTCAAAATTGAATTCGCGGTCGTATCAAAATCCATTTCTAGAGGGAATAAAGCGCCCACCAAAACTCTTTTGAACTGCTTTAAAAAATAATTAAGTATTAATTTTTGTCGGTTTGTGATGGTCACAACCCGACTTCTTAAAAAAAATCGAAAAGGAAAATTTATGAAAAAACTTATCGCTATTTCAATAATTGGTTTAATTATGTCATCTTGCACAACTATGCAATCTTACAAAAATGAAGATAGAACTTCTGATGGCTACAGATATAAGTATGGAGCAGCAAAAGGAGTCAAACTTGGTACTAAAGTTAATGCCTATAAACGTGGGCCGTATGGTAAATATTTGGAACAACCAGTTGGTACATTAACTGTTACTCGTGTAGAAGAAGACTATTCGGTAATGAGTAAAGATAATGAGTTCAACGTGGACGGTTCGATTGGATTTATAGTTCAATAATTCAATAATGGAAACAAACACACTTGGCGTGGTCAACTTGGCTGCGCTAAGTGCAGAATTGTAATAAATTCTTTATCAAAAACATTGAATGACAATTTTGGTGCCTTTTAGATTAAGCGTGTAAATAATTACACGCTTATCTCAACTATAAGATTCTTTTATTATGATAAATTAGATTTAATGCTCTATATTTCACCCATTCCGTCGGGGGGAATATGAAACCTAAAGTTTTACTTGTTGAAGACGATCAGTGTTTCGTTGATGCAGTAAAAATGGCAGCAAAGGAACTCGGCTACAAGTTAGTTCATTCCAGCACTTTAAATCAGGCTATCGAGACCTTAAAGCGGAATGAGGGCGAATTTGACTGTGTGGTTATTGATTATCATCTTCCTGATGGTAAAGGCTCAGAATTAGCTGAAGTATTCTATAGTTTAAATCCTAGATTAGAAATTTTATTTGCTACAGGTGACAATTCATCAGAAACCCTTGTTGATATGTTAGACAAAGGGTCATCCTCATTTATTTTAAAAGGTAAAACTGACATTGTTAGAAAAATTAAGCTTGCAGTCGATACATTTAGGAAAGATCGAATGCTTTTGTCGCCAGTCACAGAAGAAGGTGATCTGACAAAAATCGAAGCCGATTTAAAATCTATCGGTGTTGTAAGCCGCTCTGGTAAACTTCATGAAGCCTACGGGAAAATTCTAAAAATCCGCGAAGTCGCATCTGATGTTTTAGTCTGCGGCGAGACTGGCGTTGGTAAAGAACTCATCGCCAAAGCTTTTTGTAAAGATAGCAAAGCACCGTTCATTGCACTTAATGCAGGAAAATACGCAACGAATGACCAGTTTCTAGAGCGTGATTTATTCGGATGTGTGAAAGGTGCATACACAGGAGCTACCGCTGACATCAGAGGCTTTTTTGAACAAGCTAACGGTGGAATTATTTTTTTAGATGAAATTCACCGATTAAGTTTAAATGCGCAGGGTCTTTTACTACGCGTATTGCAAGAGCGAAAATTTCGTCGCATGGGCGATACCTCTGTTCGTGAAATCAATTTAAACTGTAGAATTATTTTCGGTGCGCACGATGATTTATACCAGCAGGCCATTAAAGGGCACTTCATGCTCGATTTATTTTTTAGAATTGATAAAAACAGAATCACTGTACCGCCACTTCGTGAGCGGCCAGAAGACATCGAGCCATTAGTTCGACATTTCACCGACATCTATACCAAGAAGCATAATAAAAAAGCCTACCTAAAATCTTGTTCCTTAGAGCTTCTTAAATCTTTAGAGTGGGTTGGAAACGTCAGAAACTTAGAGACGATGATTGATGATCTAATCACGCTAGCTGATGACGAAATTATTTATGCTTCTGTTGTTAAAAAGTATTTAGAAGATAAAAAAATTATTTTAAAATCGGCTGAGTCTCCGTCTGTAACTGATGCACCCGTGGATTTTAAACTTTTAAACGATGCGTTTTGGCAAAATCATATTATAGCTGCCTTGGGCGGCTCTAAAACAAAAACAGAAGCTGCAAATAAGCTAAACATGAATCGCACAACGCTTTTATCAAGATGTGAAAAACTAGGAATTAATCCAGATCATTTTATGCAAAAAGGTTTGGGATAACATTGAACCATAAATCGGAGGGATTTTTATGGCTTTAACAGAAACTGCACTGATGGGGATTGCCTGCATTCTGGCGCACGCCGGAGAAAATGCGCAAACAGATCAATGGGCGAATAAATTAGACTTAAGCGACAAAGCAAAAGTTGTAAGCCTTGTTCAAAGTAAGGCGTGCTTGCCAAATTCTATTGAGGCATTGCTTACACAGTCGAAAAGTGATGGATTAAAAAATGGAGGCCAAGGGGTTATCAACGGCGCGCCGTCACGTGGAACAAAATCAGGGGCCGATTAGACTATGAAAAGAACGCTCTCTGTTGCAGTTATACTAGGGGCTTTTGTAATAGGGAGCTTTCTCCTTTTGAAAGATAAGACGATGAATAAGCAAATTGATGTATTAAAAGTTAAATTAGGACTACGGGATCAATTTCCTGACCCAACAGAAATTGATTTAGTTGGTGATTGGTATTTTTTTGATCACGTTTCGTCGGGGCTTGTATCGTTTGATCATTTAACTGGTAAATTTGAACCTCAACTTGCCGAAAACTGGGTGTCACATGAATCCGGAGTGCACACATTTACGTTAAGACCTGATGTTAAATTTCATGATGGGAGCGTTATTCGCGCCACTGACGTTGTAGCAACGCTTAAAAGACAGTTAATTAAAAAAACTTCAACGCATTTTCCACTTTGGGAATATATCGAAGGCTGTGAGAAGTTAAAATCTTTATCCGATGATTGTTCTGGTTTAAAAGCCGTTAGTAATACTAAAATTGAGATTAGACTAAAAGCAAAAGCCGATTCATTTTTCTTACAGTTGGCATCGCCTGAAACCGGAATATGGTCAGAAGAAGACTTGCTCAAAAGCACAGAAAAATTTAGTCCCACGAAATTCTCAGGGGCATATTCAGTTGCAAGTTACGACGAAAACGGTGCACGTTTAATTAGAAATGAATTTAGCCCTATTTCAATTAAATTTAAAAATTCGCCAAAAGAAATCCAGTGTATCGAATATCCATCAGCTGAAACTAATCAGGCGTTGATGGATGGAAAAATTGAATTGTTGATACGGGATAACTCCCCATTTAACGAACCTGAGTGGGAAAAACAAGGCATAAACGTATTTAAATCTGCGCCGACCTCTATCATTTATTTTCAAGGTCTGCATCATGATGGCAAAAAGCTAATGTCTAAAAAGTTTTTACAAAACTTATGGGGTCAGGATTTAAAAGGCGAAGCCCTAATTGCTGATTCGGTATTACCTTTTAATAAAGGATATTCGCTAACGAAAGATGATATTTTATCAAGGTACCCAGATACAGGTGCAAAAAAAGTAAGGCTTGCTGTGCCTTGGACATACTTTTCAAACAGATTATTAGAAATGATTTCTGCTGCTGGCAAAGAGTCAGGTACAGATATTGAAATTATTCGACTTGATCGTGACGCTTGGCTTGATGCAGTTAAAAGTGCTGAAGCATATAAGAATTATGATTTTATTTTAGTTCCTTATGCGGCATCTGAACGTTATCCGGCAGTTCAATTAAGATTTTTGACTGAAGGTTACAAAAAACCAACAATTGATCTTAAAAAAGCCGAGTCACCGGACTTGAACGCTGAAAAAATCGAAATTTTAAAAGATTATCAAAAGTGGTTAGTAGAAAACCAGCACGTTGTGCCACTGTTTTTTCTACGAAGTCAGATTTTTCATAGCTCTAAACTAGATATTGGTGATCAACCACCAAGTGATGCCGAAGTTGAGCTTTGGAGAGTAACTAAAAAATGACAGAACTAGAAAGCAAACTCATGCAATCGTTCGCCGAAAGCTTTAAAGGCGATTTTTCTGAATTTAAATTTCAGATTCTTGAAAAAGAGTATTTTACTTTTTCAGCACTTGAATTTTTGCCTGATGATGATTTTGATTGTGGGTTTGGCGCTTCGTTTGAAAGGCAAAGTGCGGCAGTTAAGGCCATTGCTGAATTTTTTGAACGTAAAGCTGCTCGGCTATATTTTGCTGATGTGAACAAAAATAAAGATCATCATGCTGGTGAAGTGTATGCCTTTAAAGCATTTCAAACTACGAACGGCTGGGCAGTTCACCAAACAATTGAGCAAGCCAAAAACGCAGCTTATATGGAAGCTTTAGAGCGCCATATTTTATTATGCAGTTTTATTCAATTCGGTTGGGATGGCTTTACACTCATTGACCAAAAAGAAACTTCAGATGTAATGTTTTACTCACTTGTAAGTAAATTTTCATGCAATGGATTTAAGGCAGGATTTGCAATTGCTAAATCTAAAAAACTTTCTGGCGTGACGTTCGGTTATTTGTGTGCAAAAGAAAACGAAATTTTAAGTAGTCCTAAATGGGAACACGCGATGTTTGAAGCCCTTGGACAGATCGAAATGCACCTAAGAATTGAAAATACAGAATCCCTAAAGCCTAAAGGTTCACTAGAGGAAATGGCACAGTGGTATTTATTAACTAGCTGGACTGAACCAAAGTTTTCTAGTCAGATTGAAACTATTAAATTAAAAGATGTAAGCCCTAGCTTTTATGAAGAAGATTTAAACAGAGCTTTCGGCACTCCACTAATGGCATCGTATTGTTACGACGGCGGGCTTCTCCCTTTATTTTTTCCGACCAATTTAAATGAACATTCAAAAAAATACGTGAATGATGTTTTATTTGCTAATGGTTTAACGAATGTAATACCGGAAAGGCATCCGGTTTTATGAGTGCTAAGATTTTTGTATTCATTTTAGTATTTTCATCGGCAGTAGCTTTGGGTATTTTATCATTTAAAAAGTCAAATCAGAAATCGGCTGATTTAAGTTTATCGGCGCAGATTTGTGATTTTGTTCAACATCAAGCTCAAGTGGGTGCTACGAGACAGGCTTTTGATCAAGCCTATAGTTTATTAAGTCTTCAGGCTAAAAGCGCAAAATCATTTGTTATCTTAAAAGATGGTTCAACTGAGTTCGGTCAGCCGAAGTTTAATTTAAATAATGAGAGATATTTTAAAGTTGACTGTAACTTCTTAGGCTATGCAGATTCACAGATTACATTCTATTTTCTAGAAAATTCCATTTTTAATACTGACCTACTAGCGCTGTCATTAGTAATCTTTGCGCTGCTTAGTGGTCTATATTTTATTTTTAGTCTAATTTTAAAACGGTTCCATCAGAACATCACAGATGCAGTTTCATTTGAGGTCACATCAGCATTAGGGCTTGAATCAGAACAAACGCAAAAATCCAGAATTTATAGATTTTTAGCATCACTACTATCAACCAAAGTAAAAGACATAACACCACAGATTCAAAAATTGAAATCCTCAATCGTTGAAGCGACTGAAAAATCCATCAGTGAAGCTGAAAAAAGAATACATTTTGAAAAGCAAGCCGAAAAGGGCAAAGATTTACTTCAAGTAATTCAACAGGTAAAGCATGACATCAGATCGCCTCTTTCATCGTTAAAAATGATTCTATCTAATGTTGATGACTTATCTATGCGTGAAAATATTGAAAACTCGGTTCACCGTATAGACGGTATTTTAAGTGATTTAACAAATCTTGAAGAAATCACCAACGAATCATCAGGCTTAGGATCGGAAAAAATTGACTTAGCTGAGGTGATGATTGCTGAAATAATTACTGAGAAAAAACGATTAGTTAAATCAAGCGTAAACCTAAGTTTCGAGTATAACGCAAGTCAGCTGTCAGCTGTCCGCGTAAGCGAAAGTCATTTTAAAAGAGTAATTTCTAATATCGTACAAAACTCAATTGAAGCTTTCGATACTAATATTGATACTAAAAAAAGAGTTAATATTTCTGTTAATAGTCGATTTCAAAATGTACATATCGAAATTAAAGATAACGGCTGTGGTATCCCAGAAGATATTCTAGCTAAACTGTTGTCACAGCAAATAACTTTTGGCAAAAAACTTGGATCTGGGCTTGGTTTAAGTCACGCAAAAACCTATATCCAAAGGTGGGGCGGCCAGATTAGCATCACATCAACAAAAGAATCTGGGACGACTGTTTTAATTACGCTGCCGCTTGCCGAAACAGGAGTAAGCTATATTAGCCCCGTAGCAATGCCCAAATCACAACAGCTTGTCATGATTGACGATGATGGTTTGCATATCGAGCAAGCTTTAAACAATAACGGCTTTGTGACAAAATTATTTAAGCCCAAAGCATTCTTAAACTGGTTTGTTGAAAACGCTAATTTTAATGACCATGCACTCTGTTTAGATTTTAACTTACGCGAATCATTCACTGGTGCAGATCTAGCTAGAAATGTTCCGCATGAGTTTACGAAATACATTCTGACTGATGATTATATGAACCCTGAAGCTATCGCTGTAAGTAAAGAACTTAATATTCCGATCATCCCTAAGAACTTATTGTAGCCACTCCATTTTAATATTTAATTTTTAAGCCTTACTTTGGTTATCCGAAGTAGGGCTTTTTCTATTTTAATTCTTTATAAAATTTACAGCAATTATCAAACGTCGAAATCTCGACGTTAAATGACGAAATTTCGACGTCGAAGACCTGTTCGTCATTTTTTCGACACTCAGCATTTTTTAAGAATATCACATCAAGATCAATGACTTATCCATTTTAGGCAAAGTTGTCTCGTTTTCGCAATGTACCTCTGTTGTCTGGCAATCACGCTCGGACATTTAACAAAGGAGGTGCTTCTATGAAGCAAATAAAAACAGAAGGCAAAACACAAACAACAGGGGCGAACTTTAATCGTTCCACCTTGAGCATGATCAAGCGCTCAATCAGCAAAATTTCAGCGGCGTTAAAACCCACAAAGGAGGATTTAAATTTTTCGCGCTGGCAGGAATTAGAATGCCGAGATTATCGAGCAAACGATCAGTTCAATCAAATGCACGACCGGAGGTTCAAATGAGCTTCGCTAAAATGATGAAAACTATTTTAGTGAGTTTGCTTATGAGCACCACAGTACATGCATCGTACCCTTATACAGCAAGGCATTTAACTTGGGATGAAGCTGGAACACTTAAGCAGTGTAGCGTGCAAACATGCAAGGCCGATGATCAAGGTGATCAATACATCAAAGTTTGCAGTCAGTATGTGAACGAAGATGGGACTACGACATGGATCATGATGGTCATGCTTTCAAAGATGTTTGGGCGCGATTGTTACTGTCCATGTGTGAACTACTTTATTGAAGAAGTAAAGCGAGCATCACATGAGTAAAACACTTAAAGACCAGCCAAATTTTCGCAAGCACAAAAAATCTAAGGGTGAAGAACTTCATCAAAACTACATTCGAGAAAAGCATTTTAAGCAAGATCGCTATCAGCGGGATTTAGATGCCTGCTTGGACTGTGGAAGATTATCGAATGCTTGTCGGCTGTGTAGCGATGATCACGCAGATGATTTAGTCACAATTTTTCAAAGGTCATGTCGTGCGTAATAACAATTTAACAAAGGGGGCATTTTATGAATAACAATAATTTAAAGAATACAGAAAATATTTTACCAATCGGCACAAGAAGAAAAGCAGATCGTTACAAAGTTTTTGCCGGACACATTGATCTTGATGGAATGGTGAACGAACGTGAACAAGTGGGATTCGCATTTCAGCGAATCGGGTCGCAGTCATTCAAACTGAATCTTTGGATGTTTGTAGGTCTAAATTACTTCATCGTGCCAAGCAAAGAAGATCAAACAAAATACATTCTGTATGCGCTTGATGAATACATCACCGAAAGCAAGGAACTAAAATCGTATTGGAACAAGGTCGGAACGGCAGAACTTTATGGAAACTACTTAAAACTTAGCTTCACACTTCTGTCATACGACTTGTTTATGAGCTTATTTGACGATGCGCAGGTCACACAAAATACTGTGCCAGATTTGGGGGTCGCATGAATAAGTTTTTAAATAACGAAAAAGGTTCGCGTTTTCGCATTAGAGATATAGGTCTTATTTTATTCATCTTAGCAACGGCCTTTTTCTTGGCGTTGCCTGCAATGGCAAGCCTTGAATCGTCACTGTTGGGGGTAAAAGCAAAACTTACGGGTTTTATTTTGCCAGTGCTCTCGGTGATCGGGCTTTTGTTTGCGGGATTCTCATTTATGACCGGATCGGAAAAAGCCAAACAACACATTATGTATGCGGTGATTGGTGTAGCGATTGGCTTTGGCGCACAGGCGATAGTGGATTTTTTATCGCAGACTGTGAGGTAATCCTATGAATGAAAATTCACTTTTAGTAAGTCATGTTCCACGAACTTTAGAGACAAAAAGTAAAATTTTTGGCTTTGAATTAGGTGATGTACTGATTTTGTTTCTAAATCTATCGTTGCAAAACCTAGTATTCGGTGAAAGCAGTTTTAAGTACCCGATGGTGTACGGAAGCACCGCTATCTTGGGTTTCATCATGTTTTTTGTAAAGCGCGGCAAGCCTGATTCTTACTTACAGCATCTAAGCCAGTACATGATTTCGCCAACGGTATTTTTTGCCGGAAAAGTAGATCAAAAGTTTAAACCAATTCAATGGAAAGGGAGGGATTTATGTTAAATGATAAAAGTGTTTTGTCAGAGCAACTACCGTATTGGGATTTTGATAACAAGGTCTGCATTTTAAATGATGGGTCAATCACACGCGGTGTGGAGATTACACCAATTGATATCGAATGTTTTGATAATGATCGAATCAATAGTCTAACGCTTACGCTTCGCACGTTGCTTAACAGTGTACCGGAAAATTTAACGATGCAATTTCATGTGGAAACAACATCGGATTTTTCTGAAACATTGAAGAATCATAAAGAGCTGTTATCAACAAAAAACGACTTTTTACGCTCAATAGATGAAAAGCGCTGTGACCTGATTCAGTCTGACATTGATTCGCATGAGTTATTAAAAGCAAAAGTATATTTGTATCTACATTCACCGTCATCAGTGAAACATAATGCTTTTTCGTTAAAGTCGCCAGAGAAATTTTCTAGCGAGTTTGCTAAAAACTTTACAGAAAAAAATGCAGAACTTCGAGACAGCTTAAATTCGATTACTCAGTCGCTCATTTCAGCAGGGTTTAAGGTTCGGGATTTATCCGAATATAAAATGATTCAGATTTTATATAAATACCTTAATCCAAAACGTGAATCTGAAATTTTACCACCGGAATTGTATGCTCCAACTGATGAACTCTCGCAAATGTCACCAAGATCACAGCTCGTGTTTGGAGATTTAGTCTTAGATCAATCTGATTTTATTCTAGATCAGAAAAGGGTCAGGGTATTAAGCCTTAAAACGCTGCCAGAAGTGACCGTGGCCGGAATGATGGATGGTTTTTTACGCTTTAGCTTTCACTTTGATGTGATCTATTCAGTCAAAGTGCCAGATCAAAATTCTGAAATGGCAAAGCTTCAGCAGAAGCGCCGGATGGCTCATTCACTTTCGCATTCTGCGGGCGGTGGGGTTACTGATTTAGAAAATGAATCAAAGCTATCAACGACTGAAGAATTGATCCGCGAAATCATCGACACCGGACAAAAGATTTTTATCGCAGAAATGCTAGTTGTGATTAAGGAAGATACCACAGCTGACGGCCTTAAGCGTTTAAACGCAAAAACCAGAGAAGTCTTAACGCGGTTTAAATCCTTAAGCGGTGCTGAAGGAATGCAGGAAACGGTCGGAGCTTGGCCGATTTTTAAGAACAATCTACCACTGGCCCCGCTAAAACTAGAACGTGCAAAGCGTATGAAGACCAACAATGTTGTGGATTTTCTGCCAGTGTACGGTTCACGGCTTGGCGATGAAAATGCTGTTTGTATCGTGCAAAATAGACAAGGGTCACTTGTAAGTATTAACCCATACGATGCAGGGCTAAATAATTACAATGGTCTAGTAACTGGATCAAGCGGTAGCGGTAAATCGTTTTTTAATAACTATTTGTTGCTGCAACAAATGGCCAGAGGCGTAAAGGTGTTCGTCATCGACATCGGTGGTAGTTACAAAAAACTAACTGAGCTTATGCGTGGTCAGTATTTTGAAATTAAGCTAAGTGACGAGTACGCGATCAACCCTTTTCATGTGGATGATATTGAAACCGGCGCAAGTAGTGAAAAAATCAAAGCCTTAACGTCGATTATCGAGCAAATGGTTACTGATGATAACCAAAAACTTGGTCGGTTTGAGCGTGTTTTGATTGAGCAGGCTATTAATGATGCTTTTGCGCAAAGTAAATCTAAAAACGAAGTTCCAACTTTAAGTGATTTTGAACGCATTTGCAAAAAATCGAAAGAGCCAGAGCTTCAAAAAATAGGAAAACTATTATTTAGCTGGGTCGGTGATTCGCCGTATGGAAAATTGCTAGATCGTAAAAGTTCGTTTAAGCCAGACAGTCCAATTATCACCTTTGATTTAAAAGGTTTATCACAGTACCCAGATTTACAGTCTGTGATGATCTTAATTCTAACGAATTTTATTTTAGATCAGGTCGAATCGGAGCGAAAAACGCCCAAACGTGTGTTGCTCGACGAAGCATGGGAGCTTTTGCAATCACAAGCAGCGGCGCAGTTTATGGAATATGCTGCACGCACGTTTCGTAAAACCGGATCGGGAATTACTTTTATCACCCAAGGGGTAGAAGAAATTATCAAAAGCCCGATAGGTTCTGCGATTTTAAACAATACGGCGATGAAAGTGATCATGTCACAAAAAGGTGACACGAAACCACTTGAGACAGCGTTAAAGCTAAATTCAAGGGAACTAGCTTTAATTCAAAGCTTAGAGCAGAAAAAAGGATTTTTCAGCGAAGCTTTCTTGATCGAGGGGGAACTTCGTCAAGTGATCCGCATTTACCCAAGTCCAGTTGAGTATTGGATTTCTACCAGTGATGCCAAAGACAACAAGTATCTGCGCGAACTAATTGATAACGGTTCAACGCTTGAATCAGCCATTCATACTGCTGCAAAAGCATACCCATTCGGTGTGTCGTTTGAGGGAAAGGTGGCCGCATGATGAAGTTTAAAAAATATACCATGTGTGCGCTGATTTTCTTAAGTCTTACATTCCAAAGCAAATCTGCGCGGGCAGATTTATTCGGTGGCGACGTGGCTGTTTTGCTTCAGATTCTAGCGCAGTCGATTGAACAAGTGTACCGGCTTCAACAGATCATACAAAATGGCAAAGACACATTAAATTTACTAAGGGATGTAAATGCAGGAGTTAGATCAGGTTTAGATTTAATTCGCATTATTAACCCAAAATTTAATGCAGGAGTTTATGGAGATTTAAATAACCCTGAAAATGTACTTCGCGCGATTCATGATTTGTATGGGGCAACACCTAATACCGCTGATAAAGAGCTGATCGACATTCAAGATCAAAGCGTTGCTGAAGTGATTGCCATGAATAAAAACCTTTATGATTATTCGGCACAAGTTGATTTTGAGCGCGAGCGGATACTTATGCACTCACAAGTTGTTAGCCCTCAAGGGGCTGGGAAACTTCAGAATCAATCTTTAGCTGTGATTATTGGTGTTCTCACGCAACTACTACGTGTGCAGTCGCAAATGCTTAAAGTCATGGGTCAGAACATGGCTCTTGATAATAGGCGCGAAAAGCTATCATCAGAACAGTTTATTGAAAACTACAAAAGTCTTGCAGATGGATTTGGTCAGTTACCAAAAGATGTAAAGCTTCCAAGCGTTCAAGGGGGTGCCAAATGATGCCACAGTTTGAACTTTTAGGAAGTGTGATCAAAGACATTCATCAGATGTTTGTAGGATTTTACTATATGGCTTTGCCTGTGTGTATCATCTTGAGCGTTGTCTTAAGTCAGTTTAATGCCGCAGAAGTAAATCACATCGACACGTTAAAGCGTGCGGTGATTTCGGCATTACTTTTAGTTTCATTTCCAGAAATATCAAATGCCATCATCGGAATTTGTGATGGGATTGCACTAAAAATTGATGATATGTCAGGGCTTGAGACTGTGATGCGAATGGCGCAAGAAAAAAGTAGTTCGTATGCGGGTGCCAGTAATGTGCTGCTGCTAAAATTCAATGACTTAATAATCGCGATACTCAGTTATTTAAGTTATTTGATTTTGTATATTTCTCGCTACTTAACAATCGCTATGTACTATTTTTTCTGGATACTGCTGTCAGCTTTAGCCCCGCTAATGATTCTTTGTTACGTGTTTCCGCAAACGGCGTATGTGACAAAGAATTTATTTAAAGGGCTTATCGAAGTCGCGAGTTGGAAAATAATCTGGGCGATTCTATCAGCGATGCTAGCAGCACTTGCGCATGGGAATATGTATGCAACCGAAGGATCATATTTAGCACTAATAGTTCTAAATTTTGTGATCTCGATTGCAATGCTCATGACCCCGCTTGTGATGAAATCAATCGTGGGTGAGGGTGCGCAAGCACTGGCTGGAACATTAGGAGCAGCGTCGATTGCATCAATGGCTGCGATTCCAGCAAGGGCAGCGAGTATTTCAGCCGCAAGCAAGTCTTACGGGCATAGGGCAATTTCGCCAGTGATTAACAGATTTAATTCGTATCAATCAAAACGTGAAGAACAAAGAAAAAGTCTTCGTTATTAACAATTAACCATAAGGAGGTTTATTATGACAAATACACAAAACGTTAAAACAAAATTAGAAAAAACAAGTTACCCAAAAATGGTGACAGACCTTGCAACGCAAAATCATTTCTTAAAGCTATTAGCTTACGGATTAACAGGAGTAACGGCGCTCTTATTAGTCGTGGTGATTTTTCTACTTAAAAAATCACCTGATGTGATCGCAATTGATCCAAACGGCTCAGTTGCAAGCGTGAGTCACGAACTACATGTATCACATGTAGAGGCGGCTGCGAAGAAATATATAGAGTACAGATATTCGTGGAATCCGCAGAATATCAACTCTCAGCTAAGTTTGGCTGAAGACTTTATATATTCATCACTAAAGAGTTCATTTAAGAAAAGCCTAGGTGAAACAATAAAATTTGTCAAAGACAGGCAAGTTGTTCAAAAGGTTTATCCAAACGAAATTAAAGTTGATCTTAAAAATAAAACAGTGAGCGTTGTTGCAGATCGAATAACTGAATTTGATTCGTTAAAAGCAGCCACAGTTTTAAAGACGACTTTAAATTTTGATCTGGATAGTGCAACTGAAAAAAATCCGTGGGGGATATTTTTTACTAAAGAAATTGAAAGCGAGGTGGGAAAGTGAAATTTTTAGTCATTTTAATTCTAGCTGCAATTTTTGCCTTATCTGCTGAATATGCTTCTGCGCGAACGCGCACAATCGTTGTAGGTGTTGATCAGGTTGCCGATGTAAGAACGGCTTTAGGCATTGCTACAAAAGTTCTTCTGGAAGAAAATCCAATAGCTGCACCTATCATTGGCGATATGGGTGCATTTCGTATTGAAGCGATTGAAAAAGGTTACGCGATTAAACCGCTGAGGTACGGCGCAAAGACTAACTTTTTTATCAGCACCAAAGATCGAAGTTATATCGTGAGGCTCACGACTACATTACAAGATCAAGCCGATTACGTGGTCTATATTGTACCAAGGATTCAGACCAAGACGGAAGCTTCAGCTCAGTACAAAGAATTTAAGAAAATTAAAAAAGAAAACGAGTTGATACTCATTCTTAGAAAAATTGGCAAAACCAGTGATGGGTATATCATTCTAGAATTTTCTTTAAATTCTACGTTTGAGCAGCGAGCAAGTTTTGAAAAATTCAAGATCAAACAGGGAAAGTCTTATAGGACGATTCATAGTTTGATTTTAAGCCATAGATGGATGACGCCTGATAAGCCGATTTCAGGTTGGATGACAATTAGGTCAGATGATCTTGATTCAGGGCTTCCGCTTGTGATTGAGGTTCAAACAAAAGATCAAAATAAATTCTTAAAAATGGAAATTTCAAAGGAGGTCTTATGGAAAAAGTAAAAATTTTTCTTCGCACAGTCAAAAACTGGTTTTTAAGCCTGTTCTTGAGTAGTCCGACTCAGGTTTCTAAAAAAATGGAATTAAATTCCGAAAATCTAGTAAAAGTATTTTTTGTGATTTTAATTTTATTTGTTGTAATCGGATTATTTGCGCCGAACGAAGATGCAAGAGTTTTTAGAGAAGTTGCACAGGAAATTGAGACTGAACGCTCGATTCCAAGATCATCTGTATCGCAAACAACAGTCTCTAAGAAAAAAACTGCAAATACGTTGTGGAATGGTGGAGGTGATCAGAATGTTTCAAATCATAGCCAGACGCAGATTAACTACAATACGGCAATGGTCATTGCTTCCAAAAACGGCAATGCAAAAGATCAACTTCATGCAGGAACCAGAATCAGGCTGCAAAATGTGGATAAGTTTATTGCTTCAAGTGATGGAACACCCGTCATAGCTAGAAGTATTGAAGCGGTTAGCACCGATGCAGGATATGAAATTCCAGCGGGTGCAATTTTTTACGGTGAAGCCAGTTTTAATTCTGCATCAGGAAAGGCTGAAATCAAATTCGCTAGAGTGAGTTTTCCGGATGGTCGTATTCAGGATATGCAGGCCGAGGCCGTTGATAGTTCAGGCCAAGCCGGACTTGAGGGTAATGTTAAATCTGATGCAGTTAAAAATTCTACCGGGCAAGTTATTACATCATTTGTCGGAAGTCTTGCTGCGGGATCTGTGTCGCGTGATGTGTTCGGTCAAAGCGTTGGCGGAATTCAAAACGGATTGCTTCAAGCATTTTCTGACACCGCTAAAGATCGAGCCAGTCAGTACGGCGAAAAGATGAAAGAAGCTAGAGAATGGATTGAAGTTGAATCCGGTGTTTATTTCGACGCGCTTATTCAACAGTCTGTAAATCTTAAACCAGAATTACAACAAAGTGGTAGTTATGAGTAAACCAAACGGCGGCAATGATTCTGGCTTAATGCTCATTTTATTTTTAGTATTGGGCGTGCTATTTTGGAAAGTTTGGCTGAACGTCGAACCAAAGCTTATTAGATTCTATCTTGAAAACAGATATGCCATTTTATTTTCTTTAGCCACCGTAGTCTATTTTTTAGCTTCATGGCTTTTGCGAAAGCAAGCAATCAAAACCGCCGCAAAGCTAAAAGAAAAAGAAATCGCAAATGTTGAAAAAGAAAACAGCACTTTTATGGGTTATGATGATACAGGTGAAAAATTTTACTTAAACCTAGATTATCGTCGGATGCACATGCAAGTCGTTGGAACTACCAACGCTGGTAAAACTGAATCGGTTTTAGTTCCGCTTATGGTGGATGATATAGAAAAAGATCGTGGGTTTATCATCATTGATGGTAAATCTGATATGTCGCTTCTAAACAAGGTGTATGGCTACGCCAAGAAACATAACCGCGAACAAGACTTTGTTTTATTCAGTTTAACAGATTACTTAAAAAGTCAGACTTATAACCCACTTATGCAAGGATCGGTTGATCAGGTCGCTGAAAAAGTTATTCATAGCTTTGGCATTGAAAACGAATTTTATAAAGTTGTGCAGTTTGATATTTTTAGAAACGTATTAGGGATTTTTAAATCGGCTAATGAATATCCAACGTTTTTAAAAATACTTCAGGCGCTAAATAATCCATCACAGCTTGTGACTTTAGCAGCTGTTGGTAAAGATCGACTATTAATCGAATGGGCCACTGCGTTTACGAATATGAATAAAGATGATAGGCGAGATCAGATCAGCGGTTTAGTTAGTAACTTGGGATATTTCGTATCAGGCGATGTGAAGACTTTGTTTAATGTCAAAGACCCTATGATCAATTTAAAGGATGTGATTGAGCAGGGTAAAATTTGTTACTTTCAGCTTCCGGTTTTAAAATCGCCAATGCTAGGAAAATCAGTTGCTAAGATGGTGCTTCAAGATATTCAAAGCCAAGTTTCTGAACGTCATGCCAGCGGAAAAGACGAACACAAATTTTTCGGCATTTTCTTAGATGATTTTTCTGAATACTTAACAAAATCTTTTGTAAGTGTGCTCAATAAATCAAGAAGTGCAAATGTTGGGGTAGCATTTGCGCATCAAGCAATTGGTGATCTTGAAGCTCTGGGGCCAGAAATCATGAATCAGATTCAAACGAATGCAAACACCAAAGTTTTCATGCGTACGAATGAGCCTGCATCGACCGAGTATTTTGCAAAAACCATTGGAACAAAAGGCAGCGTTAAAACAACGTCACGCCAAAAAGCCGGCGCTTTTGGAAAATCTGAAGTTACGGGCGATGGCTCTATTCGTGATGTCGAAGAATTTATGTATCACCCGAATATCTTTAAGCGCGAACTAGGACGAGGACAAGGGGTTGTAATTGTAGCCCATGAAAATGGTTCTAAAACATACAGAGTCAGTTTTGAAATGCGCAAGAATTTAGGTCGGGTTCATATTCCAGAAGTAACACATGATGAAGTCGAGTATCTGGATATAGCAGAAGATGTGGTTAAGACAAAAAAATTGTCTAGTGCTGATCAAAACAATCCAAGCTTCACGCTTGCGGGGGCTGTAGCAAACAACAATGAATCTGAGAAATCTCAGAGAAAGGTAGGTTAATTATGAATAAAATTATTTTAGTAATAGTGGGTTTAGTAATGTGCGGCTGCGCAACGAACAAAAAATGCCAAAGTTTAGAAACTAGGGAGAATTCAGTTTTTGATACGCAGTCTTGTCAGGTGTATCTGCGTGGTGGCCTTTACTTAGATCAGGTTTCACCAATTGTAGCTGATAAAATCAAAGAGGGTAAGCAAATAAAATACAAATGGATTCCTGCTAAGACAATCGGACAGACGCTTATTCCAGCGCACGCCGAAGTTGAAATTAGCGAGGGGGATTAAAATGGTTTATTCTGAACTGCCTCTTTTAATTCAACAGGCTTTGAGCATTGGCGCAAAGTTTGGTTATATTAACAAGAAGATTTATCTGATGCACGCAACGAGCACTTGCCAGTCGTATAAGTATGAACTTTGGAATCAGTTACAGTCGATGAGGCTAATTAAGCCATATTCAGATCCATCATTCTCAAAGATTTATTTTTATTTAAGTCAGGCAGCGAAGTCGATTGTCCTTGCGCAAGGCATAGTGCCAGTTTCAAAAGTTAACCCAGTTTACTTTAGTCACGATAACGCCGTCATGAAATTTGCTTTGGCTAATGAATCTAAGGCGCAGATTTTGTCGGACTGGCAAACGGAAGCATCTCTTAGGTTGTTAAATAATCATAAAATTTATCAGCTTTTTGGGGGTCAAGTCGCTAAATTTCCGGACTTGCTGGTGAATTTAAATGTATCCGGTCAAAAAATAAAAATTGCTCTAGAAGTTGAACGGTCTGCTAAAAATCAAAATCGGTATGATGCGTTTGCCATCGGGTACTCAAAAGCTAAGGGTGTGGATTTAGTCTTGGTAGCGCATGGGCATAAGTTCACTCGTGACGCGCTTTTGATTTCGATGCGAAGAATTGGGTATCCAAGATCGGTTAGGCCGATAGCATTTTGTAACCTGTCAGAGTTTATCGAAAATCCTTCAAAATTTCATATCGAGATCGAAGGGCATAGAATTGGGTTTAGTGAATATATTAAAAATATTCAAGATTTGATCCACAAAAATCAATTAAAAGTACCGGAAAATGATTCCGGAAATAATTCCGGTAAAATTTAGGAGGTGAAAATGCATTACGTATTGAAAACATTAGAAAATTTAAAAACGATCCCCAGCCTATCCCCCCTCGCAAGCGTTCGTGACCACTCCCCCCCAACGAGTGGTGGAAAGTGGTCACGAAACGGGGGGATAGGCTGGGGATATGGATTAGATAGATATGATAGTTATTATAATTATATATTTATTAAGAAGAAGCAGAACAAAAATTCAGAGGCTAAAATGTCGAAGAATAATTTTTTTATGGAATTCGACTTGAGTTTGAATTTTATCACAAGGACTAAGCTCAATGAATTTTACCCTCTGAATTTTCGTCCTGATCAACCAAGCGCAATGCCATTGCGCAGATTTTTTAGAACCAATGACAACGTGATTGATTTCAATCACAACAATAATTTTAACCAAGAGGAGGTGTTTTATGTTTAAAGAAAATGAAGTTACTGAAAATCAAAATAAAAAGGTAAATAAAAAAGAGGAAATTCAAGTTACGCTATCAAGTGATTGTGAAGCGAAGCTTCAACAAATTTTACAAAAAATTAATTCAGATTTTGAAATTAGCAGAGTCACGCGTAAGCATTTGCTAGATCATATGATAAACGAATTCTGTGATACGTTTACGGATGACATGATTCATGTGATTCAAAAAAGTGCTGTGACTGATTTTGATTTGCTGGAAATTGAATACAGAGAAGCTAAAAGGACAGGCGTTATTTCTGATCAATTACGAGAATATCTTTGGAAAACTAGCAACTTAGCCCAAGGTGGCAAAGGCGGCAAAAAAAGTCGACAGCCAAAGCATAGCAATGCTATAGTCGAAGATAAGGATAAATTATGAGTCCAGCTAAAATTAAAAAAATTAGAATGAAGTTGGGACTCACTCAAGCACAGTTAGCCGAAACGATCGGTGTTGCTAAATTGACTTTAAGCCAGTACGAAACTGGATTTAGGAATCCAAGCAAGACTGTGATTATTCTACTTATGGTGCTTGACGGGTTTTCTAAGAGCGAGGCTGCTGAGTTCTTGAATCTATTAAAGGTAAATGCAAACAAACTAAAGCGTGATGGCCATGGGTAGTTTAAAAACAAAAACGCTTAATAGTGTCAATGTAATTGGATTTTTAATGGTTGAAGATAAGTCTGAATTGAGTAAAAGCAGAACGGAAACGGCCCGTGATCAGCTATCCGAAATGATAAATTTAGCTAGAAAACGTGGAAGACCAAGTAAAGGTGACGACTATGAATAATCTAAACTTAAGAATCGCGGCATATGTTCGTGTGAGTACGGAAGAGCAGGCAAATGCAATTGAGGGCTCTATCGATAATCAAAAGTATAGATTGAAATCATTTCTAGACTTGAAAAACTCGCAGCACAAAAACTGGGGAGAAATCATTAATTTTTACGTTGATGATGGATATTCGGCAAAGGACACAAAGCGACCTGCATATCAAAAAATGATGAACGATATAAAACGAAAAAAAGTTGATTTGATTTTGATTACTGATCTATCAAGACTTTCTAGAAATATTTTTGATTTTTGCGGTTTGATGGATGATTTAGAAAAGAATGAGGCGCAGTTCCTGTCGATTAAAGAACAATTTGACTCAACTACACCTGCCGGAAAAATGATGATTTATAATATGATTAACTTGGCTCAATTTGAAAGAGAGCAAGTGAGTGAGCGTGTTGCATTGGGAGTTCACTCCAGAGCGATGAGGGGATTGCTTAACGGTGCCAAAGCTATTTTAGGATTTGATAAGGTAAAAGGTAATACAGGCTCATATGTAATCAATGAAGTTGAAGCCGATCAAGTTAGAACTATTTTTAAGCTTTTTCTAAATTTAGGTTCGTGTAGTCGCACTATTAAAGAACTAAATCAACTTGGTATTTTTCCAAAATCAAGCGAAGTTAATATTTCCCAGCATCAAGACCAAAAATGGAATCGAGAAACTTTAGTCTATTTGTTAAAAAATAAGGCTTACATTGGTCAATTGGAAGTTAATAAGAAAAAAAAGGATCGTGATCAGTTAAAACTAAAACCACATCAGCAGCATCGAGTTGTACCTGCAAGTTGGCCTGCGATCGTATCTGAAGATGACTTTAATAAAGTTCAAAACTTACTTGTTGATGCTCAAAAAAAAGAGCGCGCAAGATTGTCGAAAGCAGATTATCGATTTTTTATTGCAACTGGATTGTTGCGATGTTCGGAGTGTGGCCATAGTCTAGTTGGTCAAACTTTTCATGGGGCAGTAAGTGAGCATAGATATTATGGGCATACTCATAAAAACTCTAAACATGGCTGTAAAATTCAAAGAATAAATGCAGATGAATTGGAAAAGCAGGTTTTAGAATACGTCTGGGGTAGTATTGGAGATGCTGGGTATTTAAATCGAATTGAAGACAAACTAAAGCAGTTAAATAACGTTAAAAGCTTTGGTGAGGCTCGCAAAAAGAAAATGATTCAAGATCAGCAGCGAGCACTTCAATCTAAAATTGATGGGTTGTTGCTAATGCAGTCTGAAATCACTGACAAAGCAGTTCTCAAGGTGACTGCGAAATCTTTTGAGACACTTGTAAATCAAAAAACAAATTTAGATCGTCAGCTTGAGGAATTGACTCAACAACTTGATGGGATTGATTTTGTGCAAACTAATATTGATTACACCAAGGATTGTCTTGATGAGATCAAGCGTGGTTTTAATAAAGCCGTTGGTGCAACTCAAAAAAGACTTCTAAAAAATCTTATTAGCGAAATTGTAGTTTTTGAAAATGGTATTCAGATTAGTTTGCATTTGGCTTTTGGTATTGAAGCCAAATCAAATGTAGTAGAGTTTCAGACAAAAGAAGACCATTCCGAACCACTTAAATTGGTTTCGGGTGAGGCTTCTAATCTGTCGGTTTTTAGTTTGTCTAATGGTAAAATTGGTGATACCGCCTGGATTCGAACCAGGGACCTACTGCTTAGAAGGCAGTTGCTCTATCCAACTGAGCTACGGTACCATTAGGTGTTAAAAGTAAAAAATAAGCTAACAAATTTTATTTGGGTTGTTAAGCTTTTTAATGTTATTTACTTCCTTTTGGTCGCATTAAAAAGGCGCAAAGGGATGCCCCTGAAAGTATTATAGTCCAAACGACAAGCAGCCAAAGCATAAATATTGGAAATGATGCTAATGAGCCATAAATCTTGTTCTTTTTGAAAATCTTTAGTGCAAACCACAAAAACGAGTTTTGGACGATCGATAGGGCAACTGATGCTAAAACAGCTGAAATCATGGCCAGTGTTTTATTCACTTTAATGTCCGGTACCACAACGTACAGTAACCATAAGACAAATGCCACAGACGTGGAAAACCAAAATTGAGATTCAATACTCTGGTTAAACTGGCTGATCACATCAATTGATTTTAATCCAATGTAGCCTGCTAATAGTATTGGAACACTCATTATAATCAGGCTGTGGAGCCACATGCGTCTGTAAAATGGTTTTTTGGGCTTCTCTTTCCATATTCTGTGCATGGCCGTATCGATGTTTCGAAAGAGTCCTAATGTTGAAAATAATAAAAATAAAATACCAGTCACTCCAAATGTTTTTGACTGAACTTGATTGATTGTCGTTTTAAGATATTGTGTAACTGTATTTCCAGTGGCTTCTTTCATGTAGCTTAAAAGGATTCCTTCAACTTGAGGATAAAATTTTTCAAGCCCACCAATCGATTGAAAAATGGCGAGGATCACAATCAAAAATGGGATTAATGAAAATAAAGTTGAAAATGCCAGACTTGCAGCTGAAAAGCGAATCTCAATGATTTCATCAGATAATTTTTTAAAAAAACTGTTTATGACAGCCAAAATCGATCCTTAACTTTGAAATCATTTCGATCTGCCTCTACTGTTGCTAAATCACAGTAAGGATCGTGTTCAAAAAAGAAATAAGTTTGTTTGCTCTTTGATGAGTGAAGTAAATGTGCTTTTTCTTCTATAATTTGTAAAGGATCTAAATCATAACCCATAATCCAAGCTGATCGAATATGACTTGATGTTGGAATAACATCACCACAGTAGATTAATTTTTTTGAATCATCTTCGATCATAACAACCTGATGCCCTAGTGTATGGCCATTTGAAACCCACACGGATATGTTGGGGATGAGGTTATTTATATTTCCATCAATAATTTGAAGCTGATGATGATCTAAAAGTGGCTGATAGTTGGCCGAAAAATAACTCGCTTTTTCGCGGATATTCGGGTTTTGTGCAGTTTTTAAATTTTCATTTTGTATATAATATTTTGCATTTGGAAAAGCTGGTGCAAGTTTTTGGTTAATTTCTTTTGTGGCACCGCCAGCATGATCAAAATGTAAATGAGTTAAAATAACATCAGTTATATTTAAAGAATTTAATCCATATTTTTCCAGTGATTTTTCAAGAGATGGACCTGATTGATCAACACTATACATTTCAGCAAATTTAGAACCTAACTTATCTCCATATTTTAAAATAAAATCAGAGCCATTACCTGTATCGATGAGAATATTTTTATCGTGAGATTTTAAGAGTAAAGCCCGTGCTTCCATTTGTATTCTATTGTGGTTGTCTGCCGGGTTGGATTTTTCCCATAATACTTTAGGGACTGTGCCAAACATGGCGCCGCCATCGAGAGCAAATAAGCCTGTTGGGATCGGATAAACTTCATAGGGGCCAATTTTTAAATTTATTTTTTGATGTTCTGTGTTCATTATTGTTTAGTTCCTATTTAATAGTGTGGTTTTGGAGTTGATTCTGTGTGGCCATCTTCAGAATTCTGATCATCAGAGGTTAATTCTTGTAAAGTTTTTTCAGAATGAGCAACTTCATTTTCATCAGTGAGATCATCAGGAACAATTGCAGGATCAATAGTTTTAACCCAAGCGATATAATTTTGATAAACCGTTGAAATATTTGTGGGTTCTTGAACCGGCCCAATGTGAACAGTTAATTTGCCAGGTTTTGCAAAAATGGCTCCTTTTGGCCATAATTTTAAATTACCTTCAATGTATAAAAATAAAATTGGTGTTTGAGTTTTTTCAGCAAAAATACTGATACCTCTTTTAAACTCTTGAAGTTTTCCATCTTTTGATCGAGTTCCCTCTGGAAAAATAATAAGCCACATGCGCTCTAATTCTTTGAGGAGTGTGATAATGAGTTGGACAGCTTCACCTTTACGGTCTTTACGATCGATTGGAATTGCGCCTAAACAATGTTGAGAAAAAAATGTAAATAATGGATTTGAAAAAAAGTAATCTTTTGCAGCTGCTATATATAAATCAAACCAGTGTTTGCGCGGAATACTGGCTGCAATTGAGGTGGCATCTAAATGAGAGGCGTGATTTGAAATAATGATGAGTTTTTTATGTTCAGAATAAAGTTTGTCAAAATCGCCACCTTTGACTTCTAGACGGATATACATTGTGTAGAACCACTTTTTAAGAAGTAGATACCACAAAAACCGAATCAATCGACTTGTTAAATCATAGTGCTGTGTAAATAAAGGTAAATGTTTTAAGTGTCCAGGAAGTTTTGTCCATTGATCATTATTGTAATTCCATTCTCTCATAAATAACCTACTTGATGGCAAGCATGACAAAATAGTAAATTGGAGCAACGAAAATCAAACGATCCATGCGCTGTAAAAAATCGCCGCGTCCTAATATAAACGGACCAACAGTTTTAACTCCAGCATCTTTTCGAATAACAGACATGACTAAATCGCCAATAACGCCGCCAAATCCGGCCACTAACCCAGAGGCTAACCAGTATTTATCACCACGAGCCGGCAACAGATGGCGCATGCCATAAGCCAGTGCAACCGTGAGCAATATCGAAACAACAGTACTCAAAAAAGTACGACGCTGGGATATTTCAGCTAATATCCTTTCGCCTCGAAAGTAACGACTCAGTGATAAATTTGTATTGTCACAAAACTCAGTGAGGATGATGACATACATAACCTGATAAATTCCATTATCAAAATTGAGAATAAGACCAAGATGCATAAAAGACCAACCCAAAAAGATAAAACCTAAAAGAGTGAGTGAAATATACTGAATCATATTTTTGTAATCGCGTTGAATGAGTGGCACTAAGCATGATAAGCCAAGAACGGCCATGGGCATTTCATTGTAAATTGTTAAATTATCATAGTAAGCACAAGCTGCTAAGCCAACAATTCCCAAATAACAAATATAAACGAAATAATGCTTGTGAAACATTCCCATGATTTGAAAATAAATTTTAGCCCCAAAAAGCGCTAATACGGTTAACAATAAAAAAGGAGTCGGATAGGACAAACCCATAATACCAAACATCAATGGGGCAAATATAAGCCAGCTTTTGATTGAGGCCCAAGCAACTTGAGAATATTGATTTTTAGTTCTGAAAAAATAATTAATCAATGCTCCAATAAAAATAACTGCAATAACAATAAGTGCAGTTTGTTGGTAAACAGGACTATCCCATGCTCTAAAATTAGATTGAATTGTGCTATTCATGTATTATTCCGTGATCTTTTATTTTTTTATAAAGGTTAGATTTTGAAACTTGAAGTGCTTTGCTGCACTCATCAACATCATTGTATTTAGCTAAAGACAGTGTAATAAATTTCTTTTCTTGCATATCCATATATTGCTCTAAAGTGAGATTGGATTCTAAAGCTAAATTTTCATCAGTGAGCTTTGGTTGAAAAAGCAATTGGTTAACGTCTTCAGCTCTGATTATAGGTAATGGTGATGTTAGAACTAATTGTTCACAAACTCGTTTAAGCTCACGAACATTACCTGGCCAAGAATAATTCATTAAGGCATTAAAGGCATCCTGATCAAATGATTTATTTCTTTTAGTTTTGGCATTCTTTAAGAAAAAATGCGCCAAATCGGGTATGTCAATTTTACGATTTTTTAAAGAGGGTAAATTTATTTTATGTGCTGAAATTCTAAAATACAGATCTTCTCTAAATTTTTTTTCTTGAATCATTTCTTTCAGTGATTGATTGCTTGCACAAATAACTCGTACATCAACATGGATAGTATCTTTGGCACCTACTTTTTTAACTTCGCCTGATTCTAAAAATCGGAGAAGTTTTGCTTGTTGGGTTAATGGGAGAGCTTCAATTTCATCTAAAAATAAATCTCCTCCATGAGCAGCTTCAGCTAGTCCAATTTTATTTTGATCTGCGCCTGTAAAGGCCCCTTTAACATGACCGAATAATTCTGATTCAAATAAATTTTCAGAAATAGCAGCGCAATTCATTGTAATAAATGGAGTTTGGGGTTCTTGTTCGGAAAGAAGTCTTGCAATAACATCCTTACCAGTGCCCGTTTCACCTTCAATAACAATGGAGCTTCGTTCACCTTTAAGCGATGCTATTGTTTTGCGAAGTTGTTCGGTTTCTGACGATGCGCCAACAAGTATTGTTTTGCGATTAATGCTTGAATCAATTTTGCGAAGTTGCCAGTAAGCTGCAATTTTAGATAAAACTAAAGTTACTTCTTCGCTCATGAGGGGTTTAGCCAAAAACCGAGAAGCGCCGGCTTTAATGGCCATTTCCATATTTTGTCGATTGAGATCTCCAGATATTGAAACAACTTCTGTTTGTGGATTTTTTTTGATCAATTGAGCAATCACTTGAGGACCATCGGGAGTTTCTCCAACTTTGGATTCAATATGCATATCGATCATTGCGGCATGAAAAAAAACATGATCAGGAATCAAGCTTGGTTTTGTTGCGATGTAAACTTTGAAGTGAGTCGGCACCATCATTTTTATAGAGGTTGCAAGCAACGCATCATCATCAACAATTAATAAATTAAGCAAATCTGTAGACATTATGCCATTCTAATCTAGAATAAATTCATGTCAAAAATTAAAATATTACTCACTGAAAATATACATCCTGTTGCGCAAGAAAAACTCCAAATTGAGGGCTATCATGTTGACTTAATTAAGCATGCTCCTACTGAAGAGGAGTTTTTAAAAATACTTCCTCAATATCAAGTTTTAGGTATTCGCTCGAAATCAGAATTAACAAGTCAAATTTTAACAAAAAATAAACACTTGCTTGCGATCGGGGCTTTTTGTATTGGAACAAATCAAATTCAATTATCAACTGCAACTGAAGTGGGTATTCCCGTATTTAATGCGCCACATAGTAATACGCGCTCTGTGGCTGAATTGGTTATTGCTGAAATGATTGCTTTATCGCGTCAGTTAGCTGATCGAAGTCAGCTTGCTCATCGTGGTGAGTGGGTTAAATCTGCTGATGGTTCACGTGAGGTCAGAGGTAAAACTTTAGGAATTATTGGTTACGGTCACATCGGTAGCCAACTCAGTATTTTAGCTGAAGCCATGGGAATGAAAGTTGTATTTTATGATATTGTTAAAAAACTTCCACTTGGTAATGCGCAGGCAAAAACAAAACTTAATGACTTATTAGAGACTGCTGATTTTGTGAGTTTGCATGTTCCTGAAACTCCTGAAACAAAAAATATGATTGGGCAAGAACAAATAAAATTGATGAAAAAGGGAAGTTATTTGATTAATGCCTCACGTGGCTCTGTTGTTGTGATTGAAGACTTGGTTGAAGCGCTTAAGTCAAAACATTTAGCAGGTTGTGCTATAGATGTTTTTCCAATAGAACCTGCTTCAAATAAAGAAAAATTTATTTCGCCATTGCAAGAGCTCGCAAATGTTATTCTCACTCCACATATTGGTGGGAGCACAGAAGAGGCTCAATACTCAATAGGTTTAGAGGTCGCTGAAAGTTTTCGAAAGTTTTTACAAACGGGAACAACTGCTGGTGCTGTTAATTTTCCAAATGTTGATTTGGCAATTAAAAGTCATGTTGCACGTATTATGAATGTGCACAAAAATGAACCTGGAGTACTCGGCGAAATTAATGGGTCTATTTCAGAAGCTGGTGCGAATATTCAAGCTCAATATTTATCGACAGATGCTAAGATCGGCTATTTAGTCGTAGATCTAGAGATGGATAAAGCTAAAATGTCGACAGTTGAGTTGATTAAGCGAGTTGAACAATCTTCGAGAAATATTAAAACACGATTGGTGTTTTAATATTTCTAATCAATCACTTTACCTGGATTAATAATATGATCGGGATCGAAAACTTTTTTGATGCCTCTCATAAGTTCAATTTCAGTTTGTGATCTTGTATATGTTAAAAATGATTTTTTAGATAATCCAACGCCATGCTCTGCGGATATGCTTCCATTTTGATTTTTCACAGCCTGAAAAACAAGTTCATCAACTTTGCGACATTCTTTCACAAAAACTTCTTTGGTCATACCCTCAGGTCTTAAAATATTAATGTGCAAATTGCCATCCCCAATGTGACCAAACCAAACAACTTCCCAGGTTGGATAGGCTTTTGTTAAAACTGAATCTAATTCATTCATAAATTCAGGGACCTTAGAAATTGCGACTGAGATATCATTTTTATATGGAGAATGTTTTGATAATGATTCACTGATGTCTTCGCGGTAGCGCCAAAATATTTTTGCTTGTTGTTCTGATTGAGACACAACGCCGTCTATAATCAGACCTTGTTCAAGGCAGTTTTCAAAGACAAACATCATTTTTTCTTCTGATTCAGCCGTTGGTGTTTCAATTTCACAAACAACGTAAAAATCAGATACAGCTTCAACAGGACGAGGAAGTCCTGTTGAAGCAATGACTTTTGATAACGCTTTTTCCGAAAACATTTCATAGGCTTGCAAAGTGCAATTATTTTTGAATTCAGCAAAAACCTTCATAACAGATGACATTTGATCGAGTGCTAAAACCATGACTTTGAGTTCGGGCGGCTTTGGGGCCAGTTTTATTGTGGCTTCCGTGATAAATCCTAGAATTCCTTCGCTGCCGATAAATAAATGGCGTAAATCTAAACCCGTTGCATTTTTCACAAGACCGTTATTTAAATGCAAAACATCTCCAGCACCAGTAACGACAGTCAGCCCAATAACCCAATCACGTGTGAGTCCATAACGAACAACTTTGATTCCGCCCGCATTTGTTGCGATATTACCACCTATTTGTGAGCTGCCACGAGCTGCAAAATCAACAGGGTAGTAAAGCCCTTTAGATTTTGCAAAATTTTGCAATTCTTCAGTTATGAACCCAGCTTGTACTGTTACAGAAGAGTCAGTTTCATTAAATTGAATGACTTGGTTCATTTTTTCAAAGCTAACAACAACTTCACTGTGAAGTGCACAGGCTGCACCACTTAATCCAGTACGGCCACCCGAGGGGATAAGAGCAATTTTATTTTGACGTGCCCATTTAACGATTTCGACAACATCTTCAGTTGATTCAGGAAAAACAATAGCTGAGGCTTTGATGTCGTAATATGTTGTCCAATCTTTGCCATAGTAAGCCAAAGATTCAGGATCAGTTTTAATATTTTGTGATTTGAGTTTAAGTTCAGAAATATAAGTGTTCATGCGATCATTATCGCAAAGTTCTCCATCGAAAGAAAGAGTAAATCGGGCATAGTCCCCATCCAGCTGTGGCTAGACCATATAAACCTAAGCCGTAAAACCAGTAAGGACCACCCGCAACAGCATAGGATAAAACAAGAACTGAAAGTATGAATCGAAGGGCTCTGTCCCACAGAGCCACATTGCACAACATAATTAGTTTTTAAGTAGGTCTTGGAGTTCGCCAGCTTGATACATTTCCATCATGATATCGCTGCCGCCAATGAGTTTTTTATTGATGTACAATTGAGGAATCGTAGGCCAGTTGCCATAATCTTTAATTCCTTGGCGAATAGCTTCGTCTTCAAGGACATTAATATCTTTAAATTGAACACCGAGATCTTGTAAAATTGCAGTCGCGCGGGCTGAAAATCCGCACATTGGAAATTGCTGCGTGCCTTTCATGAATAGAACAACTTTATTTTCATTTAATAAATTTTCAATTTTGGCTTTTACGTCTGACATTTTGGACTCCTCGTTTATTATTTAATTGATGTTTTAATCGACAATGCATGAACTTCGCCTGTTTTGAGCTCAGGAGCAAAGGCTTTCATGACATGTTGATGTTGTTCGATGCGACTAAGGCCTTTAAATGAACTGCTCTTGACAGCGACTTCCCAATGGTCGGCCGTTCCAGTGAGGTCGAAGACCTGGATTTCAGAATTTGGGTCGGAATCAGGATAGTATTCTTGCAATCTTTGTTTCATTTGTTCTATTGTCATAACTATGTTTGATAGCAGATCCTCAGAGACTAATCAAGAGTCGTTAATATCTTCGCCAAGGTTATTGGCAATCCAATCAATTTTGGGAATATTTTTTTCATATATATTGCTTTATTTTTTGTGTCGTTGTTTGTTTTTAGCTTGGAATTGGTCGCAATTGAGCAGTTTAGGGGCTTCCCAAATAGCCTATGCCTTTTTAAATGGATTACGCTTTGATTTTGTCCTGATAGGACCATTGGTTTTTTTTCTGAGCATAGCTGCAGCATTAAAGCCTGCTTGGTTTCGCTGGATATGCTTTATGACAATCGTTTTTTTAAGTGTAGCTTTATTTTTTATTAACTTCGTGGATATTGAGCTTCTTAATTTTACGGGAAGACGATTTACTCGATCGAGTCTGTTTTTAGCTTCAGAAGGTCAAACAACTAATTTGCTGCACTACAAATTCTTAACAATAATGACTTTTATTGGGTTATCAAGTTTGATATTTGTGTCTTTTTTTTGGTTTAAAAAGATGGTCGCGAGTTTTACATCATTAAGATTGCGGTTTAAAATTTTAGGATTTTTTTTCATGATGTTCATTTCTGTTGTCATGATTCGGGGTGGGTTTCAATATAAACCAATTAGTTATGTCGATGCGAAACTCATTGATCATCCTTATGCTCATCAGTTAGTACTTAATTCTGGATTTACTTTTTTAAAAAGCTGGGGGCAAAAAACATTTCAACGTGAAAGGTATTTTTCAGATCAAGAAATGTTAGGTTATTTAAATTTGAATCCTCAGTTGGTTAAGTCAAATATTGTGATTACACCTCAAAAATTAAATGTGGTGATTTTTATCGTTGAAAGCCTTTCAGCAGAGTATATTTCAAAAGAGCATACACCATTTTTTTTAAAATTAGCTGATCAAGGTGTCTATTTTGATCGCGCTTATGCGAATGGTCGTAGATCAATAGAGGGGATTGCCTCAATTTTGTCGGGCATTCCTGCAATGATGGAGGAACCTTTTTTAAATTCAGAATTTGCAACGAATGAGTTTGTGGGTTTAGGGCACTTGTTTAAAAATAATAGGTATCAAACTAGCTTTTTTCATGGTGCTCAGAATGGCAGTATGCGATTTGATGTGTTCACTAAAGCCAGTGGTTTTGATGACTACTATGGTAAGCAGCAATATCCAAACTCAAATGATGATGATGGTTCGTGGGGTATATTTGATGGGCCATTTTTTCAATTTCAATGTGACCAAATGAGTAAAACCCAACAGCCATTTGCATCAGTCATTTTTACATTATCGACACATCAGCCATTTAAAGTTCCCACTGAATTTGAAAAGACATATCAAGCCGCATCAACAAATGAACACGCCATCCTTAAAAGTTTTCGATATTTTGATGATTCTCTGGAGAAGTATTTCAATTGCGCAAAAAAACACGATTGGTTTAATAATACATTATTTATTTTTGTTGCAGATCACACTGGGCCAAGTTTAGACGAGGCAAAAACAACCTTCAAAAGCAAATTTGAAATTCCTATTTTATTTTACACTCCACAAGAGACAATTTTAAAAAATATGGACAGACAACAGTATGCGCAGCAAATTGATCTTTTGCCAACCCTGAATGATTTATTTGATTTAGGTTTAAAGACAAAAAATCATTTAGCACGTTCACTCTTGCAATCAGGTCAGAAAACGATCGCACTTTATTCTGATCAGCATTATGAACTTGTGGGTGACACTGAGCTGAGTGAAAACCATTTAAAAGCGATTCGACAGTATTTTAGTGAAGGTCTTTATGATAATCGGTTGTATTTCCCACAAGTTTTAGGTAAGTAAAAAATATGTCAGATTATAGTTCATACTTCACTCCGGCTTCAGAATCTCATCAGAAAATTGAAAAAGCTAAAGCACGAGAAATGCGACAGTCAAATTGGTGGAAACAGCAATTAGGTAAGGGTTTGTGTTACCATTGTGAAAAAAGGTTTAAACCCGATGAACTGACAATGGATCATTTAATACCGATTGCTCGTGGTGGTAAAACCGATAAAAAAAATTGTGTTCCGAGTTGTAAAGAATGTAACACTAAAAAAGGTTATAAAACTCGAGCTGAACTTGCGATGGAAGATTTAAAAAAAACTGATGACAAGTAATTTTTTTAAAGTGAGTTGAGTTTGATTGGTACTTATGGGCAATGCATTTTATTATTGGTGAATTCATTATAATATTCGGGTCCTTTTAGAGCGATTAATAGAATAGTTACTGTGAACATAACATAAATTATTTTATGATCTTTAAGTTTGGCATTTTTGTTATTTAAGAGATGCAGTCCGGTACCTAAAAGTGTAAAAAATAAAGAAATAAACCAGTAAATAAATGATCTGATTTCGCTATCACAATCAAGTCCGCCATTAAATCCATATTTATTTATACCCATGAGGTTAACAAGCAAAGCCGTTAAAAAACCAAGAGCAAAAAAGATCAGAGATATAAATCTTAAAATGTTCATTGCAGTTACATGTTGTTCGTTTTTTAGCCTAAAATATATTCATTTCACAACGCGCAGGTCAATTTACGCGCTGGGCAAAGACCAATGTCTTGCCTTTCTGGTTAAAAAGACACTTCAATAAAATGTTAAGTCATTGAAAAGACACTTGTTTGTTCGATCTTTTTTTACATCGGGTGTTTTGGACAATACAAATAGAGATTTTAAACCTATGAGCGAAAGGGTTTTATTGTGAGTAAAATCACCAAGAGTAGTACAGCTGAGTATTTTGCAAAAAACTTACAACAAGTGGGGTTTTCATCCCCGTTAAAAGCCGTTTTAACAACGTTAAAAGAAGCCGTTGATAATTCATTAGATGCATGTGAACAGTCAGGTATTTTGCCTGAGTTAGATATTGAAATATCAAAAGTTGGAACCGGTTCAACTAAAAACACAGATCTTATAAAAATCGTTGTTGAAGATAATGGCCCTGGAATTGATGGGGATGATCTTGCCAAAGTTTTTGGTGAGTACTTAGCGTCTTCAAAATTTGGTCGTGGACAGTGTTCACGCGGTCAACAAGGGATTGGTATCTCTGCAGCGACAACATGGGCGCAAATGACAAATGCTCGTGGAGTGCAGGTTATATCAAAAACTAAAAATATGCGTAAAGCCATTTCTGCGCAAGTCGATGTGGATATTAAAACCAATACGGGTATTTTGAGAAATAAAGAATCTATTGAGTGGAAAAAAACAAATGGTGTTCGCGTTGAATTTGTTATGGATGGACGTATTCAGTTGAATGGAGATGGTGGGCTGTTGACCTATATCGAAGGCTCAGTTCTTGTGAATCCGCATTTAACTGTAAGCTATAAGCTTGGAGATAGTGCGAAAGTCAAAGTTGCTCGCGTTTCTAATGAAAATCCTGAAATCCCGGAAGCAACATTGCCACATCCACACACGTTTAAGTTAGGTGAGTTCATTACGCACTCAACGCTATACGGTAAAGTCAGTGTTTCTAAATTTTTAAAGACTGGTTTTTCCAGAATATCAGATCAATCAATTAAAGACTTTATTAAAGCTGGAATGCCTAAAGCACTCGTTGAAAAACCGTTGTCATCATTAACAGAAGATGACTTTAAGAAAATATTTCAAGCAGTTCAAGCTACTGAGTTGATGGCGCCATCAACAAAATCTGTTTTAACAGTTGGTGAGGAAGCGTTATCAAAATCAATTAATCGCTTGGGACAAGTTGATTTTTTCTCCGTTGTGACTCGGAAACCGACAATTTGTGATTTTAAACCAGTTGTGGTTGAAGTTGCATTGGCTCGTTTTATAGATCGTGGTGCTGAAGGTGAACCTGTTCAATTGCTTCGTTTTGCTAATCGTGTTCCGTTGCAATTTGATAAATCAGGTTGTGCCATTACATGGGCGATTGAAAGTGTAAACTGGAAATCCTACGGATTAGCACAGCCAAAAGAGTCGCTTCCATTAGGTCCATATGTTTTTGCAATCTCTGTTGTATCTCCTTTTATTAAATTTAAAAATGCTTCGAAAGAAACGATCGATGCTTCTGAGGAATTAGTTGAAGAAATTCGTCGTGCACTCATGCAAGCAGGACAAAAGCTTTCAAGACATATCAAGCATGAAATGAAAGAAGCTGATTTAGAAAGAAAACTAGCTCATATTGAACAATTTGGTCCAATTCTTGTTGAAAAGTTAGTCTCAATTTCTGGGGCTAACGAAGCTCGTAAGAAAAAAGCAGAAGAGGGTTTGCGCAAAATATTAGGTCGTGATTCTGATGAAGCTGCAAGTGAGCTTGAAGAGGCGCAATCCAAATTAGCAGAACAGAAAAAGAAACAAGAACAAAAAGAAAAGCCAGCAGTTAAAAAAGCAGGCCCTGCTGAACAAGTTTAGTTAAATTAGAGGAAAATATGGCATTAATTAAAGTTCGTGAGTTAAGATTAGATATTCCAAAAGAAGCAAAAAACTTAGCTGAAAAAATGCTGAAAGATTTGGAAAGCTCAAAACGTCCGTATTTAGAGGCCGTTAAAACTTCATTAGATAATTCTGAATATAACGCAAAGGTGGGGTATTTAACTCCAGGTGATAAGGTTGTACGAACAGAATTAAACGTGTCTTCAGTGCAAAAACTCGCACGTGTTGTTTTTATGCTGGAAATATTACTTCGCAATTTAGATATTGGCGCAGTGAATACGAAGCGTGAGTTGTATTATATCTGTAAGGGTTTAATTAAAGGTGATAATCGATATAAACCATTAGATTTTGATGGCCAAGATGAATCAGACAGTATCATTGATTTTATCGGTGACATGTTGGAAGTTTATCGTGAAGAGTTAAATTGTTTTGCCAATGATCGAGGTGGTCAAACGTATTCACAGCAATTAGTTGTGACTGAAACTTTACCCGATGGTGATAAGGCTGTTGTTGATTTATCAACTTTAGGAACAACTCCATTTCAGCCTAAAAATAAACCTCAATCTTTAAAATTAAAAGCTAAAAAGAAAATCGATTTTTGCTTGGTTGTTGAATCAGAAGGTACGGCGGGTACCTTGCAATCGATGGGATTTACTAAACGTAATAATTGCATTTTGATGGGTGCTCAAGGGGTTCCATCGAACGGTGTACGTGGTTGGTGTAAGCTGATCGAAAATCAATTAGATGTTCCTATGTATTTCTTCGGAGATCTGGATGCGTACACTATGCAAAATATTTTTAGAACACTGAAAGCCGGTTCTGCGGCTTCATTAATTCGTAATGGTGATTTCAGTGCGCCGAATGTAAGATTTTTAGGTGTTTTACCAGGTGATGTTAAAAAATACGATTTACCACATTATAAAGTTAAAGAGTCAGATCCAGCAGAAGCGCGAGCTTTGAAAAAAGCAAAAGATGCATTGGAAAATGATCCGTTCTTCAGAGATAAAAAAAATAAAGAGCTATCAGATATTTTAAGATGGCTGATTAAAGAAAAAATCCGTTGCGAACAACAAAGTTACTTTTCTGTTGATCCAAAAGATCCAATCAAAACAGAAAAAATTATTTTAGAAAAAATTAAACGCGGAGATTACGTTTAATAAAGATTATTGAGGCATTCCAGCGTTAATCCAATCAATAATAAAATTAATTCAGTATAAAGTTAGCACAGGGATTATCAATTTTAGCTTTTTTGGCTTGTTTTGAAAAGTGGTCATATAATTTACTGTAGATTTCAGCTTCAATTTTGGCAGCTTCGAATATTTTATCATCTGCTTGATTTTTTTTCGTATAAAGAATTCGTTTTCTAAAACGAAGCTGTCGCTTTAAATCATCGCTATCAGAATTATTTAGGTCAAGAATACGATCGCTATTGTCGAGATTTTTCATAACATTTTCGAGTTGAATTATGAAATCGATATTGAGTTCCTCACAGTGACTTTTATTGTTTTCAATGATGTCTGATGAATTAATAAAATATCTTCTATAGCATAATTCGCTTTTTCCATTTTCAATTTTATTGGTAAATGACTTTAACAAATCGCACGATGATAAGATTTCATTTTTTGCATTTACATTTTCTTTGTAAACGCAGATATATTGTTTGTTTTTGGATAATAGCCGATAGTTTTCCAAATCAGAAAAATATTTTGAATTCAAGCTAACTATTTTTTTATATAGATCTGAAATGTTTTTTAATAGTTTTTTGTCATTTATTTGAGACTTTAAAGCTGTCAATAATAATGAAGTATCGTTCTTAAACTGATCACTCTCCTGACAATATTTTGCATCTCTATCGACATCAAATGTTCGAAAGCGACCAAAAAATGATTCAAGATGTCTCATGAAATCTGAAGTCATTAAACCAGCATATGTATTAATCATAGGTTGACTTGGAGCGATGGAACCAAGGCGTGATGTTAAAAAAACATCTTCTAAACTTGTTAAAATTTTATTTTTTCTGATTGTATTCATCAATTCAAAACTAAATTTAGCAGATCTGTTCATATATCCAAAGTTATGACTGGTAGAACTTGTTATTAGACATGCGCTATTTGAATTCAAATTTAGAAGATGACCTGAATAACAAGATTGATCGACAATTGATAATTTAACTCCATTTTCTGAAGCTAAATTCACTACTTCAGATAAAATATCTAAATTTAAATTACCATTTAATGTTTGAACTGAATGAGTTTTTTCATCTTGCTGCATGTCTCCATGTGTACCAATATAAATTAATAATTGATCATTTTTATGAATTGGCTTGATTCCTTTTTTTTCACAATCTGATTTACAGTTGAGTCTGTTTTTGATGTCATCAATTTGTTTTTGAAATTCTTCTTTTGTAAATTTTTTTGAAAATTGTGTATCCTGGCGATTTAATAAGGTAACATTCCAATTTGGATTTCCAACTAATGTTGCAAACATGCCGAACTCACTTTGCATGTCATTTAAAAGCTTTCCATTTTTTTTGTCTAAATTTTCGGCTTCGCCAACGATAAGCGCATAGTTTTCTGCATGCGACCTAATAGTGCATAAAATATAAATAAAAATAAAAAGCATGATTTTTATCACTGCTCTTTATCGGATTATTGAAGTTTTATTATCATAGACTTTGATCTAGAAATATTTGATTTTAGTTTCATTTCACCTACAGAATTTACTCAATCTTCCGTACCACAATTTCAACCGGACAAAACTTCGTAAAACTCGAATGTAACAAATTCGCAACAATAGAGGATAGGAAGAATTAAGCCCGAAGAGTTTAATCCCAGTATCTAGTTTTCATGTGTTGTTGTTAATAATTGTGAGATTTGAATGGGTCTTTAGTAATGAATATTAGCGATTTTTGAAATTTGCTACGTACTTTGGATTTAAGTAGGATGTTTTTCAATATTGTGAGTACACGAATCCATTGCGACTGTTTTTTTAGTCGGCTGAATGGTTAAAATTGTCGAAGTTCCCCGCCAAGCTAGTTCGTACTTCATGCTCTTGCGGGTTCATGCTGAAGTGTTGTTGGAAGTATTCATCCTCTAAATGATGCTGAACTTTTGGTAGCCCACGCGCTAGCTGTAGTGGCGGTGGTTTTGTATAAAGGTTATTGAGGCATTCCAGCGTTAATCCAATCAATAATAAAATTAATTTCATCTGGAGTAGTTTGTTCTATTCCAGAATCGAGCGGTGGCATTTGTTGTTGCCCCATAAGTCGAACCATTTTACTTGATTCACCTGGAGTTTTCCAAAATTTTGCATTCTTTTCAATTTCGCTGTAAGGATAAAACTTTAACCAACCTTCAGATCCTGTTTCGCTATGGCATGATGAACATTTTTTTTTCAGTATTCGTGAATAGACAGTGTCATAAGTCAGAGGCATTAAAAATATAGGCATAACTTGAGGACTGTTTGGTATATCAGAGCAGCTGGGGAGTGTTTTTATTTTTACATTTGATTCATCAGGCATATCTAAATTAACCCAGGTGTTTAAAATATCACGTTCACATTGGGTTAAAGCAGGAAGTCCTGAATCCTCAGGTGGCATAAAATTATCTTCAATTTCACTCAAGATATTTTCAATATTTTCTTTGTATTGATCTGAATTTTTTAAGATGGGATCTTGTTTTGTGTGACAAGATGAGCAAGTTCTTAAAGCCGTTGTCATAACAGTTTTGTACCCTATATTTTGCTCTGACAAAATGGGCGTTTCAGGTTCTTGAGGCTTTCCATTGGCGCAACTTTGAATCGAGTTGACCTTGATATTTGAAGAGTCGGGCATGCCAATTTCAATCCATTTTGTTAAAATCGACTTTTGACAATCAGAAAGTGGAATCAGTGGAGGCATCGTGTTTGCCATTATTTCGTTTTGAATAGAGATAATGTGATTTCGGATATCATTATCAGTAATCATGTTTGGTAGCTTTTTTCCTGAGTGGCACTGTGTACATGAATTTAAAGAAATGGATTTGACAGTATCTGTTCCAATAGTGAGTTGATCACTAAATGAATCACTGACTGTTGGACTATTTTGAATTAAAGTTATTTTTCCATATTTACATGATGATAAATTTGAAATGATCATCATAAAAAATGTAAATCGAGAGATGTATTGATGTAGGCTCATAAATAACCTCCAAATACTGGTTCGCAATAATTAGTATTGATTGTGATTATTTGGGATTGGCTTTCTTTTAAATTCATCCAGTGAAATTTTTTGTACCTCGATAGCATCTTCTTCAGTTAAACCGATGACTTCAGTATATTCATGAATAATAAGGGCTGCAGATTGTGCTTTGATTTCATTAAAATGAACTTTGTCAGCAATGTTTTTTGCACTGATGCAAACTGCTTTTTTATTTTTATGAAAAATGCTGCCATCGACTGGTTTATTTTCACTATCAAAACAAGGTTTTTCATCCGTAACATCTAACTTAACTTTTTTAAGAGCATCGTGAATCGATAATGGTGTCGTAAAAATTTTAGTAAAAATTTCGATTTCATTTTCGGCTAGTTTTCCAGAATTAAATTCTAAATTTTTCTTTTGAAGATAATCTTGAACTGGTTTTAGAGTGCATTTAACCATGCTTTCAACAAGTTCTGGGTCTTGATATTTTTCAGGGAGAGTTGGGTTGATAACATATCCGCCACCACCACTCACGCCGCCAGTTAATGCAAATGAAAATTGTGAGTTTAGAGCAATGAGTACTGACAAGATAAGATATAAAGCTTTCATAAGGTATTCCCCCGATTTTAAGTTATAATTTGTTATATGTGTATGCAATTGCAATTTACAAAAAAACAATATATTAATTTAGTGATACTAAATTAATATATAAAATGAGGTTTTCATGTTTTCTGTTTATGACTATAAGGATTATAAACTTTTGATTAAAAATTGGATTGAAAATAATTCAACGAAAACTCGTGGATTAAGAAAGTCTCTTGCGGAAGCTTTGGGTTGCCAAACACCTTTCATTACTCATGTTTTATCTGGTGAGTATCATTTTAGTTTAGAGCAAGCTGAGGCTTGTACCCGCTGGATGGGATTGAATGAGCGTGATTCTGAGTTTTTTATACTATTGGTTATGCGTCAGCGTGCTGGAACTAAAGGTTTAGAAAAAATGCTGAATCGACAAATTGAGGAAAAACTTGACCTAGAAAGCGGTTTGAAAAAACGACTGAAAATAAGTGAAGGTTTAACGCCTGAGCGACAACAAATTTATTATAGCAGTTGGCATTACTCCGCTATTCATATGGCTGTTATGTTGCCACACTTACAAAATGTGGATGCCATTCAGAAGCATTTTCAGTTGCCTTTAAATAGAGTTATTCAGGTTGTTGAGTTTTTAATTGAATTAGGGTTGATTGAAAGAGTTAAAAATCAACTTAAAATCAGGCACCCAGTGATTCATCTTGAAAAAGAGTCTCCTCTATTAGTTCAGCACCACTTACACTGGCGCATGCGCGCTATAGAAGCTATACAATTAAAATCAAATGACAATATTCATTACTCTGGAGTTATGTCATTATCAGAAGAAGATTTTGATTGGGTTAAATCGCAGTTGACTCATCTTTTGCAACAAGTTGTAGGGAAAATCAAAAGTTCTAAAGATGAAAAGTTAGCGACATTAAACTTTGATTGGTTTGCGATTTAAAGAAAATCGTTTGATGTTAAATTATTAAACACCAAATTTACTTTTTACATTTCTTCTGATTAACTTAAAATAGAATCTATTTTAACGCAATTAGAGGTGCACTTTAGCCTCAAATGATCCTTATTGTTTCAAATTTTACTGGTCCGAATTTTGAATAAAAATTTAAGTTACGATCGCTAACTACGATTTTTTACGATTTAGAGTCAAAAAGACCTAATTTAATGGGGGACATTCAGCATGAGATCAAACGTGAGTAAACTTCTTCAACTGACAATATTATGCGGTTTAGCTTCATGTACTCAAAAACAGGAGTCATCAAGAATGATTCCTTTGATGCAGGACTCAGAAAAAATTATAAGTACACGTCCTCAAAATCAAAACATGATCATGGCTATTGTTAAATTAAATCATCCAGCGCTTTTAGCCAACTCACAGCGTATAAATGGTGTGACTCAAGTTGATCAGGAATTGTTAAAAAAAATTCAAGCTGAGCAAACTCAGGCTATATCTGATTTAAAAAATATCTCATCAGATGTACAAGTTGTTTATCGGTATAAATACGTTTTGAACGCGGTTTGTATATTAGCACCACAAAAAGTGCTCGAAAGACTTAAATCGATTGGTACAATTGCTTCATGGGAAAAAGTGGGAGTTTTTGGTCGACCGGCACCTTTGAATATGAGTTCAGTTGGTGTATTAAACTCTATAACCGAAAAAAATTCTTCTAAATTTATTGGTGCCGAAAAACTCAACTTAGCAGGTATTACGGGTAAGGGAATTAAAGTTGGAATTATTGATACAGGCATTGATTATACTCATACGATGTTTAAAGGGGTTGGAACATCAGAAGCTTATAAAGCTATAGATCCAGCAAAAGAATCAACAGGGTTTCCAAATGAGAAAGTTGTTGGTGGTATTGATTTAGTTGGAACTCATTATGACTCTGCATCACCTGATTTTGCGACACGTGTTCCTCGCCCAGATTTAAATCCATTAGACGAGGGTGGTCATGGAACTCACGTTGCTGGAACGGTCTCGGGAATTGGGGATGGCATTCATTCATATAATGGTATGGCTCCAGATGCAGATTTGTATGCAATAAAAGTTTTTGGGGCAGATGGTTCAACAAGTGATATGGTTGTTATAGCTGCATTAGAATATGCTGCAGATCCTAATGACGATGCTGATTTAAAAGATCAGCTCGATGTCGTAAATTTATCATTAGGAAGTGGATACGGTAATCCTAAAATTTTGTACGCAGAAGCTATTAAAAATTTGTCCAATGGAGGAACGATAGCCGTTATATCAGCTGGTAATTCTGGAAATAAAGATTATATCGTTGGTGCACCAGGAACATCGACAGAGTCAATTTCAGTGGCGGCGAGTATAGATGATGGTTCGCATAATTGGCAGTTCGCAGCTTCAGAGATCAAATTGCAGAACGAGGATATCATTGTTGAAGCTATTGAAGCTGCAACGACTCGTCCGATCAGTGAGAGTGATGTTACTGGAGAAATTTACTTTATAGGGTTAGGAAATAAGGAATTAACATCTGAGCAAAAAGAATTGCTTAAGGGTAAAGTCGCATTAATAGATCGCGGAGTGGTTACGTTTAATGAAAAAGTTAAAATTGCAGCTGATAATGGTGCTATTGGAGTTATAGTTGCAAATAATCGTGAAGGCGATGTTTTTGGGATGGGAACAACTGATAAATTTGATATCCCTGCTATTATGATCACTCAGCAAGTTGGTCAAAAAATTAAAACTGCGTTAACAGCTTCTGAGAAGGTTATTATTCAATTTAAATCTCATAAAAAAATGAACAAACCAGAGTTGATCGATCGATTAACTGATTTTAGTTCTAAAGGTCCACGCTCTATGGATGGTTTTTTAAAGCCAGAAATTTCTGCACCTGGAAGCAATGTCATTTCAGCGGCAATGGGTGGCGGAGACCGCGTTGTTAAAATGTCTGGAACATCAATGGCAGCTCCTCACATGGCAGGAGTCATGGCATTAGTTAAACAATCTTTTAAAAAGAGAGAGATTGATTTGACTCCATCGGAATTAAAAAACGTAACTATGGGGACAGCTAAAACGATAGGTGAAAATGGGACGCGTTATCAAGTTACGCGTCAGGGATCTGGTCGTGTACAAGCCGATGTAGCAGCTGATTCAGAGATCGTGGCGTTAGAACCATCAATTTCATTTGGCGAAGTGAGTGTTGAATCTCGTAAATCAGTTAAATCAGTCATTCATTTAAAAAACTTATCTAAGAATGACAAAAACTTAAAAATTGATTTTGTTGGTAATGAGTTTATTCAGTTAAATAATCCGCAACAATTTTTATTAAAAGGTTTGAGTTCTCAAAGCCTTAATTTAAAATTTACATTGGATGCGACCAAAATGGGGAGTGAAACTATTCGTGAAATGGATGGTTGGGTTCTTGTTAAGTTAAACGACCAAGAAGTGTATCGTATTCCTGTTTTAGCTATTGCTCATAAATTGAGTGATATTGAGGTTTCTAGCTTGTCGGTATTGTCATCTCCAAATGATTCTGATGGTGCTGCCGTAGAGTTAACTGTAAAAAATAACTCTGTAAATTCTGGTCAGTTGCTTTTATTTAATTTGATAGCTTCTGATGATCGTAAGCCTTTAGCTAGATCATATATGAATTCTGATTGTGATTTGCAAACTGTGGGTTATAGAATCGTTGAAAAAGATAATGAAGAAGGTCAAAAAGAAAAATATATTCAATTTGCTATCAAAACCTTTAAGCCAATGACAACTTGGAATTCATGTGACATTAGTATTTTAGTTGATTCGAATAAAGATCATGTGATTGAGCAAGAGCTGTTAGGTGCGAACACAAGTGTTATTCCTGGTGATGAACGTGAAAGTTTTTCTTCAACTTTAATAGATACAATTAAAGCAAAAGAAATTCGTCGACAATATGAATTGGCTGTTGAAAAAGTTAAAGATCAACCTGAGGAAGTTAAAAAACTCAAAGGTAAAGAAAACTACTCTGAATCAATATTAGATGTTGCTGATTTGTTGAGTTTCAATAATTCAACAGTTGCTGTACTTGAAGCGAAAATTAATAAATTAAATGTAGACACAAATAATCAGCTTAATTTTAAAGTTGTTGTAACTCATAATGAGCAAGGTTCTGTGCAGATGGATGATTATTTAGATTCGAGTAGTTCGCATTTTACGGTATCGATGGATCAGCAAGATCAAGGCTTTTTGGATTTTCCTGCTCAATTAACTCAAGTAAGTTCGGGTGAGCAATTAACTTTAGATTTAACTAAAGGACGTGGAAATCATGAATTAATGATATTGCTACCGCAAAATAAATTTACATTTTCAGATTCATTAATTGATTCTCAAGTTATTAATGCTGTGCCAAGATGCGCGACGCCATAAGGGTGTCGCCAACCACTTCGGTTTAAATCACTCAGAACAAATTGATTAAAAATCATGTACGGTGATTTGGATCATGCAAAAGAAGACAAAAGTCCATGATCGAGGTTATTTCATCAAATCTATAAATTTAGAAATAATTTTAAGTAAAATTAAAACTAGATTTAAGACTGATTTAATAATGACAACCAGCTGCCGATACTTCCTAAGTGTTGTTAGAAAATTCGTCATGCGGACTCCTTTCATCGATTTGAGTCCTGAAATGACTTAAAAGCGAAGTGGTGGAGACATCCTTCGCTTTTGCATTTTGTAAGCCGAAGTGTCGACTAAATCCCAATTGTTAATAAATTTTTTATTTTTGAGATAAAGCGATATGGCTTTTTCAGGATTTGCATATTTTCGAAGTTCTTTTTGTTGTGCCAGCATTACAATTTCCTTTTGTTTTTTTAAATTTAAATTTTTCTAAAATAAATTTTTAGTGAGTTCCTTTAAACTTTCCGTGAATTCTTGAATTTGTGGCTGAAGGTAAATATTTTTTCTGGAAATAAAATAAATATCGCGCTCAATATTTGGAGTTAAATGCGTATAACTTTTTTTAGGTATATTTTGATTGAGAGCAATTCCTAAAGGAATCAGTCCATGACCGAATCCTTCCTTCACCATTTGCGTAATAGCTAAAAATGATTCGACAAAAATAAAATCGACATTTTTTAATTTGTTGTTTTTTTGAATTTTATCTTCGAGGAGTTTCCAAGTGCCTGAGTTTTTTTCGATCGTGATGACTTTTTCAGATTCATGTAAGTTTTCAGAATCGAATTTGTTATAGAGAAAAACTAAAGGTTCTTGCGTGATTTTTGTCAGGGTTAACTGCTGCGGTGAAAGATTTTTTTGCGCAGGTATACAAAGTCCCATATCATAACGACCAAGTTTAACGTTTTCCTCAACAAGTGTACTGCGGTGAACGTGAAGATCTAATTCCATATTTTTAACTTTACGTAAGGCTTGTTTAATCAGTTTAGGACCCCATGTGGCGGCAATCGAATCAGACAACGCGATCGAGTATTTTTTTGTGCCCTTATCAGGAGATAAATCTCTGAGGTTTTTAAGTTCAGTCAAAAGCGGCTTCGCACGCTGAAGAAAAATAAGCCCTTCGGGAGTTAATTTGACTCTGCGTCCATCGGGTTCAATTAATTTGTAATTAAAGTCATTTTGTAACGCCTGTAGTCTTTTGCTGACAGCGGATTGAGTAATGCGCAATTGAGCGGCAGCTTCGCTGAGTGTGCCGGTGCGTTCTAACGCGATAAGTGCTTCTAGACCTTCGATCATATTGACCTTCCGACTCAAAATGAGTGTTTTGACGTATTATTCCAAAATATACTAAATTATATTCCAAATATTCAATTTTTTCTTCTATAATTTTAACCGAAAATGATAACGAATTGATAATTTTAAAATTTATTCAAAATTAGACACTCATGAAGGGATTTATATGGCAGCAAAAATCGAAACAACACCAGAAATGGTGAAAAAAGTTTATCAAACAACGCGCGAAAAAACTGAGGTTATTCGTCAACGTTTAAACCGGTCACTCACGTTAGCCGAAAAAATTATTTACGGTCACTTAGATGATCCGAAAAATCAAGAGATCAACCGTGGATCTTCATTCTTGTTGTTACGACCAGATCGCGTTGCGATGCAAGATGCGACAGCACAAATGGCAATCTTGCAGTTTATCTTAGCTGGTAAAGATGAAGCCGCTGTTCCTTCAACTGTACACTGTGATCACTTGATTCAAGCCTACCAAGGTAAAGAAAAAGACATGGCCGCTTCAAATACAACAAACAAAGAAGTTTTTGATTTCTTGGCGACAGCAACTTCAAGATACAATATTGGTTTTTGGAAACCAGGTGCCGGTATTATCCATCAAGTGATTTTAGAAAATTATGCATTTCCAGGTGGATTAATGATCGGAACAGATTCTCATACACCAAATGCAGGTGGTCTTGGAATGTGTGCCGTTGGTGTTGGTGGATCAGATGCTTCTGATGTCATGGTCGGACTTCCTTGGGAAGTTAAAAATCCAAAATTAATTGGTGTTCATTTAAAAGGTAAAATGAATGGTTGGACTTCTGCAAAAGATGTGATTTTAAAACTATGCGGAATGTTAACTGTTAAAGGTGGAACTGATAAAATCGTTGAATACTTTGGTGAAGGTGCAGATAGCATTTCTTGTACAGGTAAAGCTACAATCACAAACATGGGTGCAGAATTAGGTGCGACTTGTTCTGTTTTTCCATATGATGCAAAAATGGCTGGATATTTAAAAGCCACTGGTCGTGCAGAACTTGCGGCTATTGCCGATGCTAACAAAGATATTTTAAGAGCAGACGATGATGTTGTTAAAGATCCAAAAAAATATTTCGACGAAGTTTACGAAATTGATTTATCAGCATTAGAACCACACTTAGTTGGTCCACATACTCCAGATCTAGCGCGTCCTATTTCAAAATTAGCTGAAGAAGCTAAAGCAAATGGCTGGACAACTAAAATTTCATCAGCACTTATTGGATCTTGTACAAATTCATCATACGAAGACATTGGTCGTTCAGCGATGTTGGCCGAGCAAGCAATGAAAATTGGTTTGAAAATGAATCAACCATTTTTAGTATCTCCTGGCTCAACACAAATTCAAAATACAATCACTCGTGATGGACAAATGAAAACATTTGAAGCCGTTGGTGCGACTGTGTTAGCGAATGCGTGTGGACCATGTATTGGTCAATGGAAACGTGATGATGTGAAATCGGGTGAGAAAAACACAATCGTTACATCATTTAACAGAAACTTCCGTGGACGTAATGATGCAAATATGGAAACTTTAGCTTTTATTGCATCGCCTGAAGTTGTTATGGCTTTAGGACTTGCAGGACGTTTGGATTTTAATCCCTTAACAGACGAGTTAGTTGGGCCAAATGGTAAAGTTAAATTACAACCGCCACAAGCTCCTGAGTTGCCAGAAAAAGGTTTTGTTCCTGATACAGAAGGTTATCAAAAACCTGCTGGTGCATCTGCAAAAGTTGCCATTGCGGATAATTCTCCGCGATTACAATTCTTGCAGCCATTTACAAAATGGAATGGCAAAGATTTCGAAGGTCATTTATTACTAGCAAAAGCTAAAGGTAAATGTACTACAGATCATATCAGCCCAGGCGGTAAATGGCTCAATTTCCGTGGTCACTTAGATAAAATTTCTGACAATATGTTGTTGGGTGCTGATAATGCTTTTGGCGGTGAAATCGGTAAAGGTAAAAACCAATTAACTGGCGAAGTGAAAGAATTCGCACAGATTGCCCGTGAATACCAAAAAGCAGGAAAATCATGGATGATCATTGGTGATGAAAACTACGGTGAAGGTTCTTCGCGTGAACACGCAGCGATGTCTCCACGGTTTTTAGGTTGTACAGCTGTGATTACAAAATCATTTGCGCGTATTCATGAAACTAACTTGAAAAAACAAGGTGTATTGGCTGCGACATTTGTTAATCCAAAAGATTATGACAAAATTCAAGAAAAAGACACTTTAACAATCAAAGGTTTAAATGATTTAGCTCCAGGAAAAAATTTATTTCTTGAAGCAAAACATGCTGATGGATCAGTGGATAAAATTGAAATCAAGCATACATACAACGCTGAGCAATTAAAATGGTTTAAAGCTGGTTCTGCATTAAACTTGATTCGTTCAGGTGGTCAAATTTAATTATCAATTTTTATTGAGTTTAAAAAAAAGCCCTGCAAGATATTTTGCAGGGCTTTTTTTATTTTAAGATTTTAAAATAATTTGTTACAACTTCCACCTTTAATATAGCGACGAATATAATTTTTAGAATCTAAATCACGCCATGCTTGAGGGAGTAAAGATTTATATCTTTCAAGATTTAATCCTGATTCTTCTAAATAGTCTGCGTATTGTCCTAGAGCAATATACCCGTCATGAATAGGTTTAATGGGTTTGAGAACAAGAGGCGTCGTTAACTGACTTAAATATTGAATGCGAGATTCAAAAATTTCTAAAACCAATTGATAGTCAAAGGCTGTCGCTTGAGGTCTAAGAACTCTAACTTCTAGACGTGAAGTGGGAAGAAGTGGTCCGTAAATAGAATTAAAACTGTTAAGCCCCCGAATTCCTAATGCAATATATTTTTCATGCAAAAGAGTATTAAACATTTCAAGAACCTCTTCAGTAGAAAGATTGCGAGAATTTTTTTGAATTTGTTTTGTAAATTGGGTGAGGATTTTTTTGAAAGCTAAGTAGTTTGTAAATCTAGAATCTGCACTGGGTTCATCGTTTTCAGATTTGAGTTGTGATTCGATTTGATCAAAGTACGGTGCATCTGTTTTGTTTGCAGTCATTGAGTTAAGAACGATTCCGAGGCCTGGATGGTTAAAAAAATCGATGATAAAATTATAAAGTAACAATGGTTTGTCTGAAAAATAATTTAAATCGATATTAATATGCCCTGCACCTTCTCGCTCATGGGGGTAAAGTTTGGCTTTAGATAACACATCAAAAATATTTTGTTGGATAAAGTTAGAATATTTTTTAATTTGCTTTAAAGACATCGGTTCTGCTTGAATTTCGATAACACCAGGGTCATTTTCAATTCGAATAATCATTCCATTTTTGAATACAACCTCAATGTCGTCAGTGAATGTAAGATCAGTAACAGTGCATAATCGCGTTTGGCGACAATGATTGATAAAAATTTTTTTTAATACCGGTAGTTTTTCCAAAACGAGATCGAGTTCTTCTTCTGTTAAATCTCCTGTTTTTTTAACTGTAAAAGTCCATTCTGGTCCATATTTTAAATCAGCCGGAGGTTTTGTTTGATTAACTCCTGCTAAAGAAGTATTTGCCATACTCATAGCAAATACAAATGCAGAAAAAAACATTAATTTTGCAACTGACATTATAAAATCTCCAACTGTAACGACATCTCTTGCTAGAGTTATCATTTACAGTTGTTGCAATTTTTATGCGCGTCGAAATTTTTTTGAGAAAACGTTTCATTTTGATACACTTAAAATTATTTATTTGAGTATTCGAACTCCGTATTCATTGGATATAAAAATTCCTAGATCTGTGAAGTGTATACCTGATGGATTATAAACTTTAGCATCAGATAAATTTGTCGAATCGATGTCCTGGGGTTTTGCTGTAGAATTTAAAATTGTTTTAACAATATTTGTTGTTGTATCAAGGCTTCTGATTTTTTGATTTTCTGTCCAAAAAATATTTTTAAATCCGTCTGATGTTAAACCACTCACGTTAGTAATATCAATCGTTGCAGTTGTTCCTGTTCCATCTATGCTATTATTTGTACCGACTCCACTTTGACCTGCAACAGTTGTTACTGATGCATCTAAAATTCCGATCCTTTTTATTTTTAGATTAAAATCTAAAATATATAAATTATTTCCAACCAAAGTCATTCGTGCAGGATATAAAGCAGCAGCAGCTCCAACTCCATCAAGATCTCCTTTGGTGTCAGAACCTGCAAATGATGATACCGAATAAGTGATCAGATCCATTTGTTTGATTTGGTTAGCCGTAGCTATATACAGTGTCGTGCCGCTAACAGCTAAGCCTCTAATGAGTTCAAATGTTGCAGCAGTTCCTATCCCATTCTGTTCAACGCACACTCCAGTTGTTCCCGCAACTGTTGTGACGTTCAATGTTGATAAGTTAACTTCGCGTATTGTACACCAATCTCCGACGATGAGTTTTTCTGGAGATCCGGGAATGTAAACCATTGCTTCAATTTCAAAGAACTCGGCACTTAAACCTACTCCGTCTAAGCTGTTACCGTTGCCACTACCTAATATTGTGGTTCTTGATTTTGTAGTTAAATTAATTTGTTCAATTTGTGCCGGGTAGCCTCTAGAAATCGGGTTTAAATTAAAAGCACGATATAAATAACTATTTGAACTTGTCATAACAGAGTTATGGTCCAACACGCTATCATTTTGTGGGTCCGGCATTAATCCTAAACTATTTAAAACAGATTTATAATCTAAGCAGCTTGTTGCTGTAATTCCGAAAGATAATATAATAATTAGGCGAATGATATTAATCATTTTGTATTACCTAAAATCGTTGTGACTGTGAAATCAGTCATATTTATTTTTTTTAAATTATGACTACCTAGTGTGGTCATGTAAATATAGCCACTTGAAATATCAATTTGTGAAGGGACATATAATGTGGCGGCAGTGCCAATCCCATCAGTATTGCCAGCAGTTGTAGATCCAACAGGTGTTGTTAACACATTCCCACTTAATACAAGTTTTTGTAATCGATGTGATGCTGATGCTGAGATATATAAATCTGTTCCATCAGTGGCTAGTCCTCCACTTTTATGTTGAACAGATCGAACACTTGTTGTTGTCAGTGTATTAATGTCAATTTTTCGGATACTAGATGTTCCAGCTGTAGCCACATGAATAAAAAACAATTCGGTTCCAATTAGTGTCAAATCTGATACAGCCCCATTTGGGGTTCCTCCAGGAAATATTTGAGAAACAGCGTTTGAGCCAGTCAGCGTGATTTTTCTAATATAAGTGTCGTCTGCAACAAATAAATTTGTTCCGTCAGTTGTTATTCCAACTGGAGCCGCAAATTGAGCTTGTAATCCTATGGCATCATTGACAATTGTTCCGCATTGATTAGCTATACCAGCCACTGTTGTAACTTGGTAAGTTGTTAAATCGAATTTACGAATGAGGCAAGATCCATTGTCTGCAAAAAAAACGTCATTACCAAGCTTAACCATACCGGTTGGGTGATTGAGTTTGGCGGATGTTCCGATGGCATCTGTTGTTCCACTAACACCAACGGTTCCAATGACAGTCGTGACAACACCAGATACTGTGTCAAATTTGCGAATAGTGTGATTTCCCATATCGCTAATGTAGACATCAGTCCCAACGACAAGCGGTTTAGCTGGATGATTAAACTTCGCTGTTGCGCTGGTTCCATCTGTGTAACCAGCGTAGGATAATTCACCAGCGAAAAGTTCAATAGATCGTAATGCAGAAGTGTTGTATTCAAAGCCAGAAGTTAAGGTTGAAGTTCCTTTTTCGTTTTCGATAATTAAATCAACAGATGTCGTTGTTGTGGAAACCGGTGGAACTACGCAAGTTAATGTATTGTTATCAATCACATTAATTGAAGAGCATGCGGTTTGTCCTAATTTGACAGAAGTTCCAGATGAAGATGTTGATGTAAATCCTTTACCCGTAATTGTTACAGTTAAACCACCAGTTGTGAAGCTCGTTTCTGGATTAACGGAGTATATTTCAATTGCAGGAGAGCTTGTTTGACTGAGAGTTACGCTTGATGGTGTTGTAAAGGGGCTGCATCCGATGAATGCTAGATTAATTGCAATTAATATGAATAGATTCAATAATTTAATATGCATAACTTCAGTCTAGTTATCGGTATAAAACTGTTTAAACTTGATAAAATGAAACAAAACTTATTGATATGACAGATTAAATGTTGATTTAATCTACGATGTCTTAAAATGAGATTTTAGTACATTCGTCTTACATTATAAAAGTTAGTGATATATAATCCGTTTTTTGTAAAATGCAGTCCTGTCGGATAATAAACTTCAGATGTTGAGATCTGATTCGAAACAATATCTTCAATCATGTCAGACGAGTTTAAAACAGTTGAAACTTGTCCAGTTTTTAAAATGACTTTGCGAATTTTATAGGGCTCGGTGAAAAACAAGACTCCGTGGCTGTCACTGGTTAAATCATTACGCTTATCAATTTGTAAGGTCGCTGTTGAGAAGTCGCCATCAATTGACGGGATAGTCACTCCGCTTAAATTTGGGCTTCCGAAAACAGTGGATACTGTTAAATTATCGAGATTAATTTTTTTAAGTCGACTGCTGGAATCTAAAAAATATATTGTGTTTTCAATGAAGGTCATGCCGCCAATAATATTAAATGATGCGTTGAGGCCTACATTGTCGACGTCATTTCCATAGCTATCACCAGCAATCGTTGTTACTTCGTAGGTTGATAAGTTAATAACTCTCAACGCACCAAAATCAGCAACATATAAAGAGTTATTTTTTTCTAAAATTGCCGCTATGGTGTTAAATCTTGCGGCTGTTCCAATTCCATCTACCGATGAACATGTGTTATAAACTCCAGCAATTGTATTCACTTGTAGAGTTTCTAAATTAACTTCGCGAATAGCGCATTTATCAGCAATATACATTTTATGAGTTGATGCTCCACTCACTATAGCGATGTCTGTAATTGATGAAAACAGAGCTGATGTTCCAACGCCATCGGTTTGTCCTGATGTTGAACCTCCAAGAATAGTTTCTGATACGCCTGTATTTAGATTAATTTTTTCAATCTGAAATGATAAACTTGAAGTGTTTCTAAATGGTTTTGATCTGTAAAGGAAGTCACCATCAGTGGCTAATCTGAGCGCGACAGTTTCATCTTGAAAGTTAAAATAATACATGATTTGCCCGAATAAACATCCTTGCAAGGCAAAGGCAGCTATGAATAAGTAGATATGTTTAATTTTAAAAGTAATACAATTTAATTTTTTCATTTTGTATTACCTGCAAGTGTTGTAACTGTGAGTGTTGAAATATCAACTTTTCTTAAATTATGAGTTCCGAAAGATGTAAAATAAAGTTGACCTGAACTGTAATCGAGTCCACTAGGGGCTTGAAGTCTTGCGCTAGTACCGATGCCATCTAAATTGCCAATGGTTGAGGTTCCAACAATATACGCAGCAGCTAACGTTGAGATGTTGTACTGTCGTATTTGATTTTGTCCAGTAAAGTAGATTATTGATCCATCTGTTGTCATGCCTGATGTGAGTGTGCCCAGAGTTAATAGTGTGGAAATTGCATAGGGTTGTGATGATGATAGATCTATGCTTTTAAGTTTATAATCTGTATTTACTCCGCCGTAATGAATAAAATAAATTTTAGTTCCGACTTGTAATAAATCAAGTATTGCTCCATTTGTAGCAGACATATTTAATGATTCAACGGGGTATGATCCCGAGAGAGTAATTCGTCGTATTTTGTAGGATACATCACCTACATATAAATAAGTTCCATCTGTCAGAAGTGTTTGTGGATATGAAAAAGTGGCATTGAGTCCAATTGAATGATCTGTGATTGGATTTTCTTCTCCACAGTCGTTGGCAATGCCTGCTATGGTTGTCACTTGTTTTGTGTTTAAGTCCATTTTTCTGATCAAACAAGTTTCTGAATCTGCAATATATAAAAAACCATTGTGATGTGCTAAACCAATTGGACCAGAAAATCGAGCAGCAGAACCGATACCATCAGTTGTGCCAGGAGTGTGAGGTGCTCCTGCAATTGTTTCTACTGTTGTAGTCGACGTATTATATCTTCTGATCGTGTGATTGCCAGAATCTGTAATGTAAATATATTGTCCAACAACAAGCGGCTTTGATGGTCGGTAAAATTTGGCAGAGTGACTCACTCCATCTGTTGATCCAGTATATGATACCGAGCCACTAATTAATTGTATGTTTTCGAATTGATCAGATTTGTATTCAAACGCTGAATTGAGAGTCGCAACTGTCATATCAAAAGAATTGAGTTGAATATTAACCGTAGCTGGCATTGAGACACTCGGAACTGTGCAAGTGATTTGACTTTTTGATATTAAAGCTACATTGAGGCAGTTTTGATCTCCGATTTTGACAGTTATACTGGAGTCAAATTTAGTTCCTGTTAGGGTAATTGTTCGGCCTCCCAACAAAAACGAACTAGAAGGGGTTACGGTTGAAAGGCTAACATTTTCTATAATTCCTGGAGGAGATGAGTTATTATTGTCAGTATTTTTTTTTGTACAGCTGAAGTTGAAAAAGAAATTGAGTGTGAGCCAAATTAAAATAAAAAAATGATTAATAATGAGATTAAAGATTGGCTTATTCACATATCAATAATCGGTTAAAAAATGTCAAAACTTAAGCCAAAAGTCCGTAACATTGAGTTTTATATCAATAAATTTTGTTAAAAATACTGCAAAATACGATCAATCTGAGATTGATAGAATTTACTATTGAGGAAGTTCAGTGTGTGAATCAATTCGAGTCACTTCACATTTTTGAGAATTAATATATTTGGTCACTTCAATGTCGTAAATAATATTAATATTTTCATTTCCAGTTCTAAATGAAAATAAATATGAACGTGTATCTTTAGTTGCAGGGAGTGGACTTAAATTTTCAAGCTCAACTGTAAAAACAAGATCTTTATTTTGATTAAAACACTCAATAGAATCTGTTTTTGGATTAAATAAACATTTATCAGCTTGCAATCCAATAAGGTCTAAATCTGAATTGATTGTGTTTGAGTCTTTTAAAATTTTTTGTATGGCAGATTTAACTGTTGAATCAAAGCACGCAACTGAAATAGATAATGGCAGTGACTTTGGGTGCTGTATTGCATTTGAACGATACGAAAGCAGAGTGAATGTGAAAACAAATATGCAAATTGAAGTCATTTTTTGAAGGCGCATTGAAAATCTCCTTTAAAAATAAGTGATTTTTATTTATACGGGGGCATGTAGCCTGAATTCAATGTAAATAGTGTTAATTTTATTAACAAAGGTTGTATTTTTAAAATCATTACATGTTCTATGCCTAAAACGTCCATGAATTGCTTTAAAATTAAACAGTGGCGCAATTTTTTAAATTTGTTTCATCCAATCAATCACCCAATTTGGATATTGGAAGGCGATATCGTGACCAGCTTCAGGGTGTATTTGTAAAGTCACGTTCCAGTTACGAGCCAACGCATGAGAGCATTGGGGTGAAACAAATTTATCTTTGGCGCCATTCAGTAATAAGACTGGATATGGTGGTTTGTCTGGAAATGAATAAAAGGCCGCGGAAAATAATTGTCGAAAAGTATTTGATGGCTTTGTTGCGTACTTTTTGCTGAATTGTTCAATGAGTTCGAGATCATATTTATAATTTGATTCAATTTGTGATTGATTTAAAGAAGTCGTTGCTAGTAACGATAAAATTTCACGTTGATAAAGATTTTTTTTATTGATGAGAAGTTTAAATCCTAATAATAAAGCGGTTGGACTCAGTCTTTGAAAAATGTTTGAAAAGTTTGCAGCACTTGTATTCATTAGAATTATTTTTTGAAATAGATGAGGATATTGTTTGCTCCACTCAACCATGGCCATAGAGCCAAGGGATAAAGACAAGCCGTATGTAGGTAATTCTTGGTTAAATTTTTGTTCAAATAGCTGTTTTTCAAAATGAGGAATAAAATTTGAAATTGCGAGTGGAGTTGTGATTTGATTTAAATATCCATTTCCAGGTATATCGATATAATAAAAATGATCATGCGGAAAGTGTTCAGATAATTTGTTTTGAAATGAAGCCCAATGGCCTGCCCCGCGTGATAATCCACGAATTAAGATCCAATTTTTTTGAGATGGGGATACCATTTCTGAATTCCTTTGTTGTAATAATTTTGTAAATCAATTTTTTTGAAATTTTCAGTTTGAGTAAAAATTAAAAATCTCATAATAAAATCAATAAATAATTGGTGTCTTCGAATTGTGCGTTTTAAGCGATGTTGTTTAATAGGGTTAAATAATCCATCTAATTTAAATATTTGTAATGGATTTTTTTTAACCCACATCCATGAGCCTAGTTCTAAAGTCAGTGGAATAAAATTGAGTGAATTGTTTTTTTCATGTGCGATATAGTCCCATAAGTCTCCATGGGTGCAATAAACTTTTGATTGGGGTTCAATTTTATAAATGTGAAATGGATGGAGAAGTTCAAATTTTTCAATCATCAGAGCCATAAAATCTAATTTAGGATAAGGTTTTTTTGTAAAAGCCCAAGGAAACCAAATTTGATCAGTGAGTCCAAAACCTGAGTGTATGTCTAATGATAAGGTCAATTTTGATTTTGAAATTTCAAGTAGAGTTTGGTCGACAACAAATTGTGATTCAGCTTCAAGCGGCGCGGATTTGTCACCTTGGTACCATGGTAATCTATTTGAGATACGGTGGCCTCCAGCTAAAAATGGGACTTTTTCAGTCGCCATAATTGGAGCATTTCGCATGAGATCAATACCGTTTGGATTAGATCGCGTGCGGTTTTGAATTCCGGCTGGATTAACAAATGGTATAAAAACGAGTCGTAAATGTTGTAGTTTTTCTAAAAAAATACAATCCCAGCATGAAAGTTCAAAATATTTTTCCATCATAGATAGGCAAAGTTGACTTCCAATTCTTTCTAAGCCATGAACGCCACCAGTCATGATCAGTGTCGTTTTATCTTGTGGTTTTTTTATTGAGTTTACATTTTCACAGGTTATTTTCCAAAGAGGATAGGTTGTGTTCTTGTTGTAAACAGTGGAGAGGTGTTCAAATTTCCAATAAGGATTTTTTGAAGTTTGCCATTTTAATAAGAGCTTTTCAAATTGCAAATATTCGTCGAATTGCGGAGAATTATATGTTTGTTTGGACGCTGAATAATCCATAGTCGTTTAATATAAACTGTAAATGGGTCAGAGTCTTTGAAAAAAGTTAATATTTAATTTTTTCAAACTTTCGTTTAAATTTTTTTGATAAATTTAAGGTTTTTAGTCCAATTAAAAATTTAATACTGTTTGTATCTGAATCATATGCAGGTTCACTCATAATTTCAGCGCCGGCTTTTATATATACTTTTAAAAGTTTTGGAATGAGTTGGCTTGCGTGTCGAATTTGAGCTTCAGATAAAGAATTTGTAAACGACTGATAATGATCATCAAAAAAGGGTATTTTAGAGCTTAAGCGAGGTGTTATTTTTGATTTAGTGTTTATTAAATTGTTTTGTTCAAAATATTTGTAAATCAAAGCTGCTTGTTGTGGTGTTACATTTTGAATATTTGTGTTGCCGAATAAGAAATCAGTTTTAATTTGTTCTGTGTAAAGATAAAGTCCTTTCCAGAGCAGATATAATATAAGTCCATTTCTATGTTTTTGATCGATGCAAGCATGATTAAGTTCTAGAAAATTAGAAAATGGAAGCCGAAATGATTTTAAATTAAATTCTGACTTTAAATCAAAATGAAGTAAATTTGACGAAGCATTTAATCGGTAGTAACCGACGGGTGCTTTTGTTGTTTGGTCTAAAATAATAAGATGGTCTGAAACTGCATCGACTTTGTCGATGTGTAATTTTTGAGTGTCAGTTTTTAAAAAAACTTTGTGTCGAAGGTTAAGGGCTGATTTCAATTCATGAGGAGTATTTGCGATTTTGAGTGTATATGATCCGGTGTTTATTTTGAAATCAGCTTTTGGTTGATGATTGTGCATTTTAAAAGAATGAAATTTATAATTTTGTTGAATCTTATCAAATAAAGTAAACATACCCCCCCCCTATCATATTAAAATACTATTTGCAGATGTAGAGCATTTATTCCATTTGTAGCGAAGATTTATTCAGCAACGCCTTCTTTTTAATAAAGCAAACTTGTATGAGTCTGTCGTGTTAGTATACTGTTAATTAGACAAAGCGCGTCTTAAGCTTGTCAAAATCTTAAAGATCATTTTTATCTTTTGTATGTTAGAAAAAAACATAACCAAATGGAGGTCTTTGTGATTCGTTCTTTATTAACTGCATCTTTAGTTATGTGTGCAAGTATCGCTTATTCTGCAATATCTATTAATGGATCAGGTTCTACTTTTGCTGAGCCCATTTATACAAAGTGGTTTTCTGATTATCAGAAAAAAAACACATCAGCACAGTTTAATTATCAAGGTGTAGGTAGTGGTGCTGGTATAAAACAACTCTTAGAGGGAACTGTGGATTTTGCAGGGACAGACGATCCTATGAAAACAGAGGATGCTGCTAAGGCTAAAGAAACTGTTTTACATATTCCGATTGCTATGGGTGCAGTTGTTGTTAGTTATAACGCGCCAATTGAAGGCAAACTCAAACTCAGCGGTTCTGTTGTTGCTAAAATTTTCAACGGTCAAATCAAGAAATGGGACGACGTTGAGATCGCAAAATTAAATCCGAAAACAACACTGCCATCTTTGGATATCGTTGTAGCTACACGTTCGGATGGTTCAGGTACAACAGCTGTTTTTTCTGAATACTTATCAAAAGTAAGTTCTGATTGGGTTGGTAAAAATGGTAAAACAGTTAAGTGGTTTACAGGAAGTCTTGGTGCAAAAGGTAACGCTGGTGTTGCTGGTTTAATAAAACAAAATCCAGGCACAATCGGATACGTTGAGCTAGTCTACGCAAAAGAAAATGGACTAGCATTTGCTCAAATTGAAAACAAAAAAGGTGAGTTTATTGAAGCCTCTAACGCTAGCGTGTCAGCTTCTGCGGAAGGGGTTACAAAAGAGGCAATTGCTAATAACTTTAAGCTTTCGATTACTGATTCGTCACGAAAAGGAGCTTACCCTATTTCTTCCTTTACATGGATGCTAGTATTTGAAAAGATGCCTAAAGAAAAAGGAGCTGAAATAGTTAATTTTGCTAAATGGGCGTTGAGTGAAGATGCGCAAAAAACTGCAGGAGCGATTAATTATTCTCCTGTACCTAAAGAGATTCGTAACGAGGCTTTAAAGGCCATTGCCAAAATTAAACTTCAGTAAAAAATTTGAAATTATTTTTTAATATTTTTTCTAAAAATAAAAGACCAAGCGAAATCAGGACTTCTGATTTCGCTTTTATATTTTTTCTGAGAATGATAGCCGTATTTGTTATTTGTGTTTTTGGCTTTTTAATTTTTTATCTATGGGATGGATCATTACCTATTTTAAAAATAAAAGGTCTGAGTTTTTTCTTTGAATCTGATTGGGACCCTAACTCTGATCAATTTGGTGCTTTACCTTTTATTTATGGTACGTTGTTAACATCAGTTGTGGCATTGATTATATCTGCACCAATAGCAATTAGCACAGCCATTTTTTTAACAGAAATTGCATCCAAAAGAATTTCTAAACCATTTGGTTTTTTAATTGAAATGCTGTCAACAATCCCAAGTGTGGTTTATGGCTTGTGGGGAATCTTTGTTTTAGCTCCATTTGTTCGAGATTATATTCAACCCGTCTTTACAAACTATTTAGGTTTTGTTCCCTTTTTTAAGGGGCCACCTTTTGGTATTGGTATTTTTACAGCCGGTTTGATTTTAGCTATTATGATTCTACCGACCATAACGGCAGTTTGTCGTGAAGTGTTTTTATCAATTCCTGTGAGTTTGCGTGAAGGAGTGAGTGCACTTGGTGCAACTCGGTGGGAAACAATTAAAACGGCTGTTATTGAAGCGGGTTTTTCTGGAATTCTGGCTGCAGTTGCATTGGGGTTTGGTCGTGCCATGGGTGAAACTATGGCTGTAACTATGTTAATTGGTAATCGACCAGATATTACTTTTTCGTTGTTTGCGCCGGGATCAACCATGGCGAGTGTTATTGCAAACGAATCACCGGAAGCAACATCTGCTTTGCATACGTCAGCCTTGTCTGCAATTGGTTTAAGTTTGTTTTTAGTTTCATTGGCTGTGAGTGGATTATCGCGTTTGATCACTCAAATTACTAAACACAGGTTAGCAAAATGAGTCGAACTTCTCAGCCCTATTTATTAGCATTGAAACGACGTAAAATTAAAAATAATTTTATGATAGGACTCATTGTTTTGCTATCGGTATTGGCAGTGATTCCATTGTTTATGGTGTTTTTTCATATTGTTAGAAATGGTTTTGCATCATTGAATTTTGATTTTTTTACAAAATTACCAGCCCCACTTGGTGAGCCTAATGGTGGGATGGCCAACAGTATTCTTGGTAGCTTAATATTGATTACATTTGCGAGCTTAATTGCTGTTCCGATTGGTGTATTGAGTGGTTTGTATTTATCAGAATATAAAAATGATCGTTTAGCGAGTGTTTTAAGATGGACAGTGGATTTACTGATGAGCATTCCTTCTATTGTTATAGGATTATTTATATATACATTGATTGTTTTACCAATGAAGTCATTTTCCGCATTAGCTGGAGGATCAGCTCTGGCGCTGCTGATGTTCCCTATTGTAGCTAAAACGACAGAGGAAGTCTTGAAGTTAACGCCAATACATATTCGTGAAGCTGGATTGGCATTAGGACTGTCAAGATGGCGCGTGATTTTGTTTGTTGTTTTGCGTGGAAAAAGTTCGGCTGTAATGACAGGCGTAGTTTTAGCATTAGGGCGTGTTGCTGGAGAAACAGCACCACTTTTAGTCACGGCATTTGGCAATCGTAACTGGCCAAAATCATTAACTGAACCAACGCCATCATTGCCTGTTCAAATATACAATTATGCAATTAGTCCTTACGAAAATTGGCATAGTCAGGCTTGGGCTGGTGCTTTGACTTTGGTGACTTTAATATTTGTAATTAATATTGTAACACGCTTAATTTTCTCTAAAGATGGTTTAAGTAAGAGTCATTTATGAAACATCAGAATATTATTTCATTAGTTCATTTGGATGCATACTTTGGAGATAAACATATTGTTAAGGATGTTTCGTTGAGTGTTGAGGAAAAATCAGTTGTGGCAATTATTGGTCCGTCTGGTTGTGGTAAATCAACAATGTTAAGATGTATTAATCGTCTTCATGAGGAAGAGCCATCTGCTCATGTGAGTGGTCAGATTTTATTAAATGGAAATAATATTTTACAAAATAAAATTGATCCAGTTGAAATTCGTCAAAAAATTGGAATGGTTTTTCAAAAGCCTTCTGCTTTTCCAGGTTTATCAATTATCGAAAATGTGATGGCTGGTCGTTTATTGAAAGGTGAAAAAAAATCAAATTTGTTAGAAAAAGCTGAGTTAGCATTAAAACAATCATCTTTATGGGATGAAGTTAAAGATAAATTAAATTCACCGGGGACTAGTTTGTCTGGGGGGCAGCAGCAGCGTTTATGTATTGCGCGAGCATTGGCTGTTGATCCAGACGTTATTTTGATGGATGAACCAACATCTGCTTTAGATCCAATATCAGCAGCTCGTATTGAAGAATTAATTTTACAAATTCAAGAGGTTACGACCGTCATTATTGTAACACATAATTTACAACAGGCAGCAAGAGTTTCAAATAAGACGGCTTTTATGAATGCTGGTGAACTTGTTGAGTTTAATTCAACAACAAATCTATTTACGTGTCCTGAAAATAAAATGACCGAGGCTTATATCACTGGACAATTTAGTTAGTTCGTGAAAATGAATACAGGCTAGTATCAAAATAGCTGGCGCAAAATTTGTATAACTATGTAATAAGTTTAAAAAATCACTTTTAAACGCATGTTTAGGGGGCAAAATGAAACCATCATCAAGAGTTATCGTGGCAAAATCTTTACTCAGTTCATTTTTTTTAGGGTTTTTAGTGTTAACTCCACTAACTCATGCGGCTTCAGTTGGTGAGCTCCAATTAGCAGGAGAGGGTTGTCAAAATACGACTGGTAAGGTGCGTTTAATAGTACCTTCTCAATCTTTGTATTCAGTGCCGTTAAACCTTCATGTGATTAAATCGGAAGACGTAATGATTGCGCGCAAGGCGTGCACGATGTTACTGCCAATTGTTTTGGACTCTAACGAAAAACTAGTTGTTGAAGATGCGAGTCAAAAAATTAACGTGAGATTAAACGCAGAAACAACAGCTAAAGCTCAACTTGAGGTTTTTTTAGCTGGAACACACGGTGAAATCATTAAAGCTGAAACGCAAGCTCATGGTGATTCAGTTAAAGAAAGTTTAAAGTTAAATCAACGTGGTTTAGTTGTTGAAAGTGGTTGTGGTGAGCAAGTTATTGTCCGAGCAAATGAATCAATAGCAATTATTGGAACTGGTTCGGCGCGAGCGATCTCTGACAATTTGAGATTGAAACTTAAAATAGTCAAGTGTAATGAGTAACTCTTGAATCTGGCTTAATCTACTGGATAGGCCAGATATAGATTGTCTGCATTGAGTGAGGATCAAACACTTCGTAAATTTCTAAAACTGGTCCTTTTTTGGTTAGTTGCCCTTTTGCCATGAACTCATCGGCTTTAGGGTAAACTTTCATTGGACCGATTCCTGGAGATCCTGTAAATAAAGCAACAACAGCTTTTGTTTTTGAGTAGATATCGGTTTTAAAGTTTTCCGGTAAATTATTTTTTAAACTTTCAAATATTTTTTGATCTTCGGGATCGAGTGGATCGATCAGACAACCACCTCTTGATTTTAATCGTCCTTCTTCAACTATTCTAGGGTTGTCAAAATACTCACCAAAGCTAAGTCTACATTTGAGTTTATTATCCTTAGCCCATTTTTCTACACTTTCAATTGTTGAGACAATTTTATGATAAGCACCAGTATGCTCTTTAAAAACGAGTGTATATGGCCCGCGCTGATCAACACCGATAGTGATTGATTTAAAGGCTCCTGTGTATTGCATTAGATAAAGAAAAAATATCAACATACCAATGGCGAGAGCAAAAATAGTGTGTTTAATCATAGATTAAGTTTTCCATTTCATTGAACAACCCATCGATGGGGTTTGTTTGAACGATAAAGGTTGTTTTTTTTGTAGATCAAGTGCGGCGGTATAAAGCTCTCGATGAGTGACAAGTGACTCATCTTTCCAGTTGTCATCAAGACGACCACGATAACGGAGTTTTAAACTTTGATCATAAACAAAAAAATCGGGGGTACAAACTGCGCCAAATTTTTTTGCAACCTCTTGTGTTTGGTCGTGCAGGTAGTAAAATGAATAATTTTTTTGATAAAATCGAGATTTTAAACTTTCAAAACGATCTTCAGGATATTTATTTTCGTCATTTGAACAAATGGCTACAACATTGATATTGTGATTTTTTAAATCATGACCTAATTGAATTAAACGATTTTCGATAGCTTTTACATAGGGGCAGTGGTTGCATATAAACATAATAACCAGTGGTTCGTTATTATGAAAATCCGCAAGAGAATACATTTTGTCGTCAACGCCTGGTAAAGTAAAATCAGGACAGACTTGTCCAAACTCAGGTTGGTCGGGAGTGTGTATTAGCGCCATAAATCTTCTTTCAATGAATTAAAATCTGTGTATTTTATTTTTAAAAGCGCATGCTGGTTGAATAAGTAGAGCATTGTTTGTTTTGAAGTAAAGTCAGGTTCTTGATGGGACTCCGGAATTGCAGCACAGATTTCAAATAAAAACCTATCTAAAAACTTAATCCAGTCCTCTCCAAGGAGTGGAAAGTGATCAAGCTTTGGGTCATTAGGTTTTAATTTTTGTAATTCAGAAAATAAATCGGTTGAATTTTTAATTTGTTTGGGGTGATCAAAAACATTTAATCCAAGACCGATAATCAGTCGAATTTGATTTCCTTGCGAAATGGTTTCTGTGAGTAAACCAGCAATTTTAAATTCATTGATGTATAAATCGTTTGGGGCTTTTAAGTTCCAATTTAAAAATGGCCATGTTGCTTTTACTGCATTGTAGAGACAAATTCCAATGGTTGCCGTTATATAAGGAGTTGGTGGCTTTTGAACATGAAATGACCAACTTGAAAGTAAACTTGATCCTGTGCTGGGTGTAGACCAAGTGTGATCATGTCGACCGCGGCCATTGGTTTGCTCATCAGCAACATAAAGCTGAATGGGATCAAGTCCGTTAAAGGCATCTTCCTTGGCAAGAGCATTCGTACTCGTTGTTGTTTTGTGGTAATCACACGAAATACTATGAGCTTCTGCCCATTGATGGGTCACAACTCCAATTTGAATATCAGATAGGGGTGAATTTTTCATAGTTTAAGTCCAATCAAATAAAAGGCTAATATCAGCACATGGAGCTGAGTGAGTTAGGGCTCCGACTGAAATATAGTCAACTCCTAATTGTGCAACAGAGCCGACACGGTCTAAAGACATATTTCCACTGGCTTCTGTTTTAATATGATCAGGAATATGCGCTAAGACATTGGATAATGTTTCGTTGTTCATATTGTCTAATAATATTCTTTGAACATTCAGTGAAACAGCTTCTTTGACTTGATCAAGGTTTGAAGCTTCAACTTCTATTGCAAGATCCGAGTGTTGTCTGATGCGATTAACTGCTTTTGTGATTCCACCCATGAGGCTAATATGATTATCTTTAATTAAGATTGCATCTGACAAATTAAAACGATGGTTGAGTCCGCCACCATGAACAACTGCTCGTTTTTCAAGTTCACGAAATAGCGGAGTTGTTTTTCTTGTGTCAAGGATACGTGTTTTTGTTCCTTCAACAGCCTTCACAAATTGTCTTGTGAGGGTGGCTATTCCTGAAAGTTGACCTAAGAAATTTAAAGCGACTCTTTCGGCTTTTAATATTTGTAAAAGATCGCCTTCGATAGAGCAAATAGTTTGGCCTTTGTAAACCAAATCACCTTCTTCAAATAACCATTTGATTCTTACATTTGGTTCAAGAAACTCAATGGCTTGTTCGAAAATGACTGATCCGGATAACACCAAATCATTTTTTGCTTTCAAAATGGCTTCGCCCAGTCGTGGACGAACGGCTAAAGATTCAGTTGTGATATCGCCGGCAGGCATATCCTCTTTAATAGCGGCTTTAATTAAATCTGATATATGCATGAGCGGTAAACTACCATTTTTTTTATTCATCACGCAAGCGAAGTGCTCATTTTAAATAGATTTTTCAATATCCTGCATAAGTTTTTTGAGTTCTTCGCGGATTATTTTTTCTGCAATTTCAGGAATAAGTTGCCAGCAAATTTTTTCAGTCATAACACGAACTTCTTCTCTGATTAAGTTTTCATCTAACTTAGATTGAAAACCTTGAGTCATTAGATTTGAGGGCTTATTGTGTTGTTTTACAGTGTTTCGAGTGATGGAGTCCATTTGGCCTCGATCAGTCGGAGGGATGAGGTTTGATTTCACAAGTGTATTTTCGATATAGTTCTGCACTTGGTTTTGAATTTTATTTTGCAGAGCTGATTTGCTTTGTTCTGTTTTAACTAAAATGACCTCTTCAAATTCACCATAATTTTCTGTTTCGAGTTGTATGTCGTTTGGATTGCTTAAATCAACTCGAGTGTTGGCCTCTTCTTGTTGAGTGAGATGTGCAGTATTTAAGTTGAGATGATCATTTTGTTGAGGGGAAGAGTGGCCGTCATAGTCTAAGTCAACATCCTCAATCTGATTGTTATTTAAATTAACTTGTTTAATGTCGGTTTCAACAAAATCAGGAATAGATGGAAATTCAAGAAGTCCTTTAAGTGGATGACTTGTTGTTTTGCTCACTAAACGATTAATAAGTGCTCTTAAGATTTCAGTATCAAATGGTTTTTCAAGTTGGCCATTGTAGTTCGATTTTTGAGCTAAATTTTCATCAAACTCCATAAAGCTACTCCACATCAGTACGACGGGTATATTTTTTAGAGTTGGGTGATTTTTGAGCTCAGCACATACTTCGTAGCCATTTTTTTTACTTAGTAAAATATCAGCAAAAATAATATCTGGATGAAAGTCTAGCGCAACACTGAGTACATCAATACCTGAAGGCACGTTTTTAACCTCGACTCCGAAGTCAGATAGCGCCAGTTGCAGGACTTTTTTAATGGTGGTGCTTTCATCAGCTAATAAGACGCGTAAAGCCATGACTAAAGTACATATCACAATACCGCTTGAGTCAAGAATAAGGCACACTATTTTTGTGAACCGTATTGATCGATATATTTTAAATTTATTTTGGACATCGTTTGCAGCAGGTTTGTTGATTTTCGTGACGTTATTTCTGGCGACGGATGTGATGTCATTGGTTATTCGATTTAACACAGTTTCTAGTTCTGTATTTGCGATATATTATTTATATTATTTGCCGGAAGTGATTCATAAAATGCTACCTGTTGCGTCTGTTGTAGGATTAGTTTTAACGATATCCACTTTAAATAAAGGCTCAGAGCTCATCGCGTTATTTGCATCTGGATTAAGTTTATTTCGAATATCGAGATGGGTTTTTATATCTTTAACTGCAATTGCAATTGTGGATTTTATTTCAAGCGATAAGTTGCTTCCGATGTTTTTGCGACAAAAGAACTTTGTTTATTATAATGATATTGAGAAAAAGCCCTCAAAATTTCAAACAATTAAATATGATAAGATATGGTATCGCTCTAAAAATACGATATTTAATATTAAAACATTAAATACGCAGGGGAATTTAGCTCAAGGTTTGACTCTATATTTTTTTGATGAGCGTTGGAATTTAAAACAACTTTTAACTGCAGAGTCTGTTTTATTAGAAGGATCGCGCTGGTTGTTAAAAAATGGGACCATTTCGGTCTTTAATTCAGATTCAAGTTTTCCATTGAATGACAAGTTTAAAGAAAAAACGATTGTTATGGCCGAGGATGCGCAGGATTTACGGAGTACGGGTGCAGCCTCGGATATGTTGTCCCATAGCGAGTTAGCAAAATATATTTCTAAAAACAAAGAAGCAGGTCTTGATACCGTTAAGTATGAAGTCGATTATTTTTCAAAATTAAGCTATGCACTTGCTGGTTTAGTGATGAGCTTGTTGGCATTGCCATTTTGTGTGGGACAGGCGCGTAGCGGTGGAATGGGGAAAAACATAGGATTGGTCTTGGGTTTGGTTTTGTTTTATTGGGTTTTATACAGCTCGATGCAAACTATGGGTAATCATGGAACTTTGCCAGCCTTTATTGCTGCCTGGGGCGCAAATGTGATAATGTCTGGATTTGGCATCTTCTTCTTGTTGCGTCTTAAAAAGTAATCGATTAAATATGGATGTGATTTATTTTTATACGGAGATCTTATAGGAGGGTCTATGGCAAAACTTGAAATTCTGACTTATCCAAATCCTCTTTTACGGGAAGTTTCTGTGCCGGTGACAGAGTTTAATATTCAATTAAAAAAACTAGCTGATGATATGTTAGAGACAATGTATGATGCTAATGGCATTGGTTTAGCTGCTCCTCAAGTTGGAGAACTTATCAGAATGCTTGTCATTGATATACGACCAAAAGATGAAAAAGGTCGTAGGTACTCATATGATGAAATGACTGAGTTGGAAAAAAAACTTCAACAGCCTTTAATTTTAATTAATCCAATTATTGTTAAAGGTGAAGGCAAAACAACATTTGATGAGGGTTGTTTGTCTGTTCCAAGTTATTTCGAAACGGTTGAAAGATTTGAAGTTGTTCATATGAAAGCGTTAGATTTAAATGGCCAAGAATTTACTTTTACTGTTGATGGGCTTTTAGCAATTGTTATTCAACATGAAATGGATCACTTAGAGGGAACATTATTTATTGACCATATTAGTTTCACAAAAAGTAATAAAATTAAAAATCAAATCAAAAAACATGGATATCCAACTAAAGAAGAAATGGAAGCTGCTCGCGATAAAAAGAAAGAGCATGTGTAGGCATGAGTGTTGTACGTGTTTGTTTTTTAGGTACTCCAGATTTTGCTGCAAAACATTTACAGGCATTACTCAGCGATCCGCATTATGAAGTTGTTGGTGTAGTGACGCAACCTGATCGACCAAGTGGTCGGAAAATGCAATTAACGCCATCCCCGGTAAAAATATTAGCGCAACAGAATAATTTAACTGTTTTAACGCCAGAGAGTTTGCGTAATGATACAGAATCTTTAGAGCAAATTAAATTATGGAAAGCTGAAGTTGCAGTTGTTGTTGCCTTTGGACAAATTTTATCACAAGAATTTCTGGATAGTTTTTGTTTTGGTGCGGTTAATGTGCATGGGAGTTTGTTGCCGCTTTGGAGAGGAGCTGCGCCTATTCAAAGATCAATTGAGGCTGGCGATGCTGTTTCGGGTGTGTCGTTGCAAAAAATGGTGCGTAAGCTTGATGCGGGTCCTGTTATAGGTGAGCGTCGTATTATGCTCGATGAAGATATGACAGCAACAGAGCTTTATGATCAGTTGGCTATTTTAGGGTGTGAACTTTTAAAAGTTGAATTAATGGATTACATTCGTGGTCATTTAATACCCGTTGTTCAAGATGAATCAAAAGTGACATTGGCTGCGAAAATTGAAAAAGAAGAGTCTTTAATGGATTTTAATTTAGCAGCTCAAAAACTTCATAACAAAGTACGTGCATTTACGATGGGGCCAGGTACTTATTTTGTTTATCAAGGTAAAAGATTAAAAGTACATAAAACAAAATATACGAATGAAAATTCAAATGAAGTTGTTGGTGCAATATCAAAAATAAATGAGACTGAGTTGTGGATACAAACACAACAAGGTCAACTCAGTTTGTTGGAAGTTCAGCCTGAGTCAAAAGCTAAAATAAATATTGTTGATTTTTTAAAATCTCAAAATTTAAAAAAAGGGCAAATTATTCATGTTTAAAAAAATGATTTCACCAAGTTTGTTGTCAGCTGAATTTGTAGATTTAAAAAATGAAGTTAAACTGATTGCTGATGCGGGAGCAGATTTTTTACATATCGACGTTATGGATGGATATTTTGTTCCTAATTTAACGATTGGGATGCCTGTCATTAAATCAATTAAACAGTGCACGCATTTACCCTTAGATGTTCACTTAATGATTCATAAACCGGAAAGATATATCGAGCAGTTTATTGATGCTGGTGCAAATTATTTAACATTACATATTGAATCAACAGATGAAATAGAAGTGTCACTCAATAGAATGCGGCAAAGAAAAGTTAAACCTGGTTTAACATTAAAACCAGCTACGGCGATAGAACGTTTGCAGCCATATTTGCATCTTGTTGATTTAGTTTTAGTGATGTCGGTTGAGCCAGGGTTTGGTGGACAGAGCTTTTTATCTGAGCAACTTGAAAAAGTTAAATGGTTAAAAAAATACCGTGATGATTATAAACTTAATTTTTTGATTGAAATTGATGGTGGAGTTAACGCAAAAACAGCACCACTATGCTGGGATGCGGGTGTTGATATAATTGTTGCTGGCAGTGCTGTTTTTTGTGGTGAAAAATCATTATCAAATTATAAGAAAAATATCGAAGCTTTAATCAATTAATTTAAATAGTGTTTGAAGTTCTGTTGTATTAACTCCAAATTCAGATTCGAAATTTCGTGAAATAATTATTGGTACTGGTTTGTTTTTGCCTTGCTGAATAGTTTGTCTAATGCATTTAAGTGATTGGTTTAGTAATTCGACTTTAGGTTGATTATCACTGAGTGTTTGGCAAAACTTTTGATCGTAAATTGTCTCTAAGTGCAATAAGTATTTATTTGTAAGTGCATGAGCTGCTTTGGTTTGCCATTCAGATTCGGTGTAGGTTTTACCAGTTGATGAGGGAGATAGGCCAATACTGTAATTTTTGTTATCGTGGTATGAGCGCGTCGATGTATCTGAATAGTTATTTTTAAATTCTCCTATTAGAATATCTGAGTTTATAAAATTTAATGTTGTTTCGAAATTTTGTTTAATGATATTAACAGTATAGTAAAAAACTTGGGGTTCGTTTTTTGTTGTAACTGTTCCATCTGATGCTGTTGATTTGATGGTTTCTGTGTAATGATGAGCTTCGCGATCTCTAGTTTGAATTTCTCTAAAAAAATAATCACCATTAATAAACACAGACATACTTTGATTTGACTGCGAGTTGATCCAACCAGAGTTTTTTACTTTTTGCATCGCTAGAGCGGAAAGTGTTGTGATAAAAGATTGAGGAATGTGAGTTTGCTTATCGAGTTTAAGATTGATTTGGTTGTATAACTCAGGTTCAGCATGCGCAATTACAGCTTTTTGATCAACGTAGCGACATAATTTATCGATAAATTGATTGTAGAAGTATGTTTTTGAAGTTGTGACTTTACTTTTTTCAAGACAAGTTTTTCTCACATGCTTTTTAGATTCGATCAGTTGAGGGTCTAAAGATTTTCGACGATTTTCACTGAAGAGGATTTTATATCTTTCAATCATGTATAAAATTCTAAGGTGACTCATTTTTTGATCTAGACTTGAAATCTCGCTGCGTAAATTTTTATAAGCCTCATCAGTTTCTTCGTTTTGTGTAAATGCAACAGCACCAGTTGGAAATAGATTCCAGCTGTTTTGTTGTTCAAATACTTTTCTTAAACCCTCTAAACTTTCGTTGATATTATTTCCTAAGCGAGTATGTCTTATTTTAATTAAACTTTGTCCTATAACTCCTAAACGTGCTTCTTTTTGTCCTACTAAATAATCACTATCAGATGGGTCACGTGCTACAAGCTGATCCATAATAATGAGAGCTTCTTCAAAATTTTTATCAGCCATGAGCTCTTTGGCTTTTTTAAATTGAGTTGTGCATGATGTTGTGATCAATAAGAAAATAATCAGGACATATTTATTAAAATGATTCATACGCTTATGCTAAACGTCTTTGTAGGCATGAGCAATCACATGATCATGCTGCGTAATTCAACAATTGTGTTTAAAAAGTGACATTTGTATAAGCATCACTGCAGATAGACTTAATAATTTGCTTTTAATTGCTTTAATTTGCATTAAAAGCAGACTCTATTCTCGACTCAAATCAAGGGCTTATGTATAGTTTTTGTATGAAAAAATTTATATTAGATGGTCAATCCATCACTGTTAATAGCTTGCAAGAAATGGTTTATGGTCAAGGACAGTTTGAATTGTCTGAATCTGCTGTTTTGCAGATTCAAAAATCTCGTAATTACATTGAATCAAGAATTCAAAATGGTGAAGTGATGTATGGTGTAAATACTGGATTTGGAGCATTTTCATCAGTGCGTATTTCTGATTCTGAAATAGAGCAATTACAGAAAAATTTAATTCGTTCTCATTCGATGGGTATAGGTGAGCCATTTACGAAAATGCAATCTAAAGCGATGATGATTTTACGAGCTAATACGCTTGCGCGTGGTCATAGCGGAGTACGTGTTGATGTTGTATTTAAAATATTAGAATTTTTAAACAATGATTTAATCCCGGTTATTCCAAGTCAAGGCAGTGTTGGAGCAAGTGGAGATTTGGCTCCGTTATCTCATTTAGCATTAGCTCTTATTGGTGAAGGTCAAGTTTGGAAAAGTCAAAACGGACAAGATGTTGTTGTTGAATATAAAGAGGTTTTAACGGCTGTGAAACCGTTAGAGTTAAAAGCTAAAGAGGGATTGTCACTTATTAACGGTTGTCAAGTTATGACCGCTGTTGGTTTATTATCGCTTTTTGAAGCGCAACAACTTTTAAAATTAGCTGATATTTCTGGAGCAACATCGCTCGAGGGTTTGCGTGGATCGCGTAAACCTTTTGATCCATTGATAGCTGCAGCAAGGCCACATTCAGGAGAGGCACCAACAGCAAAAAATATTTTAAAAGTGTTAGGTGAGAAATCTGAAATTTCAGAAAGTCATCTTGTTGATGATCCTAGAGTTCAAGATGCGTATTCGCTTCGTTGTATGCCTGCAGTTCATGGAGCTGCAAAAATGGCGATACAGTATGCTGTAAAGGTTTTGGAAACTGAAGCGAATTCAAGTACCGATAATCCACTCGTATTTGCTGACGATGGTAAAATTTTGTCTTGTGGAAATTTTCATGGGATGCCAGTCGCGCACGCGTTAGATTTTGCAGCGATTGTTATTTCGTCACTAGCGAGTATTTCACATGAGCGAATTTCTAAATTCATTTCAACTCAAATGAGTGAGTTACCCCCTTTTTTGGCTCCAAATGGTGGATTAAACTCAGGGCATATGATTGTGCAAGTCGCGAGTGCAAGTTTAGTCAGTGAGAATAAAATACTTGCTCATCCGGCGAGTGTTGATTCTATGCCAACTTCTGCAGAGAAAGAAGATCATGTCTCAATGGGAACTATTGCTGCTCGAAAATTTTCAAGTATTGTTAAGAATGCTCAAAATGTTTTTGCAATGGAACTTTTAGCATCGACACAAGCTTTAGATATGTTAAAACCTTTGCGTCCGGCGGCAGGAGTAAAGGTTGTATATGATCTAATAAGGGAATATGTGCCATTTGCTAAAGAAGATCGTATTTTTTCTTACGATGTTGTTAAAATTAAGAATCTGATTTTAAATGGTAAAATAATTCAAGCTGTAGAGAAAGAGATTGGGGTTTTGGAATTGTAATTACCCAGCTTTGTTTAATTTGATGAAGCGTTTTCTGGCCATTCGAACATAGTCTTCACCACACTCATGAGCACTTTTAGCTAGAGTTAAAAGTGTGTCGTTGTTAACGGGCTTATCTAAAAAATCAAATGCACAGTTGGCCCATGCTTTTTGCATTTTGTCGGCATCACGAAATCCGGTGAGAAGTATAACTGGTGTATTGAGATTATTTTGTTTTAAGATCTCTAACATTTCTAAACCGTCCATGCTCGGCATATTAATATCAGATAGTATAACTGTAGGCTGAAATAGATTAATTTTCATTAAAGCATCTTGACCATTTTTAGCTGTGTCAGTCGTCCAACCAGCGTCAAAGAAAAAATCAGATAGCGCCTCGCACAGAAGTGGTTCGTCATCAACAATTAAAATTTTCTTTTCCATGAAGACCTCTTTAATGTTACAGAATATCTATCGGTGAACTTGATCTCGACCAAGAGTCCTGATTAAATATAAAACTTAGATTTATGGACCATAGGCTTGGAGTATTTATGAAAAGAGTTATTAAAGCCCCAACAGGGAACAAACTAATTTGCAAAGGGTGGTTACAAGAAGCTGCTTATCGAATGATTCAAAACAATTTAGATCCAGCGGTTGCAGAAAATCCAGATCAGCTTGTTGTTTATGGTGGAATCGGTAAGGCTGCGCGTAACTGGGAATGTTTTGATAAAATTTTAGATGCTCTTAAAAATTTAGAAAACAATGAAACTTTACTTGTACAGTCAGGTAAACCTATTGGTGTATTACAAACACACGAGGATGCACCTCGAGTTTTGATAGCCAACTCGAACTTAGTTCCAAAGTGGGCAACATGGGAGCATTTTCACGAGTTAGATCGTAAGGGTTTAATGATGTATGGTCAGATGACTGCGGGATCATGGATTTATATTGGAACTCAGGGGATTATTCAGGGAACTTATGAAACTTTTGTTGAAGCTGGCCGTCAGCATTTTAATGGTAACTTAGCCGGGAAAATTATTTTGACGGCGGGCCTTGGTGGAATGGGTGGTGCACAACCCTTAGCGGGAGTTTTTGCAGGTGCAACTGTGTTAGCTGTTGAAATTGATCCAGCAAGCATAGAAAAACGTTTGAAAACAAAATACGTGGATGAGTCAGTCACTGATATTGATGAGGCGATAGCACGAGTCAAAAAATATGCGGCTAACAAAGAAGCTAAATCAGTTGCGTTACTAGGTAATGCTGCAACGGTCATGCATCAATTACTTTCTAAAAATTTTAAACCAGACATTGTTACAGATCAAACGTCTGCTCATGATCCGTTAGTTGGTTATATTCCTGAAGGATATACTGTTGAAACAGCTTCTGAATTTAGAAAAACTGATCAGAAAGCCTATTTAGATGCCGCATATAAATCGATGGCCAAGCATGTTGAAGGTATGCTTGAAATGAAAAAACGTGGTGCGGTTGTGTTCGATTATGGAAATAATTTAAGAGCACGCGCTCAGGAATATGGTGTAAAAAATGCTTTTGATTTTCCTGGATTTGTACCTGCGTATATTCGTCCACTTTTTTGTAAAGGAAGTGGGCCATTTAGATGGGTGGCCTTATCCGGTGATCCAAATGATATCAAAGTGACTGATGATGCTATGAGGGAGTTGTTTCCTGATAAAAAAGATTTATTACGTTGGTTAGATATGGCTTCAACACGAATTCAGTTTCAGGGATTACCTGCAAGGATTTGTTGGTTAGAATATGGTGAACGCGAAAAAGCTGGTTTGATGCTGAATGAACTTGTTCGATCTGGTCGAGTGAAGGCCCCAATTGTTATTGGACGAGATCATTTAGATTGTGGTTCAGTGGCTAGTCCCAATCGTGAAACTGAGGCTATGAAAGATGGGTCAGATGCTGTGAGTGATTGGCCAATGTTGTCAGCTATGGCGCTTGTGGCAAGTGGTTCGACATGGGTTTCTTTACATCATGGTGGCGGTGTTGGGATGGGTTACTCGCAACATTCGGGTCAGGTTATTGTTGCTGATGGAACTCCAGCCGCGGCAGCGCGGTTATCGAGAGTTTTAAAAACAGATCCAGCTATGGGTGTGTTTAGGCATTTGGATGCGGGTTATGAGTTAGCTCATGAGACAGCTTTAGAACGCGGTGTTCAAAGCTGTTGGTTATAAAACATATTTTTTAACCTCCAGGATGTCGCTGTAGGATCTTGGGCCAGTGTTTTTTGTGACATTGGTCTACTTTATTAGAATACGATTTTTGTCGATAACGTCCGAGTTAATTGAGTCATTGATGAGGAATTTTCATGAAGCATTTTTTTAAAAGTAAATTTTATTTTATATTTATTTTATTAATTTCAGTTTTTCCTATGAAATATGTTTTTAATGTTTCGCATGAGTTAAATGAATCATCAAAAAAATATATTTCACAAATGAAAGAAGTTGAGTTTTATCAATTGTCTTCGCGAGATAATGTTGGATTTTCTCGTGATGAAGATCATTTATATTCTTATGATGTTTCTGATTTAAATGATTTTTCAGATGACCAACTTTTAAACTTGCTTGAAGTGCCTGAAGAGCGATGGTCGACTCGTCCTGATCAAGGTGATGAATACATTCTTCCTCCGGAGCAACTGGATTATTTTGATGAACAGCTCTCTGAATTTGAAAAATCAAAAAACGATGTGTATAGCCAAATTGGTGCGGATGGTCCATTGATTGAATATGAAGATGTAATTAAATGTAATCAGAAACCATTAAGATTAAAGTTTAATTCCATAATCAAAAATACTCCCGCACTGAGTAAACTAACTATGGAAAAAGTAAGTAGTGCTCGTCATACTTTACCGCGGCATTGTGTTACACATGTAATGAATCGAATTAATTTTTCTGGAAAATCTTTAGCAACTTTTACGACTAAATTAACAGGTGCACCTAGAAGAAATGGCGTAAAGCCTTGTGTATCCAAAGAGATGGTCAATGTAACATATAATAGTATTGTCGATGTGGCTGCTTGTTTGAATTTAAATCCAAAAGATATTTTACCAAAACTTTTTAATGAATCTGGTTTGTTAATTAATACTCTTGGATATGGTTGGGACACGGGTGTTGGACAGTTAACGGGTGTTGCGATTAAAGAAGTGAATACTTATTATGATTATTATTTAAACGAAATGTACAAAGCGGCTAGAGATGGTAAGAAGTCTTGTCAATCATTGCTTGATGATAAACTTCAACCGTTAGTTGTTAAAGAGGGAAGGGTGACGCGTCAGTTGTTAGCAAAAGTAAAAGATGAATTGTCTCAGCGAAACTCACTTATAGCGGCACCTGAAAATCCATTAAAAAACATAGTGTATATGTCAATGTTAAATAGAAGAAATTTAGATGTTTTGTTGGGAACTTCATTTAGAGCAGGTAAAGATTATTTAAAAGATTTGCCGATAGATATTGAAAATTTAAATCCTCAAATGGTAGGTGGGAAGTTTGGAGCATCGGCAATATACAGTAAGTTTTCTCAACTTGGAATGCGTAATATTAATTTGTACAAAGTGGCAGTTATAGTTGCTTTGGCTGGTTATAATACGGGTAACAGTACTGCTTTTAATATGTTAAACGAATATTTAGATCGTCGTATTGCTGCAAAAAAGCCATTGAATGAATCTCATTTTGATTTTCATAATCCTGCGCGTGCACGCGATTTGGATGGTAATGAAAAATCAGTGATTGATATCGCTAAGGCATTTGTTCGAGCACCGTTGATTAAAAAGGGTGATAAAGATGTGAAAATTAAACTACAGCGGACGAAATTGTTGCATGAAAAAATGAGAACAGCTCATTTGCTGACTTTTCCTGAGTTTATTATTTATAATCAAAATAATTATGATAGATCAATTTTGAAGCCAGAAAATTTAGCTGCAGTTAAAGCAGGTAAAGCAAAAAAATCTTCTTTTCCATCTTACGGGGTCATCGGTGGACCAGGTTATTTAAATTCACTCGCGGATAAAGATAAAGAGTTGAGAAGAGTATTTCAAGAAAGTACAAGTGGGGCGAATTATTGTTCTGATCCAAAGTACTTGAAAATAAAATAAACTGGCCCCTTAAATTGTTGATAAGGGTTGAAGATTTCGGTTGTGAAATAAAGCCGTTAAAGCCAGGTGCAGATCTAATCTCTCTGGCTTTTTTGTTGTACACCAAGTTCTTCGAAATAATCGA